>ERZ773195.2066-NODE-2066-length-13394-cov-6.595922_pt1 | contig 13394 bp, 15 predicted proteins | sample MGYA00580530_ERZ773195 | MGnify/ENA primary metagenome ERZ773195 (study PRJEB29015, sample SAMEA2737751) | human gut metagenome | biome: human gut; feature: human-associated habitat; material: faeces | place: China | collected 2012 ...
CCGACGCGTCGCCGTGCGGATGATAGCGGCCCAGCACGTCGCCGACGCAGGTCGCCGACTTTTTGAACGCCTTGTCGCTCGTCAGGCCGTCTTCGTACATGGCGTACAGGATGCGGCGGTGGACAGGCTTCAAGCCGTCGCGCACATCGGGCAGCGCGCGCCCGACGATGACCGACATCGCGTATTCGATGTAGGAGGACTGCATCTCGTGCACGAGCTCGCTCTGCACGATCTTTTGGTTGGGGAATTGAATGTCTTCGGGTTTGTAATCCACGTTTTTGTGTGCCATTTTCTTCGTCCTCCTCTCTTAAAAGTCCAGATTGACCGCGTATTTCGCGTTCTGTTCGATGAATTCCTTGCGCGGCTCGACCTTCTCGCCCATCAGCACCGTGAACGTCTCGTCGGCGAGCACCGCGTCCTCGAGCGTGATGCGCTTGAGCGTGCGCTTTTCGGGGTCCATGGTCGTCTCCCACAGCTCATGCGGGTTCATTTCACCAAGACCTTTGAAGCGCGAAATATCGACCTTTGCGTTCGGATTGTCGCCGCGCAGCTCGGCGGAGTATTGATCGCGCTCCTCCGGCGTGAAGGCAAGGCGCGTCGTCTTGCCGCGTGTCAGCTTGAAAAGCGGCGGCACCGCGGCATAGACATAGCCGTTTTCAATGAGCGGGCGCATATAGCGGAAGAAGAACGTCAGCAGCAGCGTCCGGATGTGCGAGCCATCGACATCGGCATCCGCCATGATGATGACCTTATGATAGCGGAGCTTATTGATATCGAAATCCTCGCCAAGGCCGGCGCCGAGCGCGATGATGACGGGCTGGAGCTTGTCGTTGCCGTAAATTTTGTCGGCGCGCACCTTTTCGACGTTGAGCATCTTGCCCCAGAGCGGCAGGATCGCCTGAAAGCGCGAGTCGCGTCCCTGGGTGGCAGAGCCGCCTGCGCTGTCGCCCTCTACGATGTAGAGCTCGGTGAGCTCGGGGTTATTTTCGTTGCAGTCGCGCAGCTTGTCGGGCATCGCCGCGCCGCCGAGGGCGCTCTTACGGCGGATGGATTCGCGCGCCTTGCGCGCGGCCTCTCTCGCGCGGTTGGCCGTCATGGCCTTATCCAAAATCGTGCGCGCCACGACGGGGTTCTCCTCAAGAAACTGCATCAGCCGGTCGGAGACGATGCCGTCGACCAGCGTGCGGATCTCGGAATTTCCGAGCTTTGCCTTCGTCTGACCTTCGAACTGCGCGTTCGTGAGCTTGACGGAGATGACGCAGGTCAGGCCCTCGCGGCAGTCTTCGCCGCTTACTTTGTCGCCCTCTTTGATGATGCCGTTTTTGATGCCGTAGGCGTTTAAAACGCGCGTGAGCGCGGCCTTGAAGCCGGTCTCGTGCATGCCGCCCTCGGGCGTGTGGACGTTGTTGGCGAACGACAGGATATTTTCCTGATAGCCGTCGTCATACTGGAGCGCCAATTCCGCGAACGAATCGCCCTTCATGCCGCTCATGTAGATGACGTTATTGTGCAGCGGCTCTTTCTTCTTGTTGAGCCACGTGACGAATTCGCGGATACCGCCCTCGTAGCACATCGAGTCACGGCGCTCGCTCTCGGGCTTTTCTTCACTCTCAAGGCGCTTATCCTCGATCGTGATGCGAAGGCCCGCGTTCAGAAACGCCTCCTCGCGCATGCGGGTGTGCAGCGTTTCGTAGGAGTATTCGAGCTCTTCGAACATCTCGGGATCGGGCTTGAACGTAACGGTCGTGCCTGTGTGGTCGGTTGAGCCGATGATGGTCATCTCCTGCGTGATCTTGCCGCGGGAGAATTTCATCTCGTAGATGTTGCCGTTTTTGTGCACCTGCACCGTCAGCCATTCAGACAGCGCGTTGACAACGCTCGCGCCGACGCCGTGTAGACCGCCGGAGACCTTGTAGCCTCCGCCGCCGAACTTGCCGCCGGCGTGCAGCACGGTGTAGACGACCTCGAGCGCGGGACGGCCCGTCTGCGCCTGAATGTCGACCGGAATGCCGCGGCCGTTATCCACAACGGTGATGGTGTTGCCCTCGTTGATCGTCACTTGAATTTCCGTGCAGTAGCCCGCAAGCGCTTCGTCGATGGAGTTATCCACAATTTCATAGACAAGGTGGTGCAGGCCGCTCACCGACGTCGAGCCGATGTACATGCCCGGGCGCTTGCGCACCGCCTCAAGCCCCTCGAGAACTTGAATTTCCGAGGCGTTATAATCATTGTTTTCATCCACCGCCGTGGATTGCAGGATCTCATTTTCTGCCATTTGGGTTCTCCTTTCGTCATCAGGCAGGAAGAACCGGGTCGGAGCCCTTTCCGGCCCGTTTCTCCCTGCCTCGAGCACTATTTTGATGGGAAAGCCGCTTACATCGCGGCTGTTGTTTTCTTCTTTTGAATCACGCAGTAAATACCGTACACCAGCGCCTGACTCATTAGGTACAGAAACAAAATGCCCGTGATCGGCCCGACGGGAAACGTCGAATCCGCACCATGGAACTGCCAGAGCACTTCGCATGCAAGCCAGAAGAGCGCTGACACCTTCATTTTCTTCCGAAAGAGCCACTTGTCGCCCTCGTCCGTTTTGAGCCGCCACGTGAAATACACCGTCAGCAGCGTGAAAAAGCCGAGCGCGATGGGCAGTATCCAGCGCTCATTGTGGGGAAGGGAAAAGGGACTTGCCAGCATTGTCAAAGCAACGGGGATCTTCATGTCTGCTCCTCCATTCTCTTTTGCAGTGTTTGGCTCGAAAGCTCGGATAAATAAACCAATTGCGGGTGATACGGGTGGTCGCACACTAAAAACGACTTGGGAATGTCCTCGCAGGCGTCGATGACTAAGCTCTCATCCTCCGCCCGGCGGAGAAATTCTGATGTTCTCTTCGATTGCGACGTGATCTCAAGATCAAAGACGCCGATGATGTGTTTTTCTGGCAGCATGACATTGTTGCCGATGTGCAGGTACATGGTACCTCCTCAGATATCGCGCCCAAAGGGCGCGGGGTCATGCGGCGTGCGCGCCGCAGTACCACACCCCCCATTTTCTTTCCGTGGAAAGAAAACGGGCGGTGTGACCGTCCAAAAGAAAGGCGTCTGATTGTCAGCCTCGATTTTGAATGACTTTTATGCCTCCGGAATGATAGTGCCTGCCAAGCAGTGTATCTAAACGACTTGGTCTGCTTCTATCTTCGCTGTCGCTTTGCCTATCTTGTAGAAGTGCGCAGTAATTTCCGTCTATCGCCAGTCTCATCAATGCGGTGAGCGAAGCAATGCCGTATTCGACACGCAGTCTGCCGCCCAACTACCGTCACTCGCGCCTCACGATAGTAAGGCGCGGTTGAGAGTGGTGACGACTCGCAGGGATTCATGGCGAAGCCATGTACACCGCACCCGATTCCGCAGGCTGTGCAACTCTTCAAACTACAAACTGCCAATGCAGCGGGGTCGAGGGGTAAGGCCCCTCGTGTTTCTCTTGGGGTTCCAAAGGGGGTATTCTCTTCCAAAAGAGAATATCCCCTTTGTGGGGCAGTCCCGTGACGCACGGGACAAACTTCCGCGCAAAGCGCGGCTATACAACTTTCCCATCGGCGATGTGAAACACCTTGCCACTGAGCAAGGTTCCAAGTCTATCATCTTCACAGCACGTGATAAACACCTGCCCGCCAAGGATGCGGTTGAGCACATATTCCTGCCGCCGTGGGTCCAGCTCGGACAGCACGTCGTCGAGCAATAACAGCGGCGTGCGGGATGTGATCTCGCGGTAAATCTCCCGCTCGGCGAGCTTGAACGCCAGCGCCGCCGTGCGGGTCTGGCCCTGAGACGAAAACTGCCTTGCGTTCACGCCGCCGATCGTCACGGCGATATCGTCCTTATGCGGGCCGGAAAGGCACATTCTTGATGCCCGTTCCGCCGCCGCGTGCGATGCCTGATGCGCGCGCAGCTGGTCGTAAATCGTTTCAATTGGCGCGAGCGGGTCTGAAATGGTCGAAACCGTCTGGTATTCGACGCCCAGCTCTTCCCTGCCGCCGGAGCATTCGCGGTGCGCGATGCCCGCATATTCCTTCAATCGCTCGCAGAACCGCGCACGGTAGTAGATGATGACCGCGCCGCTCTGCGCCATGCGCAGATCAAATTCCGGCAAAGTATCAAGAAGCGACGGATACTCCTCGCTGTCGCGCAGAATGCGCGTCTTGTGCTCGTAGGCGCGGTGATAGTCGCTGAGCGCCTGCGCGTAGCGCGCGCGCAGTTGGCAGAGCGCGTCGTCCATGAACTTGCGCCGCGCCGCCGCGCCGTCGCGGATCAGCAGCAGATCCTCCGGACAGAAGTAGACCGCGCCGAGCACGTCGCTGAGGTCGCTCCCCTTTTTCACGGGCACCTTATTGATGAGAATTTTTCGTCTTCTCCCCGCGGCGAGCGCGATCTCGAGCAGAAAATCTCGGTTGCGCGCAAACGCGTTCGCCTTGATGCTGCATTCGCTCTTGCCGAACGAAATGAGCTCTTTTTCCGCCCTCGCGCGCGGCGAACGGGCAGACGAGAGATAGACGATTGCTTCCAAGAGGTTCGTCTTTCCCTGCGCGTTCTCACCGACGATGACGTTGCAGTCCGGCGCGAACGTGACATTCAGCGCGTCGTAATTGCGAAAGTTCCGCAGCGCCAACGCGTCAATTCGCATAGGAGACCGTCAGCTCTTTGCCGTCGAAGGCGACCGTGTCGCCCGGACGGATCTTCTTGCCGCGCATCGTGCAGACCTCGCCGTTGACCGAAACGTCGCCGTTCTGGATGACGATCTTCGCCTCGCCGCCCGTGCCGACTAAATTCGCCAGCTTCAAGAGGTCCTGCAATTTGATAAATTCCGTGGTGATGGTAATGTCAGTCATAAAAAGTCCTTTACAAAGCGATTCCTATCAGAAATCGTTGTACCATTTTATACGATATGGATTCAGTTTTTTGTCTCAATTTGCCTTCAGGCGCACGGGCAGCACCATGTAGAGGAAGTTCTCTCCACCCTCGACGGGAACGATGATGGCCGGCGAAATGCCGGTGTTGAGCTCCATTCTCACGGTGTCGGCGGGCGCGTAGCGCAGCGCGTCCATCAGATAACGGTTGTTGAAGCCAATCTCAAGCCCCTGACCGTCGCCCGCGATGCGGCAGACGTCCTTTGCGTCGCCGTTGGCGGTCTTGGCGGACATCGTCACCTTGTCCTCGCCGAACTGGCAGCGCACGGGGCTCTTGAGCTTTTCACTGATGACGACGCTCACGCGCTCGAGGCTCTGGAGCATCGTCTTCGTGTCGACGACGACGTTGATGGGGTTTCTGCGCGGGATGGCGTTCTTATAATCGAGGAATTCACCCTCTAAGCGGCGGCAGATGAGCTCGGTCTCACCGACCTCGAAGAGAATATGGCGCTGGCCGAGCGTGATGGTCACGACCTCGTCGATCTCCTCGCAGATGCGCTCGACCTCATTGAGCGCCGTGCCGGGCGCGACGAACGAGAACGCGCCGCCCTCGATCTTTTCAAGTGCTTCCTTGCGAAGCGCAAGGCGGAAGCCGTCGACGGAGACGACGGTCAGCCCCTCGACAGATACTTCGAACAGCGAGCCCATGTGCACGGGGCGCGCCTCGTTCGTCGAAACGGCGAAGCTCGTCTGCTGGATCATGGTCTTGAGCGTCTTTTCGGCGATCTGGACGGCGTACTTCTCCTCGACCTCGGGCAGCTCGGGGAAATCGGCGGCGGAGAGGCCCATGATGTCGAAATCCGCGTCGCCGCAGGTCAGGTGGATCAAAAATTTGTCGTTTGCGGTGAAGGTCACGACGTCGTCGGGCAGCCTTCTTAAGATCTCGCCGATCAGGCGCGCGTTGACGACCAGCTCGCCGGACTCCTCGACCTCGGCGGCAAACTTCGTGCGGATGCCGGTCTGCATGTTGTAGCCCGAAACGGTCAGGCTCTCGCCGCCGCAGGTCAGCAGCAGTCCTTCGAGCGCAGGGATGGAGCTTTTCGCCGCGACGGCGCGGGAGGCAGTATTGACTGCATTTTGCAGCAGCAGCTTTTCGCAGGAGAATTTCATAGCGGCGTTCCTTTCGTAAAACGGATGATTTTTTCTCTTTTGGAAAAGAAAAAGGATAGTTTTTAGAAATAGCAGCAGTAGGGGCGCAAAAATGTGGAAAACCCAATTTTTGCCCGAAGTGGCAAGGAAAATTTATCCCTCATGGGTTGTTGAAAAGTTCTATCACTTTCCACACCCAAAATTTTGAAAAAATGTTTCCACAGCTTCCCTCTGCACAACCCTGTGGATAATGTGGAAAACTTTGTTATCTCTTGGAGTTGATGTTAATAGTGATCTCCTTTATAGTCTGGTTGAAGACGGGATCGGATTTCATCTTCTTTTCGATCTGCTCGAGCGAGTGGAGCACGGTCGTATGGTCGCGCTTGCCGAACTCGCGGCCGATATCGGGCGTCGACAGATTCGTCATGCGGCGCACGAGGTACATCGCGGCCTGACGGGCGTTGACGGCCTCGCGGCTTCGAGACGGACCCTTGATGACCTCTTCGTCGATGCCAAAGTAGCGCGACGTTTCGGTGATGATCATCGCCGCCGTGGGGGCGAGATTCGCGTTCTTTTTCATAAAGTCCTCGACCGCGCGGTGCGCGGCGTCGGCGTCCATCTCGCGTCCGATGAGATCGCGGTAGGCGAGAATCTTGTTCATCGTGCCCTCGAGCTGGCGGACGTTGGACGTGACATTCTCGGCAATGTAACGCGCAATGTCGTCGTCGATGACGGTGCCCCACTGCGCGGCCTTATTCTTCACGATGGCAAGGCGCGTTTCAAAATCGGGCGGCTGCACATCGACAAGTAAGCCCCACTCAAAGCGCGTGCGCAGGCGGTCATCGAGAAGGTGCATGTCAGAGGGCGGTCTATCGGAGGTCAGGACGATCTGGCGGCCGGCCTCGTAGAGCGTGTTGAACGTATGGAAAAATTCGTTCTGCACCTGCTCCTTGCCCGCGACGAACTGCACGTCGTCTACGAGCAGCAGGTCCGCGTCGCGGTACTTCGCGCGGAACTCACTGCCGCGGCCCGCGCGCACGAGCTCGATGAATTCGTTGATGAAATCATCGCCCTTGATGTAGATGATCTTCGCCGACGGGCGCGTCGTGCGGATCTGGTGGGCGATGGCGTAGATCAGGTGCGTTTTGCCAAGGCCGGAGTCGCCGTAGATAAATAGCGGGTTGTAGTGCCCCACACCGTCGGCCACGGCGCGCGCGGCGGCATAGGCCATCTTGTTCGATTCGCCGACGACGAACGTGTCGAACGTGAATTCGCCGGAATCGAGCAGCGCGGTGGACTTTTTGACCTCGGGCTCGAAAAGGGCGGTGCTCTCCGCGGTGGAGAGGAGCTTGACGTCGAAATCGGCGGAGTAAATGTCCCGCAGGGAATCCTTGATGCGGTCAGAGAACATGGATTCGATCGTGCTGCGCTTAAAATCGTTCGGGCAGTGGAGGTACAGCGTGCGGTCCTTGATGGACACGGCCTCCACCTCGTCGAACCAGGTGGAGATGGTCGTCTCAGACAGGTCCTGGCTGAGGCGGGAGAGAACGATCTTCCAGATGTCTGCAACAGAGTTCACGGAAGCGCTCCTTTCTTTCTTTGGAATAAACGGCTGTGACAGCCGAAAAATTTACTCCCTACATTATACCAAAAAACGCGCGCGAACGCAACACATATTCTAAATATAAAACGCTGTTTTTTGCAGTGCAAAAGCCCTGAAAAACAGGCAAAAGGACACAAGAGATAGTTGCATGTTTCGATACGCGCCACAAGGTTTTGCGGGAAATGGAAACATGCACCGATTTTTGTATTTTTGGTTGACAGAATGCGGCAAAACCGATATAATACTCCCCGTATGCCGCATCAATACGGCACTATTTTTATCAACTGCGGTCCGCGGGGAGTTTTCTCCGCCCGCCGTCGAGTAAGTGCAGCGCCTCCCCAAGGGGGTGCTGCCGGTAAAATTTTTTCAGGAGGTAAAACGAAATGGCTACTTCTCGCACCTACCAGCCCAAGAAGCTCCAGCGCTCCAAGGAGCACGGCTTCCGCAAGAGAATGTCCACTGCCAACGGCCGCAAGGTTATCGCCCGCCGTCGTGCACGCGGCCGCGCCCGTCTGACCCACTAAAGCGGGAGCAACTTGCGTATCGTATGCTACACATGAAACAATGAGGGACGGCCGATGAGAATGTGTTTCGATCGCCGTCCCTTGCAGGCTATGCGGAGAAATCCGCAAAAGCAGGGAGATCACGCGTGAAAAGCACCACCACCGTCAAGAAAAATTACGAATTCCGCCGGATGTACGTCAAGGGCAAGTCCGGTGTTTCGTCCTGCCTTGTGGTGTATTACCGGAAAAACCGGCTCGGACACAACCGTCTCGGCGTCACGGTCAGCACCAAGCTCGGCCACGCCGTCGTGCGCAACCGCGTCCGCCGCCGCATCCGCGAGATCTTCCGCCTGAGTCAGGGGAAGATGAAGCAGGGCTACGACTGCATCGTCGTCGCCCGCACAAGGGCCGCCCACGCGGACTACTGGGAGCTCAAGCGCGCGTTTGAAAAAACGTGCAAAAAGCTCGATTTGTGGGAAACGCAGGCATGAAACGCTTTCTGCTGTTTCTCATCCGGTTTTACCGCAGGGCCATCTCACCCTACCGGCCCCCCTGCTGCCGCTTTATCCCCACGTGCTCTCAATACGCGCTCGAAGCGATCGAGAAGTACGGGGCGGTCAAGGGCGGCTGGCTTGCCTTCAAGCGTATCATGCGGTGCCATCCGTTCTATAAGGGCGGAAAAATCTACGACCCGGTCCCGTGACCGAACCTAAAACCACGGAGGAAACCGAAGAATGTCAACCATCGGCTACTACATTTGCGTTCCCTTCGCCTGGGTCCTGCGCACCTTCTATGAGCTGACCGGCTCCTACGGCTGGGCTCTCGTGCTCTTCACGATCGTCGTGAAGCTCATCACGCTGCCCTTCCAGATGAAGTCGAAAAAGAGCATGATGCGCATGAATCTCTTCCAGCCCAAGATCAAAGAGATCCAGACGAAATATGCCAACAATCCCCAGAAAATGAACGATGAGATCCAGATGCTCTACGCCAAGGAGGGGGTCAACCCCATGAGCGGCTGCCTCTGGAGCTTCCTGCCCTTCCCCATCCTCATCGCTCTGTATTCCATCATCCGTCAGCCGCTCAGCCGCTTCATGATGCTCTCCAAGGACGTCGTGACGGAGATCACGACCCTTGCCACCACCCTGGGCTACAATGCCGAGCTCGTGCGCAAGGGCTATGAGGAGATCGGCCTTGCCAAGTTCATTTCCGACAACTTTGCGGAGTTTTCCGGCAAGTTTGACGGTCTTCTCAACGTGAACTACGATTTCCTCGGCCTTGACCTCACGGTCATGCCGGGGGATGTGTGGAAGGATTTCTTCACCGGCGGCTGGCCCGTGATCGGCGTTGTGCTGATCCCGTTCATTTCCGGTGCTTTGAGCTTCCTGCAGTCCAAGGTCTCCATGTCCGGCAACGTCGCCGCTGAGGGCAACGATGCCGCGGCCCGCTCCAACCGCATGATGATGTGGATGATGCCGCTCATGTCGCTGTGGATCGGCTTTACGCTGCCCGCGGCTCTCGGCGTCTACTGGATCGTCAACTCGCTGCTCTACGCCATCCAGGAAAAGGTTCTGACCAAGTACTATAAGAGCCACATGGAGGATGAGCTCAGCGAGAAGGAAAAGCAGAAGCGCGACGATCGTCTGCGCCGCATGGAAGCCGCCCGCGAGCAGCAGCGCAAGTACGCTGCCGAAGAGGCCGAGAAGAAGAGCCTCAAGGAAAAGCGTGCGGAAAAGCAGGCTGCCAAGGCCACGAAGAAGAAAAATTCCACGAGCGAAAGCGGACGCGTCGGCGACCGCCCCTATGCCCGCGGCCGTTCCTACGACCCCGAGCACTACGGAGAATAATTGTAAGGAGCTTGTCTGAATGATCAAGTTTATTGACGTAACGGGCAAGACGGAGGACGAGGCCATCCAGAGCGCGCTCGCGCAGCTGAAGATGGACAGAGACGACGTTTCTGTTGAAATTCTTGAGCGCGCGAAAGCCGGATTCCTCGGCATCGGCAGCGCGCCCGCGCGCGTTCGCGTGAGCTATGACGACGGCAAGGCCGAAGAGGTCAAGCCGGTGGAAAAGCCTGCCGCACCCAAGCCCGAAAAGAAAGTTGAACCCGCTTCTGCGCCCAAGGCCGTGCCCATGTACGCGCCCGAGGTGCTGCAGAAAAAAGAACCCCGCGCCGCCAAGGAAGAGCGCAGCGGCCGTCCCGCGCGCGAAGACCGCCGCGAGAACCGCGCTCCCCGTGCCGAGCGCGCGGAGCGTCCCGCCCCGCAGCCCAAGCCCATTGCCGACCTCGGCGAAGAGTGCCACGACGAGAAGAGCGAGCAGATCCGCGCGTTCCTCAAGGGCCTTCTTGAGCACATGGACTCCGCCGCTGAGGTCAAGGTCTACGAGAGTGAGAAGGGCCGCTACAAGGTCTTCCTCGAAGGTGAAAAACTCGGCGCGCTGATCGGCCGCCGCGGCGAAACGCTCGACGCCATCCAGCAGTTGACGAACTACAGCATCAACCGCGGCAGCGAGAAGAACCGCGCCCGCGTGCAGGTCGACGCAGAAAATTACCGCGAAAAGCGCGAGCAGAGCCTCGAGCGCCTGGCGGAAAAGGTCGCCGGCAAGGTGACGAAGTACCGCCGCAATGTCACCCTCGAGCCCATGAACGCCTACGAGCGCCACGTCATCCACACCGCGCTCCAGGATACGCCGAGTGTGACAACGTTCTCCATCGGCACCGAGCCGAACCGTCGTGTGGTCGTTTCGTACGATCGCACCAAGGCGTGATAAAAGGGGGCCATTCTCTTTCACAAAAGAGAATGGCCCCCTTTAGATCCCCCAAGAGAAAGGTTTCAGATTGGCGGTCTCGGGCGCGAATGACCTTTATGCCTCCGGAATGCAATATCTGCGCGCGGCAAAGCCGCGTTGAGCCCTGCTATACGATTTGATCTGCTCCTACTACCCGCTGCCGCTCTGCTGATCTTGCGCAAGTGCAGCCTAATCGCTATCTACCGATAGTGCGTATATCGCGGCGAGCGCAGCAAAGCCGCCTTGGCAGGAAAAAGCAAGATTGATAAAATTCAAAGTAGACGGAGATTGCGTAAGGGTAACGAATCGCAGGCAAAGCGACAGCGAAGATAGAAGCAAACCAAGTCGTGTAGAACCATCCCATGGCAGGCACCCGATTCCACAGGCCGTGCAGTTCTTCAAGCCCAAAGCTGGCAATGTAAACCTTTCTCTTGGGGGTTCAAAAGGGGGATATTCTCTTTCGTGAAAGAGAATGGCCCCCTTTTACCCGTTCCCCACGTGGGCGTGGGGGTGAGAATCACTTTTTTTGATTTTTAAGTACCCCCAACGATTTGCACAGCGTGTAGGAAAACACCACCAGCGCGGCGGAGATCGCAATCGCGAGCACGTTGCGGCTCTGCTCGGAAAGGGCGAGCGCGCCGGCGGCAAACAGCACAACGATCACGATGCCGGCAAGCATGGCCGCACCGCTGATGATCAGGGTGATCTTCGTGCCTCCGGTCATTTCCTGTTTGTTGAGTTTCATTTTGATTCCTCCTTGAGCTCGAGCAGCACGGGGCAGTGGTCGCTTCCCATGACCTCAGCTAAGATATCCGCGTTTTCGATGCGGGAGCGCAGGCGTTCGGAGACGATGAAATAGTCGATCCTCCACCCCACGTTCCGTGCGCGCGACTGGGCGCGGTAGCTCCACCACGAATAGGCGTCCGTCTTGTCGGGGTACAGCGTGCGGAACGAATCGAGAAAGCCCGAGGACAAAAGCTGCGTCATCTTGCCGCGCTCCTCGTCGGAAAAGCCGGGGTTAAAGTGGTTCGTCTTCGGATTTTTGAGGTCGATCTCCTCGTGTGCGACGTTTAAGTCCCCGCAGTACACGACTGGCTTGATCGTGTCGAGCTCGCAGAGGTACTGCCGCAGCGCATCCTCCCATTCCATGCGGTACGAAAGGCGGCGCAGCTCGTCCTGCGAGTTCGGCGTGTAGCAGCAGACGAGGTAGAAGTCCGGATATTCACACGTGATGACGCGCCCTTCATGGCGGTGGATGTCCTCGCCAAAGTCATAGGTGACGGAAAGAGGCTCCTGCTTGGTGAACACCGCCGTGCCGGAGTAGCCCTTTTTGTCCGCGCTGTTCCAGTAGATGTGGTACTGCGGCAGGTCAAGTTCGATCTGATGCGGCTGCAGCTTCGTCTCCTGTAGGCAGATGACGTCTGCGTCGATGAAATTCACAAAATCCAAAAAGCCCTTGCCGATGCACGCGCGCAGGCCGTTGACGTTCCATGAGATGAGTTTCATTGGGGAAAAGTCCTCCGAAAGTTTGATGGTGAGACCATTGTACTATCCGGGGGAGGGAAAAGCAATAAAAATCACGGCGAGCCTCCCTCCATGCCGCGCAAAATGCCGCGTTCTGTTAAGCCAAAGCGGCAAAAACCCTCATTTTCTGCGGACTTTTTATCTCTCCACAGAGAAGCGTTTACAACGCTCGCTGACATACGGTAAAATAGACCCAATCACACGGTCTGGAGGAGTTTTTGCATGAAAAAGATCTTTCTCTCCGCGATCCTTGCCGGCGCGGTCATCGCCTTTGGCGGCACAGTGTTTCTGTCGGTGGAAAATACGGTCGTCGGGTCGCTTTTTTTCACGATCGGCCTTTTCGTCGTCTGCACGCGCGGGCTGCATCTGTTCACCGGCAAGGTCTGCTACGTGTTCGATAACGATATGGCCTACGCCAAAACGCTGCCGGTCATCTGGCTGGGGAATCTCGCCGGCACGTCGCTCATCGCGCTTGCCGAGAAGTGCACGCGGCTTGTATCCCTCAGCGCCCGCGCGCAGGGCATCTGTGAATTGAAGCTCTCCGAGCCGCTGTTCGGTGCGTTCATCCTCGCCGTTTTCTGCAACGTGATGATCTACATCGGCGTGGAGGGCTATCGCTCCAACCCGCACGAGCTCGGCAAGTATCTCGCGCTCTTTTTCGGCGTGTGCGTGTTCATCCTCTGCGGCTTTGAGCACTGCGTGGCGAATATGTACTATTTCACGATGGGCGGCGCGTGGAGCGGCCGCGCGGTTTTATATCTGCTCGTGATGACGGTCGGCAACGCCGCCGGCGGCGTAATCGGGCCTTTGGCAAGAAAGGTCTTGTCCCGCTGAGGGACGGGAATTCCCTGCGTGCCGCAGGGGTGCGCAGGCAAGGGGGCCATTCTCTCACGTGAGAGAATGGCCCCCTTGAACCCCCAAGAGAACG
>ERZ773195.2071-NODE-2071-length-13383-cov-2.558974_pt1 | contig 13383 bp, 13 predicted proteins | sample MGYA00580530_ERZ773195 | MGnify/ENA primary metagenome ERZ773195 (study PRJEB29015, sample SAMEA2737751) | human gut metagenome | biome: human gut; feature: human-associated habitat; material: faeces | place: China | collected 2012 ...
CCGTCGCGTCCGGCTCGACGGTGGGTTCTTCCGTCGCTTCGGGTTCGGCGGTGGGTTCTTCCGTCGCTTCGGGTTCGACGGTGGGTTCTTCCGTCGCTTCGGGCTCGACGGTGGGTTCTTCCGTCACAGCGGGCTCGACAGCGGGCTCTTCCGTCGCTTCGCCGTTCAGTGCGCTCTGCGCCAAGCCGAGGTTCTGCATCAGCTCATCCAGCTGCGCGGACACGTTGTCGAGGTAGCCCTGCGCCGCCGCTTGATTCGCCTTTGCGGTGTCCAGTTCAGCGGTCAGCGTTTCCACCTGCGCCTTGTTCGCTTCGTTTTCGTCGTTCAGCACAACCAGCTGGGCTTCCAGTTCCGCCACCTTTGCGGTGGATTCTTCCAGCACCAGCTGCGCCTCGCGGAGGTCATTCTGCGCGGTGGTCAGTTCCGCCTGCGCCGTCTCCTTGTCGGCAATGGTCTGCTGGAGTTCGGTGTTGCTGACGGCCAGCTGACCGTTGACCTCATCCAGCTGACTGGACAGGTTATTCGACCGCACGAACAACGCGACCATCACGATGACCGCCACGACCAGCACGACGATGAGTGCAAACAGGGAAACTTTCTTCTTCTCGCTGTTTTCCGGCGTGTTCTGTGCCGGCGTCTGGGACTTGTTTTCGGACATGGGAACTTCCTCCTTGCTTTGTCAGTCGAATCTCAGGCTGTGAATAAATGCGGCTGGTATACTATTCCCAAATGCGAATGCGCAAGCAGATAGCGCAAGTGAATTTGGAAATAGGCTCACTCCTCTGCCTGCCCAAGGAGCTGCCGTGCGGCGTCCACCTGCGCCTGAAGGGATGAAAGCGTCTTTTGCAGCGTCTCCACCTCTCCGATCAGCTCACTGTCCGGGGTCCGAAGGAGAGCGAGCTGCTGCGTGAGCGTTTCCGCCTGCGCTGCTAATTCCGCATTCTCGCTGCGGAGCGCCTTGCGCTGGGCGCGGAGTTCCTGCTCGCGCGCGGACGCTGCATCCGCTTCGGGCTGCACTGCCTGCAATTGCGCCAGCGTTTCCGGCAGGTCAACGTCGATTTGCGCGCGCTGCGTCTGCTGGAGCTTCAACCGCGCCAGACTTGCATCCAGCTGCAATTGCGTCAGCCGAAGCTGCTCGCCCTGCTGTGCCAGCCGAACCGCCAGCACACACAGCGCCACGCATACCACACACATCACCGCGACAAAAATGGCGCGGAATCCCTTGGAAACTTTCGGCAGCATGCTGCTTCCTCCTCTTCCAGTCTCGCCAACAGGGAGCCTTTCTATTCACTATTGTAGCATATTCCGGTACAAATTGCAAAGCAAAAGCGCTGAAAAATGCCGCTTGTTCGGCAAATTGTTACAAATCATTCATTTTTTGAGCCGCGTCGGCGAGACTTTTGGCGAGATAGTCCAAATTTTCCTGTCGGCAGACGGTATCGCGGGAAGTGTGGATGCGCCCGGTGATGAGTCCCACCCCCGCGCTGTGGTGGTATGCCGATACGCCCACCCCGCACACGAAGCGCCGATAATCGCCCGCGCCTTGCACGCCCGCGCGCCCGAAGAACTGCGTCGACACGCCGGATGCCATTGCGTTTTCTTCAAGGGATTCGCGGACGACGGCGTATTCCGGCTTGTCCTGCGCCATTTTCGGGGCGCTGATGACGAACGTGTCGCCATCCCCGACGCAACTCAAGTCAACAAGCAGCTTCATCGTCTGCACTTCGACGTGCTGTGCGCCGTAACTCTTTGCGCCGCGGCTGCCCGTCTCCTGATGATCAAAGAGGATGAACGCCGTCTTTTCGCGCGCTTCAGGGGACAGGCGCTGCATCGTCTCCAGCAGGGCGGCAATGCCGGATGTGTTGTCATTGACGTTATGCTTGTTCGCCGCGCCGAACATCATCAGCAGCATCAGCGCCAGATAGGCAAAAAAGAACGTCAGAATCAGCAAATCGCCGCTCTTCGTCGCCAGCCCGACTGCCGTGCCAATCAGCAGGGAAATCAGCAGCATTCCCAGCAGCACCGCGCCCTGTGCGAGGATATACACCGGGAAATTCCGGGGGATGCGCAAATCGGGGATGCCAATGGTCGCCGCCGTATCGTAGTGGGCGCTGATGAGCAGTTCGGCATTTTGAGGGTCGCCGGCGACGATGTTGCGGTGGCGCAGCTTGTCCTTTCGGTTCATGCCGTCCACATAGGGGCGATACCCCATTTCGCGCATCTTCGCCATCACCCACTTCTCGAACGCCCGCTTCTGCGCCGTCGTTTTGCGGATGGGGAACTGCGCGTCGATTTCTTCGCGTATGGTCATGCTTGCTCCTTCCCGACGACCTGCCGGAGGACGGCTTCCACCGTGTCCGCCACGCCCTGCAGGGTGATTTCGTCGTACGTCGTGTCATGTTTGGGATGAATTTTGCTGCAGTACCAGCCTACATGCTTTTTCTTGCGGCAGGCGCAGATACCCACGCCGAGCTTGAAGTATTGGCGGAACTGCGCCTTTTGTACCTTGCTTTTGCGCACCGGAAACCGCGCATTGACCTCCCGCATCCAGCGATTCGTATTCATTTTTTCTGCTCCTTTTCCGTGTACGGCACGACCTCCACCACCGTCAGCGTGTCGCCCTCGACGACAAAGCGAATATCCACCTCGCCATACGGCACGCCATACACGCGCTTTCCGTCATGCTGATACGCCGGACGCGGGTCTTGCGCGAGCAAGCCCATCACGGCGGGCAGATTCTGCTTGGGAACGTACTTTTTGAGCTTCTCCGGAAAATCCACCGTCAGGTGATGGCGTTCGGTCTGCTCGGTGAACCCGCCGACGGCGTCCGGCACGCTGTCCACATACGGCAGGTACGGCTTGATGTCCACAATTGGCGTGCCGTCCATCAAATCCGCGCCGGAGACGACGAGCGTGATGCGCCCGTTCTCCTCCTCCATGCGAATCAAGCGGACAACCGTCAGACCGATGCGGTTCGGGCGGAATGGCGAGCGCGTCGCGAACACGCCCAATCGGGTATTGCCGCCCAGCCGCGGCGGACGCACAGTCGGCCGCCAATCGTCCTGCTGCGCGCGGTCGAACTCCCAAAGCAGCCACAGGTGGGAGTAATCCTCAATGCCGCGGAACGCCTCGCGGACGCTGTACTTTTCCGCCATCACGACGCGGGAAATCACCTCCGGCACAAGCCCCGACTGCCGCGGTACGCCGAATTTCTCCCGAAAGCCGTTTTCGATTCGTGCAATGATTTCCATCCAGATTCCTCCCCTTTTCCATACGGGATAAGTATAGCCCACCCGCGCCCTCTCGTCAAGGGGCGGAAGCAGAAAGGAATTTCTGTCAGTTTTGCATTTGGCAAGAGGATTTTTCTTGGCTGATGGAGAATTATATTCGCAGGATTTCGCGCCTGCGGGCGCGAGGAGGTGAATCCCCTTGGTAGAAGCCCGCCACATTACGATGGATTTCCGCATCGACCAGAACCGCACCACCAACCTCAAGGAGTTTGTCGTCGACGCCCTCCACCGCCAGACGCATACCACCACCTTCCGCGCCCTCGATGATGTATCCTTCACCGCCGAAAAGGGCAGTGTCACCGGGCTGATTGGCCATAACGGCGCGGGAAAATCCACCCTGCTCAAAATCATCAGCGGCATTTACCCGCCCACCAGCGGCAGCGTCGCCCTGCAAGGCACACTTGTCCCCATGCTCGAACTCGGCAGCGGCTTCGACGCGGAACTCACCGGGCGGGAGAATATCTTCCTCAACGGCGCAATTCTTGGCTACCCGAAGGATTTTCTGCACGACAAAGCGCCGGAAATCATTGCGTACAGCGAACTTGATCGTTTCATCGACCGCCCGCTGAAAACGTACTCGTCCGGAATGCTCGCGCGGCTGGCTTTCTCCATCGCCACCGTCGTTCAGCCTGATATTCTGATTGTGGATGAAATTCTTGCCGTCGGCGACGAGCGTTTCCAGCGCAAGAGCCGTGCGCGGATGCTTGAGCTCATGTCCGGCGGCGCGACGGTGCTGTTCGTCAGCCATAATTTAAACCAGATTCGCGAACTCTGCGATCGCGTGATTTGGCTGGAGCACGGTAGAATCCGCGCGCAGGGCGACGCAAAGTCCCTGTGCGACGCATACGAAAGGGAGGCAGCCCCATGAGTGAGCAGACGCCGCGCAGACGCCGGGCTGATCGGGCATATACGCCGGAGGAAAACGAAGCCGCGCCCTGCCGCCGCCGCATGAATGCGGACGAACCCCCGCGCCGACGCCGAACGCGCGAGTATTATTCGCCCGAGGAGTTCATCCCGTACCCTGCGGAGGATTCGTTCGATGCCATGCCGCCAGACATCCCGTTCGATGTGCCTCCGGACACGCCGTCCGCGCCCCCGAAACGGAAATTCCGTCTGCCGCCGCTGGGCGAATCGCTGCGCAGGACGATGCAGTTGCTCCGTTCTGCGCGCCCGGATTTCCCCTTCCGCCGTCCGCATGGGGTCGGCGACTTGCTGAACATGCTGCTGGATGTGCTGCTGTGGCTGCCAAAACTGACGGTGCATTTGACGCTGTATGCCTGCCGTTACCTGCGCGCATCCGTCCGCTATGCCGTGGAGGGTGCAACGCCGCTCTGGCAGGCATTTCTGCTCCGCCCGTACAGCTGGGCGGGGTTCTATCTGCTGCTTGGTGGGCTGGCATTCGGCGGTGTTCATCTGATGTCGTGCGGGTCAACGGGCGCATCGTTCGCCGGGTTCGTGCTGCTGCTCGCGCCGCTGGCATGGGGCATCGTGCTGAGCTGGGCGGCGGCGAACGCGCTGCACCGGCACTGCTTCTTCTCCCGGTGGACGTTCGTCGCGCTGGAAGTGCTGTGCGCCATCGGCATTGCGGGCGCTGCGCTGGGCTATCCCATTGCACTGCTTGCGTCGGCGCCGCTGCCGCTGTGGATGCTCGCTGGCGCTCTGCTCCTGCGCCGCACGACGCTGCAATCCTTCTCCCCTGCCGCCATCGTCGATTTCTTCCAGCGCCTGAAGCCGCGCTGGGAACTGCGGCGAATCGGGCTGCACACGGCGGCGACCGTCAGCTACACTGCACCTGTCAAACACAATCGCTTCTTTATCGAGCTGCAATGTACGCATCCGAGCACGGGGAATGCGCTGATTTTGTTTCATACTTCCACCATTGAACCGGCGCTGGGGCAGAAGGTGCATGTGATTCTGCATCCGACGGAGGAAGACATATATGAGGTAGACTTGACGACGAGCATTCCGCGGGTAAAGATTCGCAAGAATGACTTGTGGCGGAATCGGGAATAGGATAGCATCGGAGGTATCACCATGGAATCATCCCTCAACATTCAAAAAATCGTCAAGCCCTCCTTTGCCGTCATCGGCATCGAAGGCTCGACAGACGACGGCGAAGGCTTCATCCCCATGCTCTGGTCGGACGCGAACGCCCACTTCGACGAAGTCTCCCCCGTCGCCAACCGTGACGAAAACGGCGCGCTGCTCGGCATCTGGGGCGCGATGAGCGACGAAACCCGTTCGTTCCTGCCGTGGACAGACGGCTTCTCGCGCGGGTTGTACCTCGCGGGCGTGGAATGTCCCATCGACGCGGATGTGCCGGATGGGTGGACGAAGTGGGTCGTGCCGGGGTATGAGTACCTTGCCATAGAGAATCGCCGCGCGGACACGTTCAGCCGCATGGTCGATTACTTCCGCGAAAATGGCTTGAAGCTCGTCGGCGCGGTGCAGGAATTCACTGACCCGAAAACGCAGCAGGAGTATCTGTACTTCCCGATTCGGGCATTATGACAGCTTGACGCATTCCCAAACGGATGCTATAATACCCCATGAATCTGATGCAGAGGTGAACATGATGGCAGAAGAATGTACGCATGACTGCTCCTCGTGCGGGAGCGCGTGCGCATCGCGGCAGAAGCCGCAGAGTTTGCTTGCCCCGGCAAACGCGGGCAGCCGGGTGAAGAAGGTCATCGGCGTTGTCAGCGGCAAAGGCGGCGTGGGAAAATCACTGGTGACGGGTCTGCTCGCGTGCGAAACGGCGCGGCGCGGGAAAATCGCCGGGGTGCTGGATGCGGACATCACCGGGCCGAGTATGCCGCGCATTCTGGGCATCCGCGACAAGGCGGTCGGCAATGAACAGGGCATCCTGCCGCAGGAAGCCGAAAACGGCGTGAAGGTTATGTCCATCAACCTGCTGCTGGAGCACGACACCGACCCCGTTATCTGGCGCGGCAGCCTGATTGCGGGCACGGTGAAGCAGTTCTGGACGGATGTGTGCTGGGGGGATGTGGACTGCCTGTATGTGGATATGCCGCCGGGAACGGGCGACGTGCCGCTGACAGTGTTCCAGTCGCTGCCGGTGGATGGCATCGTGATTGTCTTAAGCCCGCAGGAGCTGGTCGGCATGATTGTGGAGAAAGCCGTCAAAATGGCACAGATGATGAACATCCCCGTGCTGGGCTTGGTGGAAAACATGGCGTACATGACCTGCCCGGACTGCGGCAAGCGCCTGTATCCCTTCGGCGAAGGACGCACGGCGGATGTCGCAAAGCAGTATGGACTGCCGATGCTGGCGCAATTGCCGATTCAGCCCGAACTTGCCAAGAAGTGCGACGAAGGCCGCTTGATGGACATTCAGCTGCCGGAAATGGGCAAAGCAGTCGATGCCGTGCTGAAATGCAAGGTTCGCAAGCATGAATAATCGAATCCCGTCGGAATCCTCCGGCGGGGTTTTTCATATCGAAACGGTTTTCGCAGCAGGAAAATCCGGCGCCCATGTCGAATTATAGTTGATTCAGCGGAACAAATCTGCGTTTTTCTCCGTCTAATCCAGCGGAAAGGGAGGAAAAGCGCCGCTTGTTTCGTTATATCATTGGAAGGCGCGGGCTTTTCGCCACTTTCCGGCAGGGGAAGTGCAATTTAGCCCTTGCACACTGCCCGATAAATGTGTACAATATAGATGGGCGATTGCCCATACGCCTCTTTCCGGCAAATCCGGCAGGAGGATAACGCTTGCTCCGCTCGCCCTGAGTGTGAAGGAAGGGAATTATCATCATGAAGAATCATGCCGCTGCAACTACTCGCAACCGCATTTTCAAGGTTGCTGCCCTGTGCGGCGTTTTGGCGCTGTCCATGACGCTGACGGGCTGCTTTGTGCCGCCGGACGACCTGTCGGGCGACCTGTCCAATCAGGGGGTTGTTTACAATACGGTTGCTGTCACAGCGCCCCAGCGCACCGCCACGCCCACTCCTTCGCCCACGCCGACGGTTGAATCCGTTTTCAATTTCGGCACAAACACCATCATGCCGACGACACAGCCGGGCGTGATTACGTCCAACGGCATTGTCACCGTGGTGACCACGCCGCCCGGCAGCGTCGCCACCACCGCGCGGCCGACCGCAACGCCCACGCCGACTGCGGCAGCCGTTCTCAAAAAAGGCTCGTCCGGCGCTGACGTCAAGACGCTCCAGCGCCGTTTGAAGCAGCTGGGCTACTACACCGGCAGCGTTGACGGCGATTTCGGCGACGCGACGGAGAAGGCGCTGCGTGCGTTCCAAGACCGCAACAATCTGCTGGTGGACGGCATCGCGGGCAAATCGACGATGGCAAAGCTGAACAGCTCCAACGCTGTCAAGGCAGCCGCCGCAACCGCTACTCCGCGCAAAACCGCAACCCCCAAGCCGAAAACCACCGCGACCCCAAACCTCTCCACTGAGTATTATCTCCAGAGCGGTTCGTCCGGCACACGCGTCCGCACGCTGCAGGCGCGCCTGATTGAACTGGGCTGGATGGCGGGTTCGCCGGACGGCAACTACGAGGGTGCGACAGAATATGCCGTCAAGGCGTTCCAGAACAAGTACAAGAGCCTGTACACCGACGGTGTCGCCGGGCCTTCGACGCTGCAAACGCTGTATTCTTCCTCCGCGGCGAAATCCTCCACGCCCGTTTCCTCCATCGGCACGACGCTGGAGTCCGGCATGAAGAACAGCGGCGCCGTCAAGGCGATGCAGACGCGCCTGAAATCCTTGGGCTACCTGACCGGCACAGCGGACGGCTCTTTCGGCGACGCGACAAAGGCGGCAGTGATCGCCTTCCAGACGGCGAACGGCCTGAAGGCGGACGGCAAGGCGGGCACATCCACCTTGAACCGCCTCTATTCCGACGCGGCGATTGCTGCCAGCTCCATGCCGACGGCGACCGCTTCCACCTCTGTGGACGGCTACACGACGCTCTCCGAGGGCGACACCGGCACGGCGGTTCGCAATCTCCAGAAGGCGCTGAAAAACAAGGGTTGGACGGCAAGTACGGTGCGGCAACGACGGCGGCAGTCGTCGCGTTCCAGTCAGCGCAGGGCTTGCGCGTGGACGGCAAGGCAGGCCCCGCGACCCAGCGTGCGCTGTTCACCACCTCCAGCAGCACGGATACATCCAAGTACACCACGCTCCGGCCGGGTGACAGCGGCGCGGCGATTCGCCAGCTGCAGACGACGCTGAAGCAGAAGGGCTATTATACCGGCACGATTGACGGCGATTACGGCTCCGGCACAACGGCGGCGGTCAAGGCGTTCCAGAAGAAGATGAACATCACGCCGGTGGATGGCATTGCGGGCGACAAGACGCTGACGCTTCTGTACTCCTCTGACGCGGTGGACAGCGACGAATACGCGACGCTGCGCCCCGGCGACACGGGTGCGGCAGTGCGCACCATGCAGGCGACGCTGTACGAACTGGGCTACTACGACGGCTCGCGCGACGGCGTGTACGGCGCAACGACGCAGGATGCTGTCCGCGCATTCCAGATTCGCAACAAGGTGACGCCGGTGGACGGCATCGCGGGCAACAAGACGCTGACAAAGCTGTACAGCGGCACAGCGGTTGCGGCAGCGGCGAAAACGACGGAGTACAAAACGCTCCGCAAGGGCGACCGCGGCGACGAAGTGGTGCAGATGCAGGACAGCTTGCAGCAGCTTGGCTATCTGGCAGCCGTCACGGGCTATTACGATGATGCGACCGTCGCGGCGGTTCGCTCCTTCCAGTCCCGCAACGGGCTTTCCGTGGACGGCTCCGCGGGTCAGGAGACCCTCGCGGTGCTCTACGGCAGCAATCCCCGTGCGGCATATTAAGGGAGAACCCAAGGGGCGCTGCCCCTTGACCTTGCCAAAGGGTCTTCGACCCTCTCGACACCCTTCTCGCGATTGAGTTGAGCACACTTTCATACAGTGTCCGCGTGTTTATTTCTAAGAATACAGTCCAGCTTGGCGCGTTTGCACGGCTGGACTGTTCTCTTATCCACAGCTTTTCCCCGTCTTCCACCGAAAGGAGGGATTTCTGTGCAGAAAATCCGCTTTCTCCCCCTGCTGTGCGTTCTGCTGATGCTCTTCACCGCCCCGACCCTGCTCGCCCAGCAGGAACCGGATACGCCCTATCCGGCGGAAACCATGCTCTCTGTCCGCATGATGCCGCCCGGCGAACGTAGCCTGCGCAATTTCCTGTATCCAAAGCTCATGGCGCAGGAAGCCAGCATTCAACTTCCCGCCGGAACGTCCTACAATCTGCTGGTACAGACCTTGGATAACATGCGCAACGACTATCCGGAGCTGTTTCACATCGACTCCTACCGTGTCCATTATCAGCGCAATCAGCCGGATGTCGCCCAGAGCATTTCACCGCGCTACCTTTGTTCCGCCGAAGAAGCATCAGCCTTGCGCAAACAGCTGCTGGAAACAGCTCAGTCATGGGTGGACGAAAATCCCGACCCGCTGGCGCTGTACGAGCGGCTTGTACAGAATACAACCTATTCACCCGACAGCATGTGGCAGCACGCAGCCGTGGGCGCTTTGCTGTATGGCGAAGCCACCTGCGCAGGATATGCGCAGGCGATTTCACTGCTCTATCGGCTTGCGGGCATTCCATGCGCAACCATCATCGGCGAAGCGTCAGACACAAGCGGCGAAACCGGTTTGCACGCATGGAATGTGACCAATTTCGGCTTTCTTGACGCAACATGGGGGGCCGCTTTCGACGGGCATGTGTTCCACAGCAACTACGCCATGGGTGAAGCGGATATGTCCATCGACCACACGCCCAATCGCGGGTACACTTTCCCCGACCTGAGCGGCGTTCCGAACTACTATCAGGCGCACGGGCTGTACGTCTCCACCGAGCAGGAACTGCTGACCCAGCTGATGCGTCTTGTGGACGGTGAAACCGTGGAGATTCAGCTTTCGCCCGACCTGTACGCACGGTATACAGCGGCTATGAAGGACAAGCAGTCCGATATTGTCACCTTTTGCGCCGAAGCAGCCGGGGTGGAAATTCCCTTCTACGACCCATGCCGCATCCTGTCCGACAAGGCGCATCGCGTTCTGCTGCTGATTCCCCACCCTGAATTGGCGGAGCAGTAACAGCAGTTTGCACGAGCGTAAAGGCAGATTATTGCCCCTGAGCACTTGCATGTTCGGGGGCTTTCATGTTATAATGAAAGAGTAGTGTGTCTATTCGGGAATAGGTGCGCTCATATGATTATGATTTTCCAAATATTATCAGAAATTGTTTCTATATTGAAAGGAGAACTTTATGTTCGATTGGGTCAAAAAACTGCTGGGCAGCAGCAATGACGCGGAGGTCAAAAAGCTGCAAAAGACGGTCAACGCCGTGGAAGCCCTCGAAGCTGAATACAAAGCGCTGACGGATGAGCAGTTGCGCGCCAAGACGGATGAATTCCGCGCGCGCCTGCAAAACGGTGAAACGGAGGACGACATTCTGCCCGAAGCGTTCGCCGCCATCCGCGAAGCCGACGCCCGCGTGCTGGGAATGCGCCCGTACCGTGTGCAGGTGATGGGCGGCCTGGTGCTGCATCAGGGGCGCATCGCCGAGATGAAGACCGGCGAGGGCAAAACGCTGGTGTCCACCCTGCCCGCGTACCTGAACGCGCTGTCCGGCAAAGGCGTGCACGTCGTGACCGTCAACGACTATCTGGCGCGCCGCGACAGCGAGTGGATGGGCAAAGTCCACCGCTTCATGGGGCTGAGCGTCGGTCTGATCGTCCACGATCTGGACAGCGCCGAGCGCCGCGCCGCCTATGCCTGCGACATCACCTACGGCACGAACAACGAGCTGGGCTTCGACTACCTGCGCGACAACATGGTCATCCGCCAAAGCGAGCTGGTGCAGCGCGGTCACAACTTCGCCATCGTCGACGAAGTGGACTCCATCCTGATTGACGAAGCGCGCACCCCGCTGATTATTTCCGGCGCGGGCGACAAATCTACCGACCTCTACGCGAGAGTGGACGCGGTCGTCCGCACGCTCAAGCGCGACGTTCACTTCGAGATTGAAGAGAAGAAAAAGGCCATCAGCCTGACCGACGAGGGCGCCCAGCGCGTCGAAGCCGCGTTCGGCATCACCAACATCAACGACGCGGAAAATGCCGAGCTGAACCACCACGTCAGCTGCGCCCTGCGCGCCAACTTCCTGATGAAGCGCGACGTGGACTACGTCGTCAAGGACGATCAGGTCATCATCGTTGACGAATTCACGGGCCGCCTGATGATTGGCCGCCGCTACTCTGAGGGTCTGCATCAGGCGATTGAAGCCAAGGAGCATGTGACCATCGAGCGCGAAAGCCGCACACTGGCGACAATCACCTTCCAGAACTATTTCCGCATGTACCACAAGCTCTCCGGCATGACGGGTACGGCGAAGACGGAAGAGGACGAGTTCCAGAACATCTACTCGCTGGACGTCGTGCAGATTCCCACCAACAAGCCCAACATCCGCAAGGACTTGGACGACATGGTCTACAAGACGAAGAAGGCGAAGTTCAACGCCGTTGTGGACGCGATTGCGCAGGTGCACGCCAACGGTCAGCCCGTGCTGGTCGGCACAGTCACGGTTGAAACGAGCGAAATGCTCTCCGCCATGCTCCAGCGCCGCGGCATCCAGCACGAGGTGCTGAACGCCAAGAACCACGCCAAGGAAGCCGAAATCGTCGCGCAGGCAGGCCACTGGGGTGCCGTCACCATTGCCACCAACATGGCTGGCCGCGGCACGGACATTCTGCTGGGCGGCAACCCGGAGTTCCTCGCTCGCCGCGCCATGCGTCAGGACGGCTATGACGAGGACTGTATATTTCCAATCGCGTTTCATGGCTTCATCTCCTTTGTGGGATTAAGGGCAGCAATATCGGCTTCAGCGGCATTGTCGGCCACTTGATGCATGAGCTGCAACGCCGGCCCCAGCGTCACCTCATCGACGCCCTGGACGAGGACGTCGACCCATTTCCTTAAAATCTCTTCCATCGTATCCTGCAGCTCCCGGGCCTTGGGCGTCAAATAGAGATACTTGTAACGCCGGTCCGTCCCCTGCTGGCGCCGGCTGACGAATCCCTTCGCCTCCAGCGTCTTCAGATTCCGGGCCACCAGGGCTTTGTCGGCCTGCATGACCTGACAGAGCTCATTCTGCCGGCAGCCATCGTGGCTGTACAAACTCAGGAGCGTCACATGTTCCGAATAAGACAAATTCCAAGGACGGCACGCTTCGACCACATAGGCTTGGGAACGCTGGTTGATGACACTGAAATCATGACCAGCCTTCAAATAATCCATGTACTGCATCCCCTTTTCTTCAGTAATTAGTTGATTTGCTCAACTATTTGTTTCCAGTATAGCAAAAAGAACGGGAAAAAGCAAGGGACGGCCAAAGGCCGTCCCGCAGGCCGCAGCCTAGAGCCGTTCATCGAGTTTTGGGGCTAACGTCCCTACCGGTCGCAGGCCGCATCGTAGGGGACGTCCTGTTAAGGCGTCCCGCGTGAATCCTGTGTACATCCCCGATGACATGCGCGGCAACAGATTCAAACTGACGACATCGCCTCTTTTTGAGTTTTAAGTTTGTAGTTTTTAGTTTGTAGCAAATGGTAAAAAATTTAAGACCAGCTTCTACAAACTCCGTACTACAAACTATAAAGTAAAAGGGGCCTCGCATGATGGCCGAAGCCTTCGTGCGACAGCCCCTACGCATACGGCCGCAGGCCGTGTATTTTTTTCTGGCCTGCCACCCGCGGACTGCGGCCTGCGTCTTTCCTACAAATGTATCCGCCGGCTTACTTTCTTCCCGACGACGGGGATTTTTTCGATATCTTCTGCCGTGAGGGCCCGGAAGACGACGAGGCCGATGAGGTAGACCAGGGCTGCGGCCATGATGGCGGCGATGGTGGCCACGGCGTTGCCGAAGAGGACGAACAAGGCGTGGTGGACGAGCCAGGCCGTGCCGGCCATGGCGGCGCCGGCCAGAAAGAGTTTCCCGATGTAGCCCCACTGGACGCGGTAGGCAATGTATTTACGGGCAAAGTAAAGATTGAGCGCCGTAGCGACGG
>ERZ773195.2106-NODE-2106-length-13248-cov-14.507239_pt1 | contig 13248 bp, 9 predicted proteins | sample MGYA00580530_ERZ773195 | MGnify/ENA primary metagenome ERZ773195 (study PRJEB29015, sample SAMEA2737751) | human gut metagenome | biome: human gut; feature: human-associated habitat; material: faeces | place: China | collected 2012 ...
CCCGCCACCTGGTCCCGCGCCGCCGCGTTGATCAGCGGCCCCATCGCGATGTCATCTCGCGTCGCCGGGTCGCCAAACTGGACGGCCTTCATCGCCTCACCGAGGCGGTTGACGAAGCGGTCGTATATTCCCTGCTGAACATAGACCCGCTCGACGCAGTTACACACCTGCCCGGTGTTAATCACCCGCGAGTCCACTACCGCTTTCACCGCCAGCTCCAGATCCGCATCGTCCATTACAATGGCAGGCGCTTTGCCGCCGAGCTCGAGGCACACTTTGGTGATATTTTTCGCCGCAGCGGCCATAATTTTTTCTCCCGCCGCCACGCTGCCGGTCATGCTGACCATCGCCACCTTCGGATTGCCGGCCAGCTCCTGGCCAACGGTTTCTCCGCGGCCAAGCACAAGGTTAAAGACCCCTTTCGGCAACCCAACCTGATGGACAATCTCGGCAAAGGCGATGGCATTATTGGGCGTAAATTCGCTGGGCTTAATGACGATGGTATTTCCAGTGATCAGGGCCGGCGCCAGCTTGCGGGCGATAAGAAAGAACGGGAAGTTCCACGGCAGGATCCCGGTGGTCACCCCTAGCGCGCGTTTAAAGACAAGGATATTCTCCCCCGGGCGATCGCTCTGCACGATCTCACCTTCGTAACGGCGCGCCCATTCTGCCATATAGTCGAGATAGTCCGCGGTGAACGCAACCTCCACCGCCGCCAGCTGCTGGATCTTGCCGCCTTCAGCGACAATCAGCCCGGCGATCTCGTCGGCACGCTGACGGATACCGGCGGCAATTTTGCGCAGCCAGCCCGCGCGCTCAATGGCCGGCAGCGCTTCCCAGCCGGGCTGGGCGCGCTCGGCGGCGTCAATCGCCAGCCGCGCCTCTTCGGCAGTCCCGTCCGGGATCCGAGACAGCAGCGCTTCGGTCGCCGGGTTAAGCACGTCGATCCAGCCGTCGCCGCGACCGGAAACGAACTGGCCATCAATATACATCGGGTGTTGAACGGGTGCTGTCATGGCTGCTCCTGTGGTGCATTTGTATTTAACAGGTGATTTTTTTGTTAAATATCGGGCGGATAAGCCGCTGTTCGGCAGCACATTGACGCAGTTCTGTGAGCTGATTCATAAAAACGGGCCAAAAATGCCCGCTTGAGGTTACATTTTAATAACACAAATTGCCCGTTTGCGACGAATCTGCCGTAAACGGGCATTTTTCAGCCGAGGGTGCGGGCCTGCAGCGCCCCGGCAAGCTGGGCGTCCTCCCGCAGCTGTCGCCAGGCGTCGAGAATCTCCGGCGGGAAGGTGACATGGCTGATGAAGTCTTTTCCCCGCGGACCGTACCCTTCAGGGGTATCCTGCAGGCGCGGCAGCTCGCCCAGCAGCAGCGCCAGGTAGCGGGTGACCGGCCAGAGCCCCGCTCCGCCGCCCGCGAACCCCAGTTGGCCATCGGTCTGCTCCAGCACCGGCGAGCAGCCGGGAAAGCTCAACCACTGCGGCGGCGTCGTCGCCCCCTGCCAGACGCGGGCGAAGGTAGCCATGGTTCGCCGCTGCATAGTCGGGTCCTGAATGACGATCCCGCGACGATGGGCGAGCCCCCGGCTCTCCAGCGTGGTCCGGGTAAAACGGGCGTTCTCACCGCAGTTGGTTGACTGGTCCTCCACCACCAGCCGCGAATGGGGGATGTGCCAGTAGTCATGAGCAATGTCGGCCAGAACATGCGCTTCCGGGCGGCCATCCACCGGCAACGTACGGTAACGGGGATCCTGGCGCACCGCCTCGTAGAGATAGCCCGTAGAATGTCCCACGCCGCCGCTGATCAGCAGCGGGACCGCCTGCGCCGCCGCCAGACGGCAGGCGGCGTCGATGGTTGGGATCACGGCGTTGCCGGCCAGCACTACCACGTCCACCTGCGGCAGCGCGGGCAGCGTCGCCAGATCGTCCTGCGCCAGCCAGGCGCCGACCTGGTTAGCCGCCGCCAGCGTCGCTGCTGACAGCGGAGGAAATTGTTCTGCCATTCTGTCTCCTTAATCCCCTCTCAGCCGAGCGGAGAGGATGCTTTCGCTATCATAAACGCCGCCTGCCGGAAGGCATAGCGGCGTCGATTTGTAACCATTTTGAAATAACAAGAAACATCTAAAAACAGGCGGGTTGCACCTTAACAACTCACTATGAAAATAACAAAAAACAGCAAAATCAGGTGGAAAATAAAAAATAGCGTCGCGGTTATACCAGTTCAAAGCGCGCCATAACGCCCAGTTTGCCAGCCATAAACTTGCCAATTGTAACCTTCAACCCTAAGTTGCTTAACAATTACACAACCTTTTCACATCAGGTTGCACCCTGCTCGTACAGAGTGACACCTGACCTATCTACCGTGGCGGGAGAACGTTTCGTAATGAGCAATCCACAAGACAACACTGCATCCATTCTGCAGAAAAACAAGAAGGTACTGATCGCGAGCCTGACAGGCAGCGCCATCGAATGGTTCGATTATTTTCTCTATGGCACCGCCGCCGCGCTGGTGTTCAACAAAATCTTCTTTCCGATGGTCGACCCGGTTATCGGCCTGATCCTCTCCTGGCTCTCCTTCTCGCTGACTTTTTTTATCCGCCCCATCGGCGGCGTGATTTTCGCCCATATCGGCGATCGCATCGGCCGCAAGAAGACGCTGGTGCTGACCCTGTCGCTGATGGGCAGCGCCACGGTGGCGATCGGCCTGCTGCCCACCTACGAGATGGTGGGCCTCTGGGCGCCGGCCCTGCTGATTACTCTGCGCATTATTCAGGGCATGGGTATCGGCGGCGAATGGGGCGGCGCGCTGCTGCTGGCCTATGAATACGCGCCGGAAAAGCGGAAAGGCTTTTTCGGCAGCATTCCCCAGGCCGGGGTGACCATCGGCATGTTGATGGCGACATTTATCGTCTCGCTGATGACGCTGTTCGATGAGGCGCAGTTTCTCGCCTGGGGCTGGCGCATACCGTTCCTGCTCAGCTCCGTCCTCGTTTTTCTCGGCCTGTGGATCCGTAAAGATATCGACGAAACGCCCGCCTTTAAGCAGGTGAAAAAATCCGGCCAGGTGGCGAAGGCCCCGCTGCGCGATACGCTCAAGCACCACTGGCGGGAAGTGCTGATCGCCGCCGGCCTGAAAGTGGTGGAGACCGCCCCCTTCTATATCTTCTCCACCTTTGTGGTCAGCTACGCCACCACCACCCTGAGCTATCAGAAGTCGCAGGCGCTGGAATCCGTGACCCTGGGCGCGCTGGTGGCCACCGTGATGATCCCGCTGATGGGGCTGCTGTCAGACAAGGTGGGTCGGCAAAAGATGTACACCCTGAGCGTGGTGCTGCTGGGGCTGTTTATCGTCCCGTGGTTCCTGCTGCTCGACACCGGCACCGGCTGGGGCATCATGCTGGCGACGATCGTTGCCTTCGGCATCCTGTGGGCGCCGGTAACCGCGGTGCTCGGCACCCTGTGCTCTGAGATTTTCAGCGCCAATGTGCGCTATACCGGGATCACCCTCGGCTACCAGCTGGGCGCCGCGCTGGCCGGGGGCACCGCGCCGCTTATCGCCACCGGTCTGCTGGCGAAATATGACGGTGACTGGCGGCCGGTGGCCATTTATCTGGGCATTACGGTGGCGGTTTCGCTCCTGGCGATATTCTGCGCCAGCCGGATGAAGTCCGCGCTGGGCACGGCCCCCTCCCGGGCGGAAAGCGCCTGACCGCCGCCCGCCAGGGCTACTACGGCGCCGACTATCCCGCCCGGCGGCGCTGTGCTTGCGCGGGCCTGGGGGGAGATCGCGCCGCGGGGGAAACCGCTTATCCCAGGTCCGGTAAGCATGTAGGCCCGGTAAGGCGCCAGCCGCCACCGGGCACAAACAGGCGTCAAGTCTTCCCCCCTGCTTAGCCGGCCGCCAGGGCCGGCGGGTGTCAGGCGCTCTGGTTGTCCAGCTGAAGCTGCCCCTCGCGCCGCTGCTTCAGCTTCCAGAAGCCCCACAGCGCGATAAACCACAGCGGAGAAGCCAACAGCGCCAGCAGCGTGTCCGGGTCAAAGATCATGATGAAGATAGCGAACGCGAAGAACAGCAGGCTCACCCAGCTCATCACTACCCCGGCGGGCATCTTAAAGATCGACCCGGCGTGCAGGTCCGGACGCTGACGGCGGTAAACCAGATAGGCCACGAGGATCATCCCCCAGCTGAACACCACCATAATCGCCGCCAGGGTCGAGACGATGGTGAACAGGGTCATCACGTTCGGCACCAGAAACAGCAACAGCGTGCCGATCAGCATGCAGAAGCAGGAGAACAGCAGGCTGCGCACCGGAATGCGGGTACTGCGCGACAGGATACGAAACTGCCAGTGCGCATGCTTCTCCACCGACAGGCCGTACAGCATGAGGGTGCTGGAGAAGACCCCGCTGTTGGCCGAGGACATCGCCGAGGTCAGCGCCACAAAGTTAATCACCGCCGCGGCGGCAGGCAGCCCGGCCTTGGCGAACAGCGTCACGAAGGGGCTGGTCTCCGCCGACACCCCCGGCCACGAGGCGACAGCGATGATCACCACCATCGACAGCAGATAGAAGATAATAATCCGCAGCGGCAGAGCATTGATCGCCTTGGGCAAAATGCGCTGCGGATCGCGGGTCTCCGCCGTCATGGTGCCCAGCAGCTCAATGCCGGTAAAGGAGAAGATCGCTATCTGGAAGCCGGCGAAAAAGCCGGTGATGCCGTGGGGCATAAAGGCCGTCGGGTCGGTGAGATGGCTGAGGGAGGCCGTCACGCCGTCCGGTGAGGTCCAGCCGGTGGCAATCATCCAGCCGCCGGTGCCGATCAGGGCGATAATGGTGATCACCTTGATCAGGGCGAACCAGAACTCCGCCTCGCCAAACATTTTCACCGACAGCAGGTTAAGCAGGAACAGAATCGCCAGCATGCTGAGGGCCGGCATCCACGCCGACAGTTCCGGGAACCAGTACTGCATATAGCTCCCGCAGACCACCACGTCGGCGATACAGGTCACCACCCAGCTTAGCCAGTAGGTCCAGCCGAGGTAAAAGCTGGCCTGCGGCCCGAGATACTCGCCGACAAAGTCGGCAAACGAGCGGTAGTCATGGCGGGTGAGCAGCAGCTCTCCCATCGCCCGCATCACCATATAGGTAAAGAACCCGACCAGCACATAGATAACCAGGATCGAGGTGCCGGCGACGGCGATGTTGCGCCCCGCCCCCATAAACAGCCCGGTGCCGATGGCGCCCCCGAGGGCAATCATCTGGATATGGCGGGCGCTGAGCCCGCGCTTAAGCTGTGACGCGCCTTCACCTCCGGCGGCAGGTGACGCCTGATGTTGATGTTCAGTCATGGTGTTTCCTCAGGCTGGTTGCGGGAGACGAAGGGCAGCGGCGCGGAGCAACAGCCCGGCGCGCTGGCCGGTGGCGACCCCGGCGTTGGGAAAGAGGATATAGGGGGCCCGGGCCTGCACCACCCAACGTTTCTCTGCCTGGCGGGCGATCTCATACCCTGCCGGGAGCGCGGTGAAGTTTTCAACGTCTGCCGCGAGATTAAGCGTAAATTCCCCCTCGCGCTTGATGATGCTCTCCTCGACCAGGAAGTAGTCCACCGGCGCTTTGTCGCGCGGCGGCAGCGGCGCGTCAGCGATCCAGGCCCGGATCGCCGCGTCGGCGGCGGCGAACAGGCCGAGATCGTTGGCGCCGAACGGCATCACTTTCCCCAGCTCCAGGGTGGCGCTTTGCGCGGCGAACTTTTCGCAGGTGAAATGGGTGAAGGTGCCGCCCGCTTCGATATGGCGCACGACGGCGTCCATCCCGCTGGCCTGCAGCAGCTGATAGAAATCGGGCGAAAAATCCCCGGCGTGGGCTGGGAGCAGCGCAAACTGGCGATACAGCGATCCGCGAATGGCGGTGTGCATATCGAGATGACCACGGTTGACCGGCCCCGCCGCATCGGCGGCGCGATAAAAAGCCTGCACCGCCTGCTCCAGCGCAAAAGCCCGCCGCGACTCATTTCCCGGGGTGACCGCCAGATGGCGGCCGCCGAACAGGCGATTCAGGTCGTTATGCAGATAGCGGCGCGCGGCGCGGATCGCCGGCAGATTACCAAAGACGATCAGCAGCGCCTGCGTGAGCGGCTGCCGCCCCTGGCTCAGATCGTGGGTTAGCTGCAGCAGCAGTTCAATCGGCGCGGTCTCATTGCCATGCACGCCGGCGGAGAGGATCGTCGCCCGGCGCCACGGCGCCGTCGGCAGCAGCTGTAAAATGCCCTCGCCCAGCCAGCGGGCCTCGATGCCCGCCGGAAAGGTCCACGCCTGCAGGCGGCAGTGCAGTAAATCGTTAACCAGGTGCTCCATCTGCCGCTCCTTAACGCTGAAAATCATAGACCGCGCCGAGGCGCAGGATCTGCGTCAGCTCATCCAGCGCCTGATAAACCTCGCGCAGCAGCTGCGGGTCCGCCAGATCGCGGGCATGCAGCCGGTCGCGATAGTGTTTTTCCACCCATGCCGTCAGCTGCTGATAACGTTCGTCGTTCATCAGGCTATGGGCGTTGACCGCCTGGCGCTCCGCCTCGTTGAGCACCACCCGCAGCCGCAGACAGGCCGGGCCGCCGCCGTTGCGCATGCTTTCCCGCAGGTCAAAGACCGCCACTTCATCGATCGGCGATGCGCTGTCGGCGGCGAGATCGCTGAGATAGCGCCAGACGTTTTCCCGCTGGCGGCACTCCTCCGGCACCACGATCAGCATCTTGCCGTCAGGTTTGCTCAGCAGCTGGCTGTTGAACAGGTAAGAGGCCACGGCGTCATCGAGCGAAACCCGCTCGTCCGGCACTTCCACGCTGGTGAACGGGATATCCAGACTGTCGCTTTTAGCCCGCAGCGTGGCCAGCACCGCCGCCTGATCGACAAACGCCTGCTGATGGTGGAACAGCACATGGCGATTGCTGACCGCGATGACGTCGTTATGAAACACGCCGCGATCGATAGCCTGCGGCGCCTGCTGGGCAAACACCGTGTAGCGCGGATCCAGCTGATGCAGGCGGGCCACCGCTTCGCTGGCCTCGAGGGTCTGCCGCGCCGGATACTTCACCGGGGCGATACCGCCGCTGGCGCGTCGACCATAGACGAAAAACTGCACCCCCTGCCGGTCATATTCCCGGCAGAAGCGGTTATGGTTGGCCGCCCCTTCATCGCCGAGGTCGCCATGCTGCGGCAGCGCCGCATGGTGGGCAAAGTAGCGCGGATCGGCGAACGTGGCGCCCAGGATCGCCGAGGTGGTGGGTGCCTCCTGCATACGGTGCAGCTTATTGTTCAGGTTGGCGACGGTGAAATGGACTTTGCCATCGGCGCTGTCCGCCGACGGTGAGACGGTCGCCGCGTTGGCGGTCCACATCGACGAGGCGGAGCTGAAGGCGGAGAGCAGCTGCGGCGCCGCGTGGGCCGCCTGCCGGATAACCTGCTCATCGCTGCCCTGGAAACCCACTTCGCGCAGCAGACGCAGATTCGGCCGCGGCTGCGGCGGCAGAATGCCCTGCACGAAGCCGCGATCGGCCAGGGCTTTCATTTTATACAGCCCCTGCAGCGCCGCCTTTTTAGGGTTAGAGAGACCATCGCGGTTATTTTGCGAGGCTTCATTGCCGACGGAGAGTCCGGCGTAGTGGTGCGTCGGGCCGACCAGGCCATCAAAGTTTGCTTCAAAACCAGACATATGTCCTCACAGGATCCGTTATCAGAATGGCAGGCCCGGCGATACCGTCGCCGGAAGCGTCAGCGTATCGCTGACCAGAGAGGCCATCGGCCAGGCACAGTAGTCGGCGGCGTACCACGCTGCCGCGCGATGGTTGCCGGAGGCGCCCACCCCGCCAAACGGCGCTTTACTCGATGCGCCGGTCAGCGGCTTGTTCCAGTTGACGATCCCGGCTCGCGCCTCGTCCGCCAGCTGATCAAACTGCGCCGCATCGCTGGAGATCAGCCCGACGGCCAGGCCATAGCGGGTCTGATTGGCGAGGCGAATCGCCTCCGGGAAGCCGTCGTAACGGATAATCGTCAGCAGCGGGCCAAAGTACTCTTCATCCGGCACCTCAATACCGGTGACTTCGACGATCCCCGGGGTCAGCACCGTGGAGCGCGGGTCAGGCTGGCGCATGCGTAGCAGCACCTTGCCGCCGAGCCCCTCCAGTTTTTGCTGCGCCGCCAGCATGTTCTGCGCAGCGTCGAGAGAGATCACCCCGCCCATAAACGGCGCCGGCTGATCATCCCACTTGCCGGCGCGGATCTGCGCGCTGGCCTCTACCAGCCGCTGCAGCAGCGCATCCCCCTGCTCGCCGCGCGGCACGATCAGCCGGCGCGCGCAGGTGCAGCGCTGCCCGGCAGAGATAAACGCCGACTGGATAATCACATGCAGCGCCGCATCGATATCGGCCACGTCGGCGACGATCAGTGCGTTGTTGCCGCCCATCTCGAGGGCCAGCATCTTCTCCGGCTGGCCGCCGAAGTAGCGATGGAAGTGGAAACCGGCCGCCGCGCTGCCGGTGAACAGCACGCCGTCGATATCACGATTTTCCAGCAGCGCCTGGCCGGTGGCTTTTCCGCCCTGCAGCAGGTTGATCGCCCCGTCGGGGATGCCCGCCTGCTGCCACAGCTGGACGGTCATTTCAGCGGTAGCCGGCGTCAGCTCGCTGGGTTTAAACACAATGGTGTTCCCGGCGATCAGCGCCGGAATGATATGTCCGTTGGGCAGGTGGCCCGGGAAGTTGTAGGGGCCAAAGACCGCCATCACGCCGTGCGGTTTGTGGCGCAGCAGCGCTTTACCGTCCGGCAGCGTCGACTCATGAAAGCCCGTCCGCTGGTGATAGGCTTCGATGGAGATCGCGGCCTTGCCGATCATCGCCTGCACTTCGGTGCGGGTCTCCCACAGCGGCTTGCTGGTCTCGCGGGAAATCAGGGTCGCCAGCGCCTCTTTATGCGTCTCCAGCAGCGCGGCAAAACGCTGTACGACGTCAATACGCTCGGCCAGCGGCCGGTGCGACCAGGGATAAAACGCCGCGCGCGCCGCGGCGCAGGCCGCCTGGACGTCGTCAGCCCCCGCGCTGGCCGCCTGCCACAGCAGCGACTGATCCTCCGGGGCCAGTTTGCTCATCGTTGCGCCGCTGCCTGGCAGCCACTGCCCGGCTATAAACTGTGCTTTTACCGCCATGATCTGTTGTCCTCTGGATTCAGGGTTACCGTATAAACGCGGTCGGTTTCACTGACCTGCAGCGCGTCCAGCGCGGCGCTGTCAAGCGAGACCTGCTCTTCGTGGGCCACCAGCAGCGCCCGAAAGTTGTCGAATTGACCGTTGGCGACGAGGGTCGGCGCCGGCAGGTCGCCCATCAGCTGCCGGACAGGCAGGCTCTGGCTGTCGCGCACGGCGCGGATCTGATCGGTGTCCGCCTCCAGCACCGGACCGGCATCGAAAATATCCACCGAGCCGCGCCAGCTGAAACCCTCTTTCTCGAGGATCGCCCGCGCCGGGGCGGTATTGGGATGCACCTGACCGATGACCCCGCGGGCCGCTTCCGGCAGCAGTGAGATATAGATCGGGTACGCCGGCATCAGTTCGGCAATAAAGGTTTTCATGCCGGTGCCGGTCAGCCGGTCGGCATCGGCGAACGGGATGTCGAAGAAATGATGGCCCAGCGCATCCCAGAACGGCGACTGTCCCTGCTCATCGCTGCAGCCGCGCAGTTCGGCAAACAGGTGCGGGGAGAACCACTCGCGAAAGGCGGCGATAAATAAAAAGCGCGCCTTGGAGAGCAGCAGACCATTGCGGTTGCGCTGATACGCCGGGTCGAGAAACAGCGTACACAGTTCGCTGTGCCCGGTGTGGTCATAGCTGAGATTAAGCAGCTCCTGGGGCTTATAGACTCCCAGCGCTTTCGAGGCGCGCACCGTTTTCTGAATGCGAAAATTGTAAAACGGCTCATCCAGGCCCACTGCGACCTCAATGGCGCTCACCCCCACCACCCGCGCCAGCGCGGTGTCCTCCAGCACAAACAGGAAACCCTGCTGACTGCGCGGCAGTTCGCCGGCGAAGGTCTCGATACTGCGCCGGATCCGGGCCGCCAGGCGCCCGACGTCATGCGGTAAAGAGGTCATGCCGACCCCCGCCCGCGCGGCGAGGCGGACGATGTCGTCGAGATCGTTTTCCCGTACGGGACGAAATAGCATCACAGGCCGTCCTCCCGGTTAGCGGGTTAAGCGGGCAACGGCGCGATCAAGGCGCACGAAGGCTTCCGCAATATCCGCCAGCGGGATATTGAGCGCCGGCGCGAAGCGCAGCACGTCCGGGCCGGCAATCAGGGCGATCAGCCCCTCTTCCGCCGCCAGGTTGGTCAACGTTTTGGCCTTGCCGCGCAGCGGCCCCGCCAGCTCAGCGCCGATCAGCAGACCGGTGCCGCGCACGGCGCTGAACGCATCGTAACGGGCAGAGATCGCATTCAACTGGTCAACGATCAGCGCATGGCGCTCGCCAACGCCCGCCAGCAGCGGCGCATCGAGATGGGCCAGCACGGCGTTAGCGACGGTTGCCGCCAGCGGGTTGCCGCCGAAGGTGGTGCCATGGGTGCCTGGCTGGAAGACCTGCGCCCAGGCCTCTTTCGCCAGCATCGCGCCGATCGGGAAGCCGCCCCCCAGCCCTTTGGCGCTGGTGAGAATGTCCGGGACGACGTTGTAATGCTGGTAGGCGTAGAGATGGCCGGTACGCCCGGCGCCGGTCTGCACCTCATCGAATATCAGGGTGGCATGATGGCGATCGCAGAGGGTACGCAGCGCCTGCAGGAACGCCGGGTCCGCCGGGATCACCCCGCCTTCGCCGATAATCGGCTCGACGATCACCGCGCAGGTGCGCGAGGAGATCGCCGCGGTGACCGCCTCGATATCGTTATAGGGCAGATGGGTAATGCCCTGCGGCAGCGGAGCATAATCGCTGGAATATTTCGGCTGGCCGCCAACGGAGACGGTGAACAGCGTGCGGCCGTGGAAGGCGTGGTTGAAGGCGATGATTTCGCTTTTTTCACCGCCAAACTTATCGTGGGCATATTTCCGCGCCAACTTAAGGGCCGCCTCGTTGGCTTCGGCGCCGGAGTTGCAGAAAAACACCTTGTCGGCAAACGTCGACTGCACGAGGGTTTTCGCCAGCTGCAGCACCGGCTCGTTGGTATAGCCATTGCCGATATGCCACAGTTTCGCCAGTTGATCCTGCAGGGCCTGAGCCAGCGCCGGGTGAGCATGGCCCAGGGCGTTCACTGCGATGCCGCCCGCCATATCGATATATTCTTTCCCCTGCTGGTCCCAGACGCGGGAGCCCGCCGCTCTGACCGGAATAAACGGCGCGGGGGCAAAACAGGGAACCAGGTAAGCGTCAAAATCTTCGCGAGTCATACTGCCTGACATAATTTATCTCCGGAACGTAAGACGACGGAAAACGCTCCCGTCGCGTTGGACAATCGACATCAACCCTGCCCCTCGGCTTATTTTGGGCACGAGCGCGCCCGCTGCGATGGTAAAAATACTCACCACAGAAAAATAAAGCCCTATTCTTTTTACGGGTAATTGTTAATTCATGGTTAATGCCATGTTGTTGTGTGGGCTAATGCTGGCCTGTGAACAACAAGATTGTCAATACGGGCAAAAGCAATTTATTCACTTTTTGAAGATCATCAAGATAATGAAAAACATAGAAAAAATATTTTCTTATGCACTTAAGTGAATAAAAAGTGAATTAAAATGCACAGCTTGCGGGTGGTTGACGTGCGTAGTTATTCACTTAAAAAATAAAAAAACTAACAAAAATTTAAAAATCGGAATTGCCGTCAAATACCGCTTTATAAAATTGGTGATACCATTCATTGCACAGAGTTTACTGCTGTAGCTATTCCACGGTTTTACACGACATAAATAACACTGAGAAACAGGACTCTTATGGAAAAGTTATCTTACGCATCTGAAAGTAGTACATCTCCATGGACCACCTACCTGCGCCAGATCGACCGCGTCGCGCCTTATCTCGGCGATCTTGCCTACTGGGTGGAAACCCTGCGCCATCCGAAACGCGCGCTGATCGTCGACATTCCTGTGCAAATGGACGACGGCACCATCCGCCACTTCGAGGGCTATCGCGTTCAGCACAATCTGTCGCGCGGACCGGGTAAAGGTGGTGTTCGCTACCATCCGGATGTCGATCTTAACGAAGTCATGGCACTTTCTGCCTGGATGACCATTAAGTGCGCCGCGGTCAATATTCCTTACGGCGGGGCCAAAGGCGGCATCCGCGTCGACCCCTTCTCCTTGTCGGAAGGTGAACTGGAGCGTCTGACCCGCCGCTACACCAGCGAAATCGGCATTATTATCGGGCCGCAGAAAGATATTCCGGCGCCGGACGTCGGCACCAATGGCAAAGTGATGGCATGGATGATGGACACCTACTCCATGAACCATGGCACCACCATCACCGGCGTGGTCACCGGCAAACCGATCCACCTCGGCGGCTCCCTCGGTCGTGAAAAAGCCACCGGACGCGGCGTGTTTGTCACCGGCCGGGAAGTTGCCCGTCGCGCCGGTATCGAAATTGAAGGCGCCAAAGTGGCGCTGCAGGGCTTTGGTAACGTCGGTAGCGAAGCGGCCCGCCTGTTCGCCGGCGTCGGCGCTCGTATCGTGGTTATTCAGGATCATACCGCGACCCTTTATAACGAAGGCGGAATCGATATGGCCGCCCTCACCGCCTGGCAGGCGGAGAAAAAGCAGATTGCCGGTTTCCCGGGCGCCCAGGAGATCGATAAAGACGCCTTCTGGACCACTCCGATGGACATCCTGATCCCGGCGGCGCTGGAAGGGCAAATCACCCGCGAGCGCGCGGAGAAGCTGACCTGCAAACTGGTGCTGGAAGGGGCCAACGGCCCAACCTATCCGGAAGCGGACGACGTGCTAGCCGAGCGCGGCGTGATCGTGGTGCCGGACGTTATCTGCAACGCCGGCGGGGTGACCGTCAGCTACTTTGAGTGGGTACAGGACATGGCCAGCTTCTTCTGGAGCGAAGAGGAGATCAACGCCAAAATGGACCGCATTATGACCGACGCTATCGTGCACGTCTGGGATAAAGCCGCCGAGAAAGAGTGTACGCTGCGCACCGCCGCCTATATCGTGGCCTGCGAGCGCATCCTGATGGCGCGTAAAGACCGCGGCATCTACCCGGGCTGATCCCC
>ERZ773195.2107-NODE-2107-length-13246-cov-8.899098_pt1 | contig 13246 bp, 15 predicted proteins | sample MGYA00580530_ERZ773195 | MGnify/ENA primary metagenome ERZ773195 (study PRJEB29015, sample SAMEA2737751) | human gut metagenome | biome: human gut; feature: human-associated habitat; material: faeces | place: China | collected 2012 ...
CTGAAAAAATCAAGCCCTATTTTTCACAGACCGGAAAATTGGTTCCCCGGCAGGTGTGTTTTGGCCTGCCGGGGAATATGCTATGCCAGTGTGCGCTCAATGCGCGCCGTGATCTCCTCACAGCGCTGCAGGATATGCTCCAGATCATGGTGCACGAACTGCCCGTTCCGGAGAAGCGGCCTGCCCTGCACATAGACGCTGTCGATCTGCTCGCCGCTTTCGGCATAGAGCAGATTCGTCAGAATGCGACGCCGGTTCACCGTGCACAGTGTCTCCGTCCGCACAAGGGAGAAATCCGCCTGCCAGCCCTCTGCAATACGGCCGACGTCTCGATAGCCGAGCGCACGCATCCCCTGCTCCGTCAGCATGGCGTAGCACTGCTCTGCCGGGAGTACTGTCGGGTCAAGCGTGCGGACCTTCTGCAGGTAGCTGCCGAGCCGAGCCTCGCGCAGCAGGTCGCGGTTTGCGCTGGAGGCCTCGCCGTCGCAGCCGAAGCCGACGCGCGCGCCGGATGCCAGCAGCTCCGCAATGGGCGGCGCCCCGTCCGACAGCTTCATATTCGTCGAGGGGCAGTGCGCCACAACGGCGTGCGACTGTGCCAGCAGCGTGATCTCCTCCTGCGTGAGCCAGATGGAGTGCGCAAGAATCGTGGACTCATCCAGGACACCGAGATGCGCCAGCTCCTCCGCCTCTCCGCGGCCGGTCCAAGCTCGGATACGTTCCGTCTCGGCCTTCCCCTCGGCGAGATGTGTGTGGTAGAGCAGGCCGCGCTCGCGCGCAAATTGCTTGAGGGCCCGCATTAGCTCCGGCGTGCAGGCCGGACGTCCCTGCGGCACGGCAGCCGTGCGCAGCAGTCCCCTGCCGTGCCATTTGTGGTACAGCTCCTCCGCCTGCCGCAGGCATTCGTCCACCGGCGTGACGCGGATCTGGTCGTTCTCGGCGATATCCGTCGCGCCGATGCCGAAGGTCACGCGCAGACCGGCGTCCTGATAGGCCTGCACGACGGCGTCGATATGTGGATAATAGGTCATCTCGTTGATCGCCGTCACGCCATAGCGGATGCTCCGCAGACAGCCGAGCAGCACGCCATAGTACCACTCGTCCTCCGTGAGCGACCACTGTGCCCGGAGCATGCGCGTGAGCCACTGCGTGATGTTCAGGTCGTCGAGCGGGCCCTGCGTCAGACTCTGCACCATGTGCGTGTGCAGATCAGCCATGCCGGGCAGCATCAGAAGACCAGATGCCTCGACAATGGGGCAATCGGCCTCCAGATGGGGTGCGATCGCCGCAAAGCGGCCGTCCCGGATGAGGACGTCGGCCTGCGTGGTCGTTCCTGTTTCGAAATCGGGGAGCATTGCCCCGCGGATCAGCAGCATCGCAGTGCCTCCGCCGCAGCCGTGAACAGCCGCCCGCGCGCCTGTGCGTCCATCGGGGCGGCTGCACCGGTTGCATAGTTTTCTGCAAGATAGGCCAGCGAGGCCGCATGCATGCCGAGAATGGATGCCAGCACGAACAGGGCACTCGTCTCACCGTCCAGCGCACTGACGCCAAGCTCTGCCCAGTGGGCAATGCGCGCCGGGCCGCCGGGGGCCCACGGCGACTCGAGCGAGGTGCAGTCGTGACTGCGGAACAGGCCCGCATCGGGTACGCCGCAGCTCAGCAGCGCGCCGAGCAGGGGCATATCCGCCACGGCGGGATAGGACGGGTCGATGTATTCGCGCGTCGCGCCCTCACCGCGGACCGCGCCGGAGGCTGCCAGCAGCGTGCCCGGCTCCAGCTCCGGCTGGATGGCGGGGCAGGCTGCGATCTTGATGAGGGACTCCGCGCCGAGATGGTGCAGCTCCTCCACGGCGATGGCCATAGGCATACAGCCGAAGCCGCAGCTCATCACCGTGAGCGGTTCGCCGCGCCATATGCCTCGCCAGGTCGCATATTCGCGATAGCAGCCCTGCTGCACGGGGCCCTCCAGCAGCGCGGCATAGAGCGGGACCTCCTGCGGATCCGGCACAAGGATGACGCGCGGCGTCACGGCATCGATGCCGAGGTGGTGCATCGTGCCGTCTGTATGGACAAGTTTCTGACTTCCAAAGCTCATTTCGTTCCCTCCAGCTGCTCGGCTGCGCGCATGGCAATGCGCGTGGCAGTTTCGATCCGGCGCGCCAGATGCTCCGGGTCGGCATAGGCCCCGTAGACGTTGGCGTTCGGGTCTGCGAACATGGAGCCGAGCGCGACGCAGATGCTCGCGGCGCGAAGGCCGAGCAGGTGGCCATAGGTGAAAAGCAGGCCGGACTCGTTCTCCACGACGAGTACGCCGGTGTCGATCCATTTCTGCATACGCTCCCGCAGACCGGGATGGGCGGCTTTGGACTCCATATAGAACGCATCGTGGCTGCGGTACAGGCCGACGCGCACGGGCTCGTCCAGCTCCTGCGCAGCGCTGCACAGCGCGCGGACGAGCAGCGGGTCTGCAACGGCCGGGAATTCCGGCGGCACAAGCTCATAGCTTGCGCCCTCGCCGCGGACGCAGCCACTGGCAATGACGATGGTCCCCGGGGCCAGATCGGGCTGCACGCCGCCGCAGGTGCCCACACGGATAACGGCCTCCGCTCCCGCGGCAGCAAGCTCCTCCAGTGCGGCGGCAACGCAGGCACAGCCCATGCCGCTGCTTGTGACGGCGATATCTGCGCCGCCCGGTGTTTTGCCGGTATAGGTCGCAAATGTTCCCCGGTGGGCCGTAAACGAGGCCTCTGCGAACAGCGCGGCCATCTTGCGGCTGCGCTGCGGATCACCCGGCAGAAGCACAACGGGCGCGGAGCGGCGCAGGCCGGTGCGGCAGAGAGTGCCGTCCGGCTCGCGCGGCGGGTCAAGGGTCAGGTAGGCTTTTTTCATAGGCTCCTCCAAATTATCTGTGATAGACTGCGCGCGTTCGACAAATTTTGCGGATTCTCAATTTATTCCGACTTCGTTCATAGATTTTTCAAATGTCCCCGGTATACTCATACTCGTAAGAACGATACCGAACCTGCCGCGGTAACGGGCTTACTGGTCCATCTTTTCATTTTTATCTCTCTTTTTATTTTCCCCTCTCTCATTTCTGTAGCGGATCCCCGGTCGTCCATCCCCCTCGGACGGCCGGGGATTTGCTGTATTCAGCCGCCGGTCGAACGCCGCTCCACCTGCGTGCCGAAATAAAACGAGATCACGACCGTAAAGATCGTGAGGAACTGCTGCGCGCTGACTGCGCCCGTCACGGCCAGCCTGCAGAATACGACGGTCAGGGCGATCGTCACAAGAGACTTGACGCAAAGAAGCCGCTCAAGCCGCTGCCGCATGGCACTCACCTCCCGGCCAGACTATGCCGCAGTACAGCCCGATGTGCAAACAGGCGCGGAGCAGAGGGATCTGCTTCGCGCCTGCGTTTTGCGTATGAGGATCAGAGACCGTCGTCCTCGTCGAACTCGAACTCGAGCGGCTCGCCGCACTTCGGGCAGTCGACGGAATCGTTGAGGAGCGTCTCCTCGTCCAGATGGAGGACCTCGCCGCACTTCGGGCAGGTCACTTCATACATGGTGTCGTCGTCATAGTCGAAGTCTTCGCCGTCGTCGTCCATGAAGCCGTCCTCTTCGTCATCGTCGTCCATCAGGTAATCCTCGATGGCATCGAGATCATCCTCAATCTCATCGAGCTCATCCGAGACAGCCTCGGCGTTTTCCTGCAGATCGCCAATTGCACCGGTGACCTCCTGCAGCAGCTCGACGATCCCGGAGATCATCTTGCCCTCGGGGGCCTCCTGGTCCAGCTTCAGGCCGTCCATCAGGCCCTTCAGATATGCGGACTTTTCAGAGAGATTCATAGCGTTCTCCTTTCCAGATGTGGGCCGGATCAGCCCTTGGCGCGGCCCAGATATTCGCCCGTGCGGGTATCAATAGAGATCTTGTCGCCCTCGTTGATGAACAGGGGCACGCGGACCTCGGCACCGGTCTCAATCGTAGCGGGCTTCAGCGTGTTGGTGGCGGTGTTGCCTGCAAGGCCCGGCTCGGTCTTCGTGACGACGAGATCGGCAAAGTTCGGAGCCTCGACGCTGAACACGCTGCCCTTGTAGGACAGGATCGTGCACTGGTCGTTCTCCTTGACAAACTTGAAGCTGGCGTCGAGAATGTTCTCGTCGACCGGCGTCATTTCGAACGTCTCCGGATCCATAAAATAATACAGGTTGCCGTCGTTATAGGAATAGTCCATCTTTCTGCGCTCGATGTAAGCGGTGGGATACTTGTCGTTCGGGTTGAACGTCGTCTCGGTAACGCCGCCGGTGATGACATTGCGCATCTTGACGCGGACAAAGGCTGCACCCTTGCCGGGCTTGACGTGCTGGAACTCGATGATCTGCATCACCTTGCCGTCCATGTCAAACGTAACGCCGTTCCGGAAATCACTGACTGAAATCATTGGTTTATCCTCCTGTGTTCCTCTCGAATACCATATCTGTTCCGAAGGTAAAAAAATGCGTTTCTATTTTAACCGATTTGTCAAAGAAATTCAAGTCTTTCGGCAAATTTCTCTGAGTTATCACCGCTTAAAGGATGGTCAGCTCCTTCGGGCTGTGCGTGATGACCTCGCAGCCGCCCTCGCGGAAGATCACGACATCCTCGATGCGGACGCCGAATTTGCCCGGAATGTAGATGCCCGGCTCTGCGGAGCACACAGCGCCGGCAGGGATCGGGTTCTCGTTGCGCGGGGTGCAGTTCGGAGCCTCGTGGATCTCGAGACCGAGGCTGTGGCCATAGCTGTGGCCAAAATACGGGCCGTAGCCGGCCTCCGTGATGATGTCGCGGGCAGCGCCGTCGATGCTCTTGCCGCTCGCTCCTGCGTGGCTGGCCGCAATACCGGCGAGCTGGGCGCGCAGGACGGTGTCGTAGACCTTACGCATCTCCTCGGTCGCATGGCCGAGGGCGACGGTACGGGTCATATCGGAGCAGTAGCCCTGATACAGCACGCCGAAGTCCATGGTCACGAAGTCGCCGTCCTGCAGGACGCGGCTCCCGGCGACGCCGTGCGGCATGCTCGTGTTCGGTCCGGAGACGACGATCGGGTCAAAGGACAGGCCCTCTGCGCCGTTCTTATACAGGCAGTAGATCAGCTCGGCCTCGAGCTCCTTCTCGGTCATGCCGGTGTGGATGCGAGTGCAGACCTCGGTGAAGGCGCAATCTGTGATCTCCTGCGCCTTGCGCATGCGGGCAAGCTCCCAGTCCTCCTTGCTGGCGCGGAAGGCGTTGATCTCCTTCTGCAGCGGAACGAACTTGACGGGAAGCGCGGCCGCAAAGCCGTTGAGCTCTGCGACGGTGAGATATTCGTCCTCAAAGCCGAGCGTCTCCACGCCGAACTCGTCCAGCGTGGTCTTCAGCGCCTGCATCATCGGATTGTTCAGGCCGATCTCCACGACCTCAAAACCCTTGAGGTTCTTCTGCGCGGACTCGATGTAGCGGCTGTCGGTGAAATAGCGAGCGCCCTGCGCGGAGACAACGGCAACGCCCTCGGCGATGTCAAATTCCGCCGCATACATGCGGCTGTAGCGCGAGGTCAGCAGAAGGCCCTGCACGCCGTCGTGCAGCAGAGAACGGTATTTTTCCAGATTGGTCATGTTTCTACTCTCCTTTTTCGCGCCATGGCGAGAAACGGCAGCTCCAGCAGGTGCCGCAGCTTCAGCCAGACGGTATGATTATGAATGGATCGCACGGCGATCGCCGTGATCCCGGCGCGCTTTGCGCCGAGCACATCGGTATAGATCTGGTCGCCCACGAGTGCGGTCTGCTGCGGAGCGGCTCCGTAGCGGGCCATGGCCTCCCGGATGCCGCGTGTGCCGGGCTTGGCGGCATGCGTCACGCAGGGAACGTGATATTGCTGCGAGAAATGCGGCACGCGCTGCTTGTGGCTGTTGGAGACGATGCAAAGCGTGATGCCTGCATCCTGCATCCCGGCGATCCAGTCCAGAAGCGGCTGCTCCGGCCGGTCCGTCGTGTAGGGAAGCATGGTGTTGTCGAAGTCCATCAGCAGGAGGCGGATGCCATGCTCACGAAGAAACGCCGGGCGGATCTGCGTGATGGTTTGGAAAATGAAGTCAGGTAAAAATGACAGCATATTCTCCTCGGGTATTCCATAGGTTGATTCTGAGGTTACCCTGAACAGGGTCCTCCTTATTATAGCACGCAGGGGGAGGTTTGTCTATTGCCTGTTCCGGTGTATTTGGCGGCAAATTGTAAAGAAATTGCAACATTTACCGGCCGGGCCGCCGTGCTCGGCCTCGGCTTTCTGCCGGATGGCGGGGCCCGCATCCCGGCGTGTCCGCTGCAGGGACATATGGCCGTTATCGACGACGCCGTCCTGCCGCAGCGCGTTCCGGAGGAGACGCTGGACCGGCTTGCGGCCCGGTGCGGCGGGGGGTGTTGTCTGGATTTTCTGCGCACGCCCGGCCCCGTGCACCGCGCCGTGGCGCAGGGCCTGCAGCGGCGGCTCGGAAATGCCCCGATGCTGCTGCCCGCGGCTTATCACGCCTTTGCGCCGGAAGCGCTGCCGGTCCTCTCCTGCCTGCGGCCCTGCAATGCATGGGACGGCTTTGTCCGGTCGGCGGAGCGGCGCTTCCCGAACGGCTGGGCTCTGGAGCTGACGCCGTGGGCGGCAGAGCTTCCGGCCCCGCCGCTCCCCTATCCCGGCGGCATGCTCCCGGCCGCGCTGTGCAGCTGCGAGAAAAGCCCGGCAGGCCTGCGCTACTTTGACACGCCGGAGTCGCTCCGGCAGAAGCTGGCATATGCTGCGGCACATGGCTGCCGCTGCGCCATCGGCCTGTGGCAGGAGCTCCAGCCGTTTTTCCCGGAGCGGGATGGATAAGACCGGGATGCGGCTGCGCGCAGCTTTTCCGTGTGCGGCATAGAAATGCTCCCCATATGAGGATGGTGATCTTTACTTCACTGTCTCTCATAGAGGGAGCATATTCTGTTTCGCGCTTTACGCAGAGATGGACTTGGCTCAGCCGATCAGCTCGCAGACGAGATCCGTATAGGCCGTCGGGTCTTCGAGAGGGAGGTTTGCCATCAGCAGGCCCTGATCGTAGAGAAGCTTAGCCAGCTTTTTGGCGCGCTCCGGATCGGATTCCCTGCTCTCGGACAGACGCTGCAGCAGCGGATGCTCCGGGTTGACCTCCAGAATGCGGCCGCAGTGATAATCGGACGACGGGTCGACCGTGTGCATGTACTTCTCCATCTCGAAGCTCATGCCGCCGTCCGGGACCATAGTCACGGCATGGCTGCCCAGCTCCGTCGAAACGCGTACGTCCTTGACCTTCTTACCGAGGCTCTCCTTCAGGAAGTCCACGCCGGACTGGAAGGCTTTGGCCTTCTCCTCGGCGGCTTTTTTCTCCTCCTCGGTCGCAAGGTCGAGGTCGTCGGTCAGAATGTTGCGGAACTCATGCTCGGCGTAGGTATTGAGCGTCTGCGGAATGAACGTGTCGACCTGCTCCGTCATGAGCAGCACGTCGAAGCCGCGTTCACGCAGCAGCTGGGTCTGCGGAAGCTGCGAAAGGCGCGCTGCGCTGTCGCCGGTGGCAAAGTAAATGTGCTTCTGGGACTCGGGCATGGCGTCGCAGTATTCCTTGAGCGTGATGTCCTTCCCCTCTTTGTCGGAACGGAACTCCACGAGGTCCTGCAGCAGGTCCTTGTGCATGCCGTAATCCGAGACGAGGCCAAACTTCAGCTGGCGGCCGAAGGCGGCATAGAATGTCTCATATTTCTCACGGTCGTCCTTCAGCATGCGCTCCAGCTCGGCCTTGATCTTCTTTTCGAGGTTGGCGGCGATGACCTTCAGCTCTCTCGTGTGCTGCAGCATCTCGCGGCTGATGTTCAGGCTCAGGTCCTGCGTGTCGACCACGCCGCGGACGAAGCGGAAGTGCTCCGGCAGCAGGTCGGCGCAGTTTTCCATGATGAGCACGCCGGAGGAATAAAGCTGCAGACCGGCCTTATAGTCGCGGGTGTAGAAGTCGTACGGGGCCTTCGCCGGGATATACAGCAGGGCCTTATAGGTCACGGCGCCCTCGACGCCGAAGTGCAGCACGCTCAGCGGCTTTTCGTAGTCGAAGAATTTTTCGTGATAGAAGTTGTTGTACTCCTCCTCCGTGACATCCTTCTTGGCCTTCTGCCAGATCGGGATCATGGAGTTGAGCGTCTGCTCCTCGCGGACGGTCTCATACTTCGGCTCCTCGTCCTCCTTCGGCTCGTTCACGAGCTTCTGGCTGGAGACCTCCATGCGGATCGGATAGCGGATGTAGTCGGAATACTTGCGGACAAGGCTGCGCAGGCGGTATTCGGACAGATAATCGGAATACTTGTCCTCGTCCGTGTCGGCCTTGAGCGTCAGGATGACGTCGGAACCGGCGGCTGCGCGCTCGCACGGCTCCATGGTGTAGCCGTCTGCGCCCTCGGACTCCCACTTCCAGGCTTCGTCGCTGCCGAAGCGGCGGGAAATAACCGTGACCTTCTCGGCGACCATGAATGCGGCATAGAAGCCGACGCCGAACTGACCGATGATGTCGATATCGTCGCTCTTCTCCATTTCCTTCTTGAAGCGGAGTGAGCCGCTGTGAGCGATGGTACCGAGGTTCTCCTCCATCTCCTCGCGGGTCATGCCGATACCGTTATCGGAAACGGTCAGCGTGCGCGCCGTCTCATCCGTGGACAGATGAATGGCAAAATCGCTCCGGCTCAAGCCGACGGTGTCGTCCGTCAGGGCCTGATAGGCCAGCTTGTCGATGGCATCGGAGGCGTTGGAGATCAGCTCGCGCAGGAAGATCTCGCGGTGTGTATAGATCGAATTGATCATCAGGTCCAGCAGGCGTTTCGATTCTGCCTGAAACTGTTTCTTTTCCATATGGATCAACTTCCTTATTTCGTATTGGCACTCTTAGTGCCTGAGTGCTAAATCCTATTATAGCCGCTTTTCCGTGTTTTGCAAGAGCTGTCACAATTTTTTTACACTTTCTTTTCTGCAGAATCTGTGGTACACTGTTGCCGAGGTGATTCCAATGATTACGATCAGCGATCTTGCGCTGCAATATAGCGGAACGTTCCTGTTCCAGCATGTCGATCTGCAGTTTACCGCCGGCAATTGCTACGGTGTGATCGGCGCAAACGGTGCGGGCAAGTCCACATTCCTGAAGCTGCTCTCGGGCGAGCTGGACTCCACGAAGGGCACGATCTCCATCAAGCCGGGCCTGCGCATGTCCGTCCTGAAGCAGGACCAGTTCCGTTACGATGCCTATACCATCCTCGACACGGTCATTATGGGCAACCAGCGCCTGTATGATATCATGAAACAGAAGGACGCTCTGTATGCCAAGCCTGATTTTTCCGATGAGGACGGCCTGCTGGCTTCGGAGCTGGAGACGGAGTTCGCAGAGCTGAACGGCTGGGAGGCCGAGTCCGATGCCAGCCGCATCCTGCAGGGCCTCGGTGTGCCCGTGGAGCTGCACAACGACCGTATGGCCGACACCGACGGCCGCATCAAGGTCAAGGTCCTGCTGGCACAGGCCCTGTTCGGTCAGCCGGACATTATCCTGCTTGACGAGCCGACGAACAACCTCGACATTGAGTCCATCAACTGGCTGGAAAATTTCATCCTGGACTACGAGGACAACGGCCTTGTCATCGTCGTGAGCCATGACCGTCATTTCCTGAATACCGTCTGCACACATATCGTCGATATCGACTACGGAAAGATCCGCATGTATGTCGGCAACTACGACTTCTGGTATGAGTCGAGCCAGCTCATGCAGAACCTCATTCGCAGCAAGAACAAGCGCAATGAGGAAAAGATCGCCGAGCTGCAGGCCTTTATCTCCCGCTTCTCTGCCAACAAGGCCAAGAGCAAACAGGCCACGGCCCGCCGCCGCCTGCTCGATAAGCTCAGCGTCGAGGAGATGCCTGCTTCGTCCCGCCGCTATCCCTTTGTCGGGTTCACGCAGGAGCGCGAGGTCGGCAAGGACATCCTGTTTGTGACGGACGTCTCGAAGACCGTCGACGGCGTGAAGCTGCTGGACAAGGTCTCGTTCATCGTCAACCGCGGCGACAAGATCGCTTTTGTCGGCGAGAACGAGGTCGCGCAGACGACCATGTTCAAAATTCTGATGGGCGAGCTGGAGCCGGATGAGGGCACGGTCAAATGGGGCGTTTCCACGTCGCAGAGCTACTTCCCCAAGGACAACAGCGAGTATTTCGACGGCCACGACGAGACGCTTGTCGACTGGCTGCGCCAGTTCTCCGAAAAGAAGGATGACGTGTATCTGCGCGGCTTCCTCGGGCGGATGCTGTTCTCCGGCGAGGATGTGTTCAAATCCGTTAAGGTGCTCTCCGGCGGTGAGAAGGTCCGCTGCATGCTCTCGCGCATGATGCTCTCGGGAGCGAACGTGATCCTGCTCGATCAGCCGACGAACCATCTGGACATGGAGTCCATTCAGGCCGTGAACAAGGGCCTCATCGCCTTCCCGCGAAATATCCTGCTGGCCAGCCACGACCACGAGATGCTGCAGTCCGTGGCGAACCGCATCATTGAATTCCGCCCGGACGGCACGATCTGCGACCGCCTCGGGACATACGACGAGTATCTGGAGTATCAGGCGGCGCTGAAAAATTCATAAATCCGTCACCGATTCTTCGCCGCGCCGTGATACGATAGGAATATCAGAAAGGAGCCGCTGGAAGGATGCGGCCCCGAAAAAGAAAGAGGCGACGCATATGGCCATCCGTCTGAATGAAAATAAGGAGCTTGTCGCGCAGATCCGCGAGGGGCTTCGCCGCCGCGGGGGCTACTGCCCGTGCAGGCTCGAAAAGACCGAAGACAACAAGTGCATCTGCAAGGAATTCCGCGAGCAGATGAAGGATCCCAATTTCGAGGGGTACTGCCATTGCATGCTGTACTATAAAACAAAAGATCCGATAAAGGAGGAAGCATCCCATGCTGAAGATCACAGCGACCAATTATGATGAACTCGTCGCGCGGGCGGACAAGCCCGTGCTGCTGGATTTCTGGGCGGAGTGGTGCGGCCCGTGCCGCATGGTCTCCCCCGTTGTCGAGGAGATCGCCGCGGCCCATCCCGAGATTGCCGTCGGCAAGGTCAATGTCGACGAAGAGCCGGAGCTGGCGCAGGCCTTCCGCGTGCAGAGCATTCCGATGCTCGTGCTGCTGCGGGATAACGCCGTCGTTGCTGCCGCAGTCGGCGCGCAGTCCAAAGAACAGCTCGAGCAGAAGCTCGGCCTGTAAGATAGCGCAAAAAACCGGGACGGTTAGATGGGTGTTCATAAAACAGTCAATGGAGCGTATCGATACAGATACGCTCCATTTTTCACGTCAACATACTATGTAATGGGGTACAGTCCCTTGGCTCTCCCTTTGGGAGAGCTGTCACCGCAGGTGACTGAGAGGGCCCTGCAGCCTTTTTCGAATGATAAGATCAATTTGTGCGCACACACCGCGAAAATCCCTGTCGATATCCCGGTTGGAAAATCGCAGAATCTCCAGCCCAAGAGACATCAGAAATTGAGAACGTTCCGCATCATAAGCAAGCCCCTGAGGTTCATAATGCTGAGAGCCATCCAATTCAATGACCAGTCTGGCCGAAGCACAGTAAAAGTCCACGATGAATCTGCCGATAATCCGCTGTTTGTAAATTTTTACTGGATATCTGCGGAGAAAAAGATACCAGAGCTTACGGTCGTGGGGTGTCATCTCCCTGCGAAGCCGTCGGGCATTTTCTAATTGGGTGTTGTCTTTTGGTATGGTCATGGTTTGCCCTCTCCGTCCTCGCTATGCTCGGCCACCTCTCCCAAAGGGAGAGGCAAGGGATGCTCGCACGGCACACCGAAAGGTGTATAGAAGTGCGCCCTTTATCAGTTCGGCAAATTAAGTTTACCGCTCGATACGGTAGTATTTGAATGTTTCATCTTCTCCGACAAAGCGAAAGCCTACCTTTTCCAGCACATGCTGACTCCGGGTGTTTTTCCTGATGGTATCTGCGTTTACCGCAGCCATTCCAAACTCGTCAAAGGCGGTTTTTACTGCCAAACGTTCTGCCTGCGTTCCATATCCTTTTCCCTTCACCGCGTCGTTTTGCATATGGATACTCAGGGAACATTCTTTTTTATCATGGTCGATCTGCTTCAATTGCAATTCCCCGATCACCTTATCTCCAAGCATGATCGCAAACAGTCTGCGTGAAGCATCCTGCCCCTTCATATCAAAATATCGATTTACCGCAGCTTCGTCATAAACATAGGGCTGAAACAGGTGCATATCCATATAGATAGACGCATCATTCGTCCAATGCTTGTACAGTTCGTGACATAGTTCTCGCGTCATCGCCTTTAACTGAATCGTTGGCATGTTAGACCTTACCTACCTTATCATTCCGACTTATCGCTTTGTTTAATTCGATCGTGTGGCTTTAATATATGCAATAACATTCACGGCAGACATTACTGCCGGGAATGAAACTGTCTTATGACTACCCGCCTTTGCTGCGTGGGCCGCATTTTGTTATGTGTCAGATCCCGGTGCCTGCGGCTGCGGTTCTGTTGCCGTTTCCTGCTGGCGGGGCTTGATCTCGGCCAGCGCCTGACGGAGCGCTTCGTTTTCCGTGCGGAGCGCGTCAAGTTCCTCGCGCAGCGGGGCGAGCTGCTTTTTGACCTTGCGGTCTGCAATAGCCTGATGCACTTTATAGTGGCTGTACACGTTCAGCGCTGTGAGCGCGACGAACGCGCCGCCCGCGATCAAACCGACCTTTTTCATGTCTGACTTCCGGAGCACGTGATGCGATTTGTTCTTTCCGCCGCGCGTGATCTCCACGACAGCGGGATCATGCTCGGCAAGCTTCCGCGCAGCCAGCGCCGCGCAGCACTGTTTGACCTTGCAGTTCATATTCTGACCTCCTGTTTGCAAAAATTATCCATGCCTTTGCCTGTATTATATCCAATTCAGCAGACTTTTGCAAGGGGCAGATGGGCCTGTTTGTCCAAAGCCTACGCAGTCTCACGCGCAGCCTTTTTGTTCTGCACGATCTGCAGCGCGATGATCCCCGCGACGATCACAAGGCCGATCAGATCCGAGACGGTGCCAGGGATCAGCAGCGTCAGTCCGCCGATCACCGCAAGCACGCGCAGCGGCCAGTGCATCGTCCGGAGGATATAGCCCTCCAGACCGGCGGCGACGG
>ERZ773195.2125-NODE-2125-length-13143-cov-2.920996_pt1 | contig 13143 bp, 9 predicted proteins | sample MGYA00580530_ERZ773195 | MGnify/ENA primary metagenome ERZ773195 (study PRJEB29015, sample SAMEA2737751) | human gut metagenome | biome: human gut; feature: human-associated habitat; material: faeces | place: China | collected 2012 ...
AGTTAACAACTGAAATCGATCGTGTTGCTGAGACAACCAAATTTAACGAAATTTATCTGTTAAAGGGTGACAATGCATCTACAAAGAATGTATATATGAAAGGTCATGATGCAGGACTGAAAGGAACATTAACAGATAGTGCAAAATCTGCAACATTTGTTATGGATACGCTTGAAGCTGGTGACAAGTATAAGATTGCTGGAAAAGAGTATACAATTGGTTCATCTAAAACAGAAATCACAAATGCTATTACTGCATTTGCTACAGCAGACAATAAAATCACAATTGATGGAATAAGTTATACATACAAAGATACTAATGGCGGTAAAGCAGCTGGTTGGTATAAAGATGGAGATCAGACTAATGGAACTGCAATTGACGTAGCAAAGACAGTGAAGGATGGCTCAAAAGCAAGTGTTAACGGAAAAGATTATGACAGATCAGGATGCTAATGACATTGATGATGATGATTCATCTGTTATTACAGCAGCGGAAGCTAAAAAGAAAATTAAGGCTGAACTTCTGGCTGCTAATAGCATTGGAACTGTTAACGGCGATGCAACTGTTTCTGATGGAGTAGATGCAGCTGGAAAGACAACCTATACAATCACAAAAGGATATGCAACAGTAGCAGATACACTTTCCTTCAACTTACATGTTGGTGCAGATGCAGATATGACCAATAAAATCACAGTCGATATTGACGTAATGAACTCTGCTAATCTCGGAGTAAAAGGCTTGAATGTAACAGACGCTACCGGAACAGCTGCTACTTATGCGGTAGATGCAATTTCCGATGCTATCGCAAAGGTTTCTTCTCAGAGATCTGCTCTTGGTGCTGTACAGAACAGATTAGAGCATACGATCGACAACTTAGATAACATTGTTGAGAATACAACAACTGCTGAATCTCGTATCCGTGATACAGATATGGCAGAAGAGATGGTTGAGTACAGCAAGAACAACATTCTTGCACAGGCAGGTCAGTCTATGCTTGCACAGGCTAATCAGTCTACTCAGGGAGTGCTTTCTCTGTTACAGTAATTTGTGTAAAAATGCATCAAAAAAGAAGCTCGCAGTTTTGTGGGCTTCTTTTACTAAGCTATTGCTGGAGCTTTTTCAATTCATCGATTGATAATCCAGAAACGCTGGAAATTTCTTCCAAAGACAGTTTGTTAAGTTCCAATAGATGACGTGCAGTATTAAGGATGCCCTTTTGAATTCCACTTTTTTCACCAGCTTCAACGCCAGCTTCATACTCCGCTTTCCGAAGTTTCTTCTCTTCTTCTTCCTTGTCATATTCAAATATACTCATACTGATAACCTCCGCGCGGTTCTTTCGAAGAAAATCCGCAAGAATATTTTCTTTGATACATTCATCTACAGCGTATTCTACGGCCTGATCCAGAGGCATGCCGGCTGCATATTTTCGAACTTTTGCAACATATTGCGAATATTCTTTTAATGTCTGGCAATGTTCCATGAGAAGAGCATTATGCCCTTCATTAATATTTAAGACTGTCACAATAAGTTCAAGTTTTGGTTCACCAGACAGATTCTCAAATGCAGAAGAAAGCCTGTGTTCAGAGAAATCGGAAAGAGTGTCAGTTCCATTATACAACTCAATGAAATTTGGAGCAGGTATCTTTTGCAGGCTGGATGAGTATAAAGATTTTTTATCCAGCAGCTTCTGGTATTCATTGCTGATATAAAATAAATCACGAAGAGGCATATTTGGGTTATAAGTTGACTGATGTTCATACAGATACAAATTGGTATCAATAATAAATGCCAGATCGTTTTTCATTCCCATATAAATTGCATTTTCTAATGTGACAATCTCTAAATCTTCCGGATCGGTATAATGCCTCTGGTTCACTGCATTGTAAAGTGAGAGCAGATTCTTTCTGTCTGAAAATAGCATTCGAAAAACAGTATCTTTGTAGTTTCGGTTTACAAGTGGAAAGCTGGTTTTGGTCAGTTTGTCTTGGGTTCTCTTTGATTTTGCCATAGGGTGTCCTCCTTGTTACGATGAGGCAGCTGCAATAAATGTAGCACATATTGCATTATGCCTCGCAGCAGGAAGATCAATTTCTGTAAAATAGTATCCATAATCGTCTCCTGCTTTTAAATTGGTTAATGGGTAATAAAAGCATAGATACGAAATGAATGACACCGATTGTTTTTGATAATCGAGTGCTTCCTAGAATACAGATGGCTCATCAGCCACAAAGATTTTGTAAAATATGCTTTGGGATATTGTATCATACCAACATCAGAAAATGCAATGGAGAAAATAGTAAAATTTTAAATATTATGAGTACTAAAAAAATGAATAAAAGCATTCATTCAAATCTCCGCAACAGTAGCCCAAACAAAAGAATCATGCTACAATGAACAAAGGAAGATAAAAACAGCAGAAATGCCATAGAATAACGAAGGAGATCATCAGACATGAACATAAATATTTTATATGAGGATGAGGAGGTTATTGTCTGCGAAAAACCGGCGGGGGTTGCGGCGCAGACAAAACGGTTAGGACAGGCGGACATGGAAAGCCTTCTGAAAAATTACCGGGCAGGAAAGGGAGAACAGCCGTATATCGGGGTGGTACACAGGCTGGATCAGCCGGTGCGCGGAGTGATGGTTTTTGCCAAAACAAAAGAAGCTGCGGCGGATTTAAGCCGTCAGGTGCAGACAAAAATGGCAGATAAATTTTATTATGCGGTGACAGACGGTGTGCCGGAACAGAAAAAAGGTACATTGGAAGATTACCTGCTCCGGGATGGAAAAACAAACACTTCAAAAGTGGTATCTAAAAGTACGGATGGCGCAAAGTCAGCAAGGCTGGACTATGAAGTGACCGCACAGAATAAAACGAACGCCATTCTCCGGATCCGGTTAGACACCGGAAGGCATCATCAGATCCGGGTACAGTTAGCAAATGCAGGAATCCCGATCGTTGGGGATGCGAAGTATAATTTTAAAGAGACAATGACACGGAGTGGAAACGGTCTTTTACTCTGCTCTTATAAAATCGGATTTAAACATCCAAAGACACATAAAAAAGTTGAGTTCGAAATTGACAATCCATTTCTCATCTGAGACAGAAACGCAGGAGCTACAAAGGACTTCTGAGTTTTTTTCTCACAAAAAGAAAAATAGACAGTCATGTCTCTGAAAGTAAGAGGTAAATCGTTACTGGGCGAAGTATGAGTAAACAGCAGCGAAAAATAGAATAAAATCACGAAAAATGTCGAAAATAGAGTGGTAAAATAAGCATAATGTGCTAAAATACAAATAGGATTTAAAATTGTGTTCGTACAATAAAGCAAGCGGATTGGGAGGTACAGGTATGAACAATATAAAAGTGAGAACAAAATTAATCATTGTAATGGTGATCGCACTGATCGCACTGGCGCTGTGCTCCATGGTTTCCAGCACAAGCCTGTCAGGACTCGGAGATAATGCGTTAGACATTATTGAGAATGATATGCGCTCTTCGTATGATGAACAGATCAAGGCACAGGTAGATAATGTAATATCTCTTTGCCAGAGCATTTACAATCGGTATGAAAAAGGTGAATATACCTTAGACGAGGCAGAAAAACTTGCAGCAGACCAGATTCGTGATCTGCGTTATGGTAATAATGGATATTTCTGGGTAGATACTTATGATGGAACAAACGTAGTCCTTCTCGGCAATGACACAGAGGGAACAAATCGTATGGATGCAGTGGATGCCAATGGATTTGCGTATATGCAGGCGATCATCAGTGCAGGAAGGCAGGAAGACGGCGGTTTTACGGATTATGTATTCCCGAGAGAGGGTGAGACGGAACCTTCTCCAAAACGTGCTTACAGCAAGGCATTTGAGCCATTTGGCTGGGTACTTGGAACCGGAAACTACACGGACGATATTGATGAGGACGTATTGGGTGTGAAAAATGAATTTTCTTCCTATGAATCCAACAGCAGAATGGCGATCATCGGAATCGCTGTTGTCATGGAAGTAATCTTAATTTTAGTTCTGACACTGATCACAGTCAGCATTGTGAAGCCATTGAAAAAGAGTCTTACCCATATTGACGAGATAGCGCAGGGCGATTTTTCAAAAGAATTTGAACAGGATCTGTTAAAGAGAAAAGATGATTTTGGACAACTGGCAGATTCACTTGAGAAAATGCGCTCTGAGATGAAGGAACTGATTGGAGAGGTAAAATCAGAAGCATTAGAGATCACCGGCATGGTGCAGGAGATTGATACAAGTATTCGGGCATTAGATGATCAGATTGAAAATGTATCTGCGACAACGGAGGAGCTTGCGGCAGGTATGGAGGAGACAGCGGCATCTTCGGAAGAGATAAATGCAATGTCACATGAGATTGAGAGCGCTGCGAAGAGTATTGCAGAGAGATCTCAGGATGGCGCTAACGAGGCAGATGAGATCAGGGAACGTGCTGTGAAAATCAAAAAAGATACAGACGAAAATGACAGACGTACCAGATCGATTCATGAGGAGATTAATGAGAGCCTGACCAAAGCACTCGAAGATATTAAGGTTGTGGATCAGATCAATGTTCTTGCCAAATCAATCATGGATATTACCGGACAGACGAACCTTCTGGCTTTGAACGCATCCATTGAGGCTGCCAGAGCGGGAGAGGCAGGAAAAGGATTTGCGGTTGTTGCGGATGAAATCCGAGTATTGGCAGAGCAGTCCAAAGCAGCAGTTGCCCATATTCAGGAAGTGACTGGCAATGTGACCGCAGCCGTTGAGAATCTTGCAAATGATGCAGAGAGGCTGCTGGAGTTTGTCGGAAATGATGTTGTGGAGAGTCTTGGAGGATTTGCAGAAATGGCAAATTCCTATAATAGTGATGCTGCCAATGTAGATTCCCTTGTAACAGATTTCTCAGCGTCATCGGAGCAGCTGCTCGCATCCATTAACGGAGTGATGGATGCTATCTCCGATGTCAGCAAGACTGCGACAGAGGGAGCTACCGGAACAACGGATATTGCTGAAAAAGTAGGAAACGTTGTGCAGGAGGCAGAGGCAATTAAACAGAAGGCAGAGACAACCTATCATTCTGCTGAAAAACTACAGAAAAATGTGGAACGTTTTATTGTTTAACGGATATGGGATATTGATATAGAATGTGACAAAACAGCAAGCGTGTTTTGGGAGCAAAAGGGAATCGTATGATAGATAAGTATTATAACGGGGTTATTGAACAGGTTGTAAGTGGAATTGGGAATGTAGAACATAACAGTATCCTTGTGCGGTATAGCAATGATTTTTCCATATGGGATTTAGAGAGTGTCAATCATTATAAGGACCAGACAGATATCTTTTTTACCTGTCATGAGTTTTCTTATAACAAGATTGCAGAGGCTTATGAACCGTATCTGGGACTGATCCGGCAGATGTTTCACAGGTATTGCAGTGGCACACTGGAAGAGTTTATGGAAGAATGTGATGTCTACAAGCTTCAGAGACCTGTATTTGAAAGTTATTTTGAAAACGGATTTTGCGAGAGAACGGAACAGATCCTGATCGATGAGGTAGAGTATGAGCAGGAACGTATGCGCAATTCGATCGTGACGATGCTTCAGAAATTATCAGAGATCCGTCCGGTCGTCATTGTGTTGAACCGCTTTCAGCTGGCTTCGAAAAGTACCATGCAGCTTACCAACAGACTGCTTCAGACAAAGAATAAAAATATCGGCATTGTCTTGGGAGTTAATGATGTGCAGTCGATTCCGGAATTTGCACATGAAGAGTGGGATGCAATCTGTGAGAGTATGGATGACCGGAACATGGTGTACCATATCGGAAATGCAGGCAGGAACATGGAACCGGATGTCATGGACTATTACTCTGATTATGAGAGTGACGATGGCTATCGGAAACTGAATAATCTGGTATACTTTCTGGATTTTGATCAGGCAAACCATCATCTGAGCAAGATTGAGCGCCGGATCAAGTTTGATAACTTTACGATTTCTGAGAAAAAGCATTATCAGCTTTTGCTGTTACAGATTATGGTGTCGGTGTTGCAAAGAGATATTGCGAAGGCTCTGGAATCCTGCGAAGATCTGGAAAAACTGCAGGATCAGGAGAAAGAGGGAGCATTTTATTATAATTTCTGGATGGCAACTTCTTACATGTATCTTGGAAAGTTAGAGGAAGCCATGATTTATGTACAGAAGGCAAAGGAGTGCGGAGAAGCGCTGGGGGATGATTTTTTAGTGTTCCGTGCAGAACTTTTAAAAGCGCAGAACCAGATGTCCGGCTGGTGCAATATTTTCTTCTGTGCCCAGGATATTGAGATCAGCGATAAACTGATCGAGAAGCTGAATGCGTACCATTACAAAAATCATCTGGCGCATATTTATATTTATGCATACGACAATAAACCGGAGATCGTGGCAAAAGCGTACCGGTCGGAAGCATTTCTGATTTATTTTTCCAAGGGCGTTGCGCTTGCAAAAGAGATTGGCAATGAGCAGCTTATCAGCATTGCATATCGGAAAAATATCATGATAGCATCCACAAATGGCGAGTACGAAGTTTCCCTGTTATATTCGATCCGTACCTATGAGGCGATGAAAGATGTTGACAGCGTGGAGGGCGGAAGGATCTATTCCGGTATTGCGTATAATTTATGTGCAATGGGAGAAAATGAGAGAGCCCAGAGCTATTACAACAAGGCAATTAAGATATTATGTAAACTGAGAAAGCCGGAGGATATTGCAGAAGTACATTATAATATGTCATTGAACTGCGTTATGCTGGGGCAGTATGACAAGGCGCAGGAATACCTGACACAGTGTATGAAAGCGATCGAAAAGCTGCATCTGAACAGTCTGCGTGTCTGCAACCTGTCCAAACTGTATGGATTGTTTGCTCTGGTTTCCATTTTACAGGGAAACCGTTTTAACTGTGAGAGGTATCTGTATAGCTGCCGCCAGTTTTTGAATTATATTTTCGAGAAGGAAAAGACAGAAAACAACCTCGCCACTGTGCATGACTACGCAAAGGCAGATGATGATATGTTCCTCTATACGTTTTCCAAGGCATTATTAGCACAGCATGACGGAGACAACGAGGAGGCGCTAAAATTATATGAGCAGGCAGATATTTATTTAAAGAGAGCAGAGGGAAACCAGTTTTTCTGTTATGTGCTGTTCCGAAGGAACAGGATGGAATGCTTCAGGAATGCAGGAAAAGAGATCCTTTATGAGCAGGAAGAGTTTATTTTAAAACAGTATGAAGAGACACATCGTATCATGTTCCATGAGTACGCGGAGGATATGAAAGATCTTCTGCCACCGGTAGATGACGACTGTGAGGAATTATCAACCAGGGAAATCGAGGATCTGTTAAAGCAGGAGAGCGTGGAGCGGGCATATAAGAGTAAGAAAGAACAGCTCGACTTTATTTCTATCTGGCAGAAACTGATCGATGTAAATGGTATCACTGCAAAAGAGATGCTCAATATGGTCATGAAGACATTTTTAAATCATTTTGACGTCGACCGGGCAGTCTATATCCGCTATAGCGAGAGGGTGCCGCAGGTACTTTACAATGACACAGAGAAAGAGATGACGCCGGAGATCATGAAGATCATGGAAAAATCCATGCGCAAAAATGCGGGTGGATTTGTGATCTCCAAGATCAGCAGCAATTATTCTGAACATCAGGATATCACATCGATTTTTGGTGATGAAGATGTGTGTTCCATGGTGGCAATCCCATTTTTTAACAACGCAAAAATCGAGAATATTGTCATCACCTATGTGCTGATGAAGGATAACTGGCATTCCTCGGTGAACCGTTATATGCTGGATGAGGACGATCTGAACTTTTATCAGCTTCTGTTCCGTGAGGTGCGTTATGCATTGAACAGGCTTGATGCCTATGACAAGATTTATGAGATGAATACAAAACTGTATATGTCGGCAGTTACAGACCAGCTGACAGGATGCTATAACCGCGAAGGGTTCTACCGCAAATTAGACACACTTCTGAAAGAGATCGCAGGAGAAAAAAGAAAACCAAAGCTGGGAGTGATGTTTATTGACCTGGACAATTTCAAACACTATAATGATACGTACGGACATGATGTGGGCGATTTCGTTCTGATCAAAATGGCTGATATTTTTACGGAAGTCTGTGGAAAAGATGGTTTTGTGTGCCGTTATGGCGGGGATGAGTTCCTGATCTTCCTTTATACAGATGACAGGGATATTTTCAAAGAAAAGGCAGAGCGTATCTATCAGATTATTGATAAGGCAGACGGATTTTCGGCGGAGATCAGTGAAAAACTCGGACAGTCATTCTCAATCGATAAACAGCATCAGATCTCCTGCTCCATCGGTATTGCAGCCGGAGACCATATCTGTACGGAAAATGATATGACAGAGATGATCAAGAAGGCGGATGACCTGCTATATTCGATCAAAACAACGACAAAAGGAACCTATCGTATATGAAAATCGTTTTACCTGAGAAAGTAACTTATATTATTGACACACTGACACAGCATGGCTTTGAGGCCTATGCTGTAGGTGGGTGCGTCCGTGATACGATGTTAGGGAGGATTCCCATGGACTGGGACATCACGACATCAGCAAAACCGGAACAGGTAAAAGCGTTATTCCAGCATACCATAGATACTGGGATCCAGCATGGAACGGTTACCGTGATGCTTGAACATGAGGGATTCGAGGTGACCACATACCGTATTGACGGAGAATATGAGGATGCAAGGCATCCTAAGGAGGTACAGTTTACTTCTGATCTGTTAGAAGATCTGAAGCGCCGTGATTTTACGATCAATGCCATGGCTTACAATGATAGGGATGGGCTGGTCGATGCGTTTGATGGTGTGGGAGATTTAGAGCGCGGTGTGATCCGGTGCGTGGGAGCTGCTGTGGAGCGGTTTGCAGAGGATGCACTTCGTATGCTGCGTGCAGTGCGTTTCGCATCGCAGCTTGGATTTACGATTGAAGACCGGACAAGAGAGGCGATTGTTTCCCTGGCACCAAATATTGCAAAAGTGAGTGCAGAACGTATTCAGATTGAAATGGTAAAACTTCTCACGTCCGGACATCCGGAATTGCTGCGCACGGCCTATGAGACAGGACTTACCGCAGTTTTTCTGCCGGAATTTGATGAGATGATGAAAACACCGCAGAATAATCCGCATCACTGCTATTCTGTGGGGGAGCACACGCTGCATGCCCTGATGGAGATACAGCCGGATAAAGTGGCGCGTATCACAATGCTGTTACATGATGTGGCAAAACCGATGTGCAGAACCACGGACGAACATGGCGTGGATCACTTTTATGGACACCCGCAGGAAGGAAGTCTTGTGGCAAAGAAGATTTTACGGCGGCTGAAGTTTGACAATGACACGACCGACCGGGTATGCAGACTGATCTTATGCCACGACGATAATCCGCCTTTGCAGGAGCGGACGGTCCGCAGGGCGATTTACCGGAACGGTGTGGATCAGTATCCGTTGCTTTTTGCAGTAAAAAGAGCGGACATGCTGGCACAGAGTGCATACAGGCGGGAGAAAAAAGCAGAGTATTTAAAGGAATACGAAGAAATATATGAACAGATCATGGCGAAGCGGCAGTGCCTTTCCATAAAGGAACTTGCGGTTACGGGAACGGATCTGATCGCAGATGGAATGCAGCCGGGAAAGGCAATCGGCGAGACGCTGAAACAGCTTTTGGAGTATGTGCTGGAACACCCGGAGGACAACACGAAAGAAAAATTAATGGAACAGGTTCATAATATCGCATCCCCTCACATATGATGAATTGACACGGCAGGAGAGCATTTGCTCTCTTATCGCAGATTCATCGTATGGAGGGGATTTTCATGTATATCAGGCCGGAACAGATAGCAGAACAATATGAGATGGAGGTAAAGTCTATTTCGAAGGGAAGGGACTGTTTTTTGTGTGAAACAGATCTCGGAATGCGCGCGCTGAAGGAGTATAGGGGCTCTGTGGAGCGTGCGGAATTTCTGGCTGGAATGCTTGATTTCCTGAAGGGGCAGAATATTGTGGCAGAGCAGATCTTTTATACAAAAGAAGGGGAAATTTTTGCCAGGGACGAAGAGGAACAGAATTATCTGTTATTGTCAGTTTTCCGTGGAGCCGAGTGCGATACGAAGAGCAGGGAGGACATGGTGTATGCGGTAAGACTGCTCGCTGGTTTACATAATGCAACTGAACAGTATCCGGACGAGGTGCCTGAGTTTGTAAAAATGAATCCTAACGCCCTGCTTTTGCTTTATGAAAAACATAACCGTGAATTGCGGCAGGTGCGCAATTATATCCGTGGCAGAAAACAGAAAAATGAGGTTGAAGAAATGTTCATGCGCCAGTTTGCAGGTTTTTTTGAAAAGGCACAGGCTGTCACAGAGCAGTTGCAAAATATGGAGATTCGTGAGGAGTTGACTGGCTTCTGCCATGGGGATTATAACCAGCACAATGTCATTTTTTCGAGAGAGGGCGTGGCAATCGTCAATTTCCTTAATTTTTCCTATCAGATCCGGGTGAGTGACCTCTCAAATTTTGTGCGGAAGATGATGGAAAAAAATAATTGGAACACGTCGCTTGGAATGGAGTTGATCGGGGCATATGATTCTGTGCGGAAACTAAAGCCGCAGGAATTTTCATATTTGTATTTTTACCTTGCGTATCCCGAGAAATTCTGGAAAATTGCAAATCATTATAGCCAGTCCCACAAAGCCTGGCTTTCCGGCAGAAACACCGAAAAACTCAGCAAGGTGATCACACAGGAGGGGGCGAGGGAGCATTTTTTGCAGACGCTTGCAGGGAAAGTGGGAAATGGGATATAATTAGGTAACAGCGAAACTTTTTTTTCACAATTCTATTTACGCTTTGATGAGTTTCGCAATTTACATAAGAGGTGATACGTTGAGAAAATTAAGATACATGTATTATAGCATTATTTTAAGTATGATTTTATTAGCGGGTTGTGGACAGCAGACAAGACCGGTCTCGACTGCACAGTATTATAATCCGGCGAAAGAGACAGCGGCAGATACTGAGGAAGCAGAGGGCGCAGGGGCGGAGACATCGATCGGAACCGATCTCTATCTGATCATTGGCAATGACATGACCAATGAACAGTTGAATTTAAAGCAGCTTGCATCGGGAAAGCAGTATCTGTATGTTTATTCATTGTCTACAGACTTTCTGGATAAATACGGAAACAGTGCAACAACGATGGATTTTGAGCCGGGCAGGGTGATCCATATTGGAAAAAAAGATGGCGAAGGACGGCTCTTGCAGGCACAGATCGCAGATGAAGTCTGGGAATATTCGGATATCACAAAATATTCGGTAGATACAGAGCGTGGGATTTTCAAAATTGCGGATTCCAAGTATTCGTATGACGCAGATTTGTTCGTGGAATCGAATGGAGAAAAAATCCGTCTGTCCGACCTGAACGAAAAAGATGAGATCCGTGTCGTTGGAATCGGAACAAAAATATTATCCGTATCCGTCACTACCGGACAGGGAACTCTGGAGTTAAAGAATACATCCGTATTTGAGGGAAGTTTTATTCAGGTGGGAAGTAAGATTTTTGCACAGATCACACACAATATGAAGCTGGAGATCCCGGAGGGAACTTATACGGTCACTGTTGCAAATGAAGGATACGGCGGCAGCAAGGAAGTAGAGATCGCAAGGGGTGAAATCTGTACGCTTGATCTGGATGAATTGAAAGGTGAGGGACCTAAGACCGGAAGCATCACATTCTATATAGATGTGGAGGGAGCAACACTTTCCATTGACGGGGATACCGTGGATTACAGCGCACCTGTGGTACTGACCTATGGCGTGCACACATTGCATGCGGAGGCAGAGGGATACGACGATTTTGATAAAAAGCTTTTTGTTAACTCTGCGGCAGCGAATATCGATATCTCTCTTACCGGAGACGGTACTACGTCAGACAATGACATGACAGAGGGCACAGAGTCTGTGGAGGAGACCGAAACTGCTGAGACAGAGACAAAAGACAGTGAGGAGGAGACAAAGAGTACAGAAAAAGATTCGGAGACGACAGACAAGTCCACGGACAAAGATGTGACATCTGATTATCTGTCCACACTTTCTGATCTCATCACGTCGTTGAATAAGTAAGAAGATGTAACTATTCAGAACCTCATTCGCAAAATCGTTCTCTCAGAGCTTTCCTTGAATAACAAGCATGCTTGTTATTTGCTCATTGTGGTTACTTCGCCAAAGAAATTTTCAAAATTATGCTCATTCATGCAAGCATGATTCGCAAATTTTTGAAAACTGCCTTGGCTCTGAATAGTTACAAAAAAATAACTTGAAAATAGCGGCTGACAAAGCTAAACTATAAACGAGATCAATATAGGGAGGAAATAATTATGGGATACAAAGAAATGTATGAAGAATGGTTAAACAATCCATACTTTGACGATGCAACAAAAGCAGAATTAAAAGCGATCGAGGGGAACGAAAAAGAGATCGAAGACCGTTTTTATATGGATCTTGAGTTTGGTACGGCAGGTCTCCGCGGCGTGATCGGTGCCGGAACAAACCGTATGAATGTCTATACAGTCCGCAAGGCAACACAGGGACTTGCAAATTATATCAACAATGTGCATGCACAGGAGAAAGGGGTAGCAATTGCATATGATTCCAGACATATGTCGCCGGAATTTGCAGATGTTGCGGCTTTATGCCTTGCTGCAAACGGAATTAAGGCGTATGTGTTCGAGTCGCTCCGTCCGACACCGGAACTTTCCTATGCAGTCCGCAGATTAGGATGTACCGCAGGAATCAATATCACAGCCAGCCATAACCCACCGGAATACAATGGATACAAAGTATACTGGGAGGATGGCGCACAGATCACGCCACCTCATGATACCGGAATTATGGCAGAGGTGAAGAAAGTAACAGATTATGCGGCCGTTAAGACGATGGACAAAGATGCCGCAGTTGCAGCAGGTCTTTATCAGGTGATTGGAGCAGATATCGATGATCCATACATAGAAGAACTGAAAAAACTGATCCTTCATCAGGATTGTATTGACAAAGTGGCAGGAGA
>ERZ773195.2130-NODE-2130-length-13122-cov-3.134155_pt1 | contig 13122 bp, 9 predicted proteins | sample MGYA00580530_ERZ773195 | MGnify/ENA primary metagenome ERZ773195 (study PRJEB29015, sample SAMEA2737751) | human gut metagenome | biome: human gut; feature: human-associated habitat; material: faeces | place: China | collected 2012 ...
GGTGTCGTTGTGACGACCGACGGCAGTATCACCGATATCCCGCGCGAGGACTACATAGAGGCCGAGGGCCGCGTCATCCGCGAATTACAGGAGATCGGCAAGCCATTTCTCGTTCTGCTCAACGCGACAGAGCCGGAAAGCGATCGCGTGCAGGCAATGGCAAGGGATATCGCTTCACGCTATGGCGTGACATGTCTGCCCGTCAACTGCCTGACGCTCGACGACAACGCAGTGGGAATGATTCTCAAGGCCATCCTTTACGAGTTCCCGCTCTGCGAGCTGGACCTCTTCATCCCGCCGTGGGTCGAGGCGCTTGCCGACGATCACCCGATCAAAAGCGGCCTCTATCAGGCCATCCGCGAGAATACGGGCAGCCTCCACTGTATCCGAGAGGTGCAGGGCGCGATCAGCGCCATCGGCGGCTGCGAAAGCGTCAGCAGCGCGCGCATCACGTCCATTCAGCTCGGCACGGGCGTCGCCGCGGCGGAATTGCAGCTCCCGCGCGCACTGTTCTACCGGACGCTGAGCGAGCAGTCGGGCTTCGATGTGAAGGATGACGGCGATCTGCTGAGCCTTCTCACTGAGCTCTCGTCGGTCAAGGCGGAGTACGACAAGGTGGCGCAGGCGGTGTCCGACGCGCGCGAGAGAGGCTACGGTATCGTTGTGCCGACGGTCGACGAGCTGAACTTGGAGGAGCCGGAGATCATGAAGCAGGGCGGGCGCTACGGTGTGAGGCTCAAGGCGAGCGCGCCGAGCCTGCATATCATCCGCGCCGACATCGAAACGACGGTTTCGCCCATCGTCGGCAATGAAAAGCAGAGCGAAGACATGGTCAACTACCTCTTGCAGGAGTTCGAGGGCGACACGACGAAGATCTGGCAGTCCAACATCTTCGGCCGCAGCTTCCACGAGATCGTGAACGAAGACCTGCAGGCAAAGCTCAAGCACATGCCGGACGACGCGCGCCTCAAGCTCCGCCAGACGCTTGAGCGCATCATCAACGAGGGCACGGGCGGTCTCATCTGTATCATCCTGTAAAGAAACAAAGCGAGAGGAGGTTCCTCTCGCTTTGTTACATTCCTGTAACTGGAATGTCATCACTTTGTAACTTGTCATTTCCTCTGCCCGCTGTTATGCTGTTCTATAAGAAGGATAACAGGAGGAAGAGGATATGAGCCGAAAGATCGCGCTGCCGCTGCTGGTGGCAGCGGCGCTTGTCAGCATCATCTTAGCAAGCCGCACCCCGCAGCCCATCATAGAGGAATTGCCACCGGAGGAGGCTGACGCGCCCACCGCGCTGCTCACGCAGACCGAGGAGGCCGGCGGTCAGACTGTCACGCTGAAGGTCTACGAGCCGGATGAGGCTGGCTATGCGCGCTACGCGCTCTTTGGCGCGGACGGTGCGGAGATCGACATACCGTTCGGCGTGAATCGCGGCACTTGGATCGGGAATGGCAACGCTGCCGAAAAAGTCTCCCTCACCGCACGGGACGATGTGCTCGGATTTCCGGGCTTCGAGCTTGAAACGATCCAAGGCATAGTTATGACAGTTTGTGACTTCTATGCGCTGACGGAGCAGGGCTTCGTCTATGCGGGCAGGACCTTTGGCTATGACTTTGATGATGCGGCGGAGGGCGACGGCGCGTGGCCGCTTGATCTCACGGGAGATGGGCGCAGCGAACTCATTACGCGCAGCACCTTTGGCGACGGCATGTCGTGTGTTTTTGTCTACCGTTGGAACGCCGCGGAGGAGGGCTCTCAGCGCAGTGAGGTCGACTGGGATAAGGCGGACGCGCAGCTTGCGCGCCTGAGTGCGCCCCTCGGCGTGACCGCGCGGGCGGAGACCTATCACGCACAGGACAATACCGTTACGCTGACGCTCTACACGGAAAGCGGCACGAAGGAAACGACGCTGCCGCTTACCACAGATGTTCTCGGTGAGTGGTCCACGGAATAAGCGGAATGCGTGGACCAGGATAAAAAAGGAACCGATTCTTTTGAATCGGTTCCTTTTTTACTGAAAAATTTACTTGGCCAGCACTTTTTTGAGTTTGGCGAAACGGGGGAGGGAGTCCTCCTTCGGGAGCTTGGGCTCGCCCTGGATGAGGGGGAGGACATAGTCGATGAACTCCTGCTTGACGCCGTTGTGAGAGTCGTTGATCCACTCGATGGGGATCTTCTTCTCGAAGTTTGCGACCTCGGTGAGCGGTAGCAGCTTCGTCTTGCAAACGTAGTGGCCGTCCACAGTCTCACGCTCAAAGGCGACCATCTTGTCGGTGATGCCGGCGGCGGCGTTCTCCACCGCGGCACGACCGGCCATGACGGCCTCTTCGATATCGGTCTCGCTTGCGAGGTGTGCGCCGCAGCGCTGGAGCAACGACAGCTCAATGCCGCGCACCTTCGCGCCGGTCTTTTCCTTCACGATGCTCGCCAGCAGCGCGGCGAGGCCGCCGAGCTGCGCGTGGCCAAAGCCGTCCGTCGCGCTGGTCTTGGCCTCGGAGACAAAGCTGCCATCGGCATAGTGGATGCCCTCGGATACGGCGACCATGCAGCTGCCGGTCTCCTTGTAGATGCGCTCGACGTCGGCAAGGAACGTGTCCATGTCGAAATCAGTCTCGGGCAGGTAGATGAGGTCGGGACCCGCGCCGTACTTCGTCGCGAGCGCGGCGGCGGCAGTCAGCCAACCGGCGTGGCGGCCCATGATCTCGACAATGCAGATCATGCCCGTGTCGTAGACGTGCGCGTCCTGATAGACCTCCATCAGGCTCGTCGCGATGTACTTGGCGGCGCTGGCGTAGCCGGGGCAGTGGTCGGTGCCATAAAGGTCGTTGTCGATCGTCTTGGGCACGCCCATGACGCGGCACTCGTAGCCGACCTTCTGCATGTACTTGCTGATCTTATTGCAGGTATCCATCGAGTCATTTCCGCCGTTGTAGAAGAAATAGCGGACGTCGTGCTTTTTGAATACCTCAAGGATGCGCTTGTAATCGGTGTCGTCCTCGTCGGGGTCCTTCATCTTGTAGCGGCAGGAGCCGAGGGCGGAGGAGGGGGTGTACTTTAAAAGCTCCAGCTCCTTCGGGTCTTCCTGACTCATGTCGAACAGGCGGTCTTCGAGCACGCCCTTGATACCGTGCTCTGCGCCGTAGACATTCGTGATGCAGCCGGAATCGAGCGCCGTGCGGATGACGCCGTAAGCGCTCGCGTTGATGACGGAGGTCGGGCCGCCGGACTGGCCGATGATGATATTTCTTTGCATGGTAAATCCTCCGTTTGGTTTTGATTATGCGTAGCGCTGGCAGCCTGTGAGCCAACGGTTCTGTGGTTTTCCGCGCCCGGAGCGGCAGCCGCGCCGGCGGGGAAAGCATTTTCCGCATCCCGCTTATCTTATCACAGTGGCGGGGGAGAATCCATAAAAAAAGAGAGACATAGGTATGTAAAAAACGGGGCTGTGTTTTGTCCTTCCGCCGGGGGCTTTGTTTCCGGTTGTTCTGAAAATACGGATGGGGTATAATGACAGAAAAACATCGTTTTTTGGGGGAGCGAAGGATGAGGATAGCCATTTGTGATGATGAAATTCTGGCGGCGAAGCAGCGGAAGGTTCTCAGGTACGGATCTTTACCTCCGGCGCGTCGCTGCTTCGGGAGATCGAGAATTATGATATCGTGTTCCTGGATCTTAGGATGCCGCAGATGGACGGGATCGACGTGGGAAAGGAAATTCTGCGACAAAATCCGGGCTGCCGGATCATTATCGCCAGCGGAGAGTGGGAAAGATTCAAGGAAGGCTATGTGATCCGGGCAGTGCGCTTTGTGACGAAACCCTTTGATGAGGAGGAGATCGCCGAGGCGTTGGCGGAGGCGTCCAACATGTGGCTGGGAGAGGGAGTCATTGAAGCTTATTTTGAGAACCGAAAATTGGCTCTGAGGCAGAAGGAGATCCGCTATATTCTCTCCTATGACGGGTACGTGCGGATTTATACCGCAGATAGAATGTACCGGCGGGAAACCAGCCTGGAGAAAATGCTGGAGCTTCTGGATGAGAGACTGTTTGTGCGGATTGATCGGGGCACAGTCGTCAACATGGCCTATGTCGAGAAGGAAGAAGGGGATGCTTTTGTTCTGGAGGGTCAGAAATTCAGGATCGCCCGGCGCAGGCGTGAGGAAGTCCGGCGGGCGTACATTGATTTCAAACTGAAATACAGGGGGAGGATGGGAGTATGGCAGTAGTATTGTGGGGATATTTGGAGGAACTGATTCTGTATCATCTGGGAGCTTACGCCTGCTTTGATCTGAAAACGCGGATGCCCTGGCTGCAGATGGTCGGAGCCGGGGTGTGCGTACTGCTTGCCTGCGTATCCGACATCCCGTCTTCGATTACCTCTTACGGCGTGATGCTGTGCGTGGTGTTTTTCGCGCTGAAGGAGGAGTGGAAGAGGCGGTTCTGGCATGTAGGCGTTCTGTTTGTTCTGATCAGTGGAATGGGAGAAATTGTGGAACGGCTGGCAACGACATCTCGGTCCAGAATAAACTCCCATGCATGTTTCAGATTCAAAATCTTCTGTACATCAGTTGCAGTCATACCGGAAACTTTGCCGTTTTCTATGATTTCTTCTGTCTGTGGGAACGATGTAGCAACACCCTCTAAAACAGCCTGATCATAGATATTCATTTTCATATTGGCACGTGCAAATGCGATGTTGTTTACGACATCAACAGAAAGCTCGTCTTCTGAATATCCAACTGCGGCAAGTTGTTTTTCAATGCTGCGAAGGGATTTTCTGATTTCACGAGCTTCTCTGGCATTTCGAAGAAGCAGATTATATAGTTCTTCGGTATATACACCTACATAAGTAGACGTCTGCTTGACCCATTGGTTAAGACGCAGCTGCCTGAAAGCGTTCTCCTCGGCGGGATTTTGCTGCGCCGATTCGCAAGCGGCCTGCACCTTGTCGATGCCTACCGTAATACCGAGAGAGGGATTTGCTTTCTTCCGGACCTCCGGGTCTGTCCAATCAACCGTCAATCTGGATGCGGAGTCCGCCCACGATACCATTTTCTCGCTGAAAAAACTGATGGAAGGACGCACGACGATCATGGCGGCCCACAATGAGGAATTGATGAAGGCGGCGGATTGCGTGATCCGTCTGGAAAACGGAAAGATCATGAAACAGGAATAAGGAGGAGAGGAACTACTCCTTCGCGTACAGCCCGTGCTTCTGCCGATACTCTTTTGGGGTGCAGCCGTATTTTTCCCTGAATTTCTGGAAAAAGAAACTGGTGTTGGAATATCCCACATGGTAGCAGATGTCGTTGACAGCCATACCGGTGTTGCGCAGAAGCCGGGCGGCCTGCTGCAGCCGCTGAGTCTGAATCATTTCCTTGAAGGAGGAGCCGGTGTGCTTCCGGATATAGGTGGACAGATAGTTGGGGTTCATGTGGAAAAATTCTGCGGTGGATTCCAGCGTGCAGCGCTGATAGTTGTTTTCAATATAGCGGACAATGGGGAAAATCGTATTGTTTCCGGTCTCCGTTGAGACCAGGGAATGCTCGAAAACGTTGATCAGTTCACAGACAATCAGCGTCATCAGGCTGTCCAGCATGTGGCTCGCGGCGATGGAGGGCGCATAATATTCACAGAGAAACTGGGTGGCAAAATCTGCCAGCCGGTTATTTTTCTGCGGGCGGAATACCAGATAATTATTGTGGGCGGCCTGGTTGTTCAGCGCTTCGATAAAAAAGGCGGAGAGATAATTGTCCTTTCCGATGCGCTCGAAAAAGGCTGCATTCAGGTATTCTCTGGAAATCAGGAAATTGATCAGAATATCGTTCTCTTCGCAGCGGGATACCGCATGGGGAGCGTCCGTGTTGATCAGGACCATCTGTCCCTGCGACAGGGTGATATCCGTCCTGTTCACATATAAGGAGCAGGAGCCGGAGTAAACATAATTCAGTTCCAGCCAATCGTGCACATGGAGAGGAACCTCCTCGAAGCGGTCCTGTTTGATCACGGAGAAATTATAGTATTCCACCAGAATGTTTTTTTTCGCGGCGGTGCTGATATATGTCTGCGGATCATATACAAAACGGTAGCAGGGCTGTCCGCGGTCATAGCCTGCCACAGGCATGGCGGAATAGTCCATATGGATTCCGGAGAGGTGTTCTTCCTCCTCCGGCGTCAGTCTGCGAAGATACTGATCCAGGCCGTGTTTGTTCATATCGCTGCCTCCTCGATTTTCCTGCGGTCGCTGCAGAAACGCCTTTTCTTTCACGGGCCTGCCCGTAAAAACTTTCTGCTTTCACTATAAAATGTTTCCCCTGCCCCGTCAAGAAAAAGATGAAGTTTCGTCGGTAAATGTGTAAAGTATGGTTGATGAAACCGAAGGAAACATCATTTATAATCAGGTCATAAAAGCGAAGGGAGGAGAGACGCAACGGGGAAATATAAAGGTTTTTTTTGGCCTGCTCTCATTGGAATGAAACATATGCCAAAGATCAGGGATTCGGCGTATTATGATGACGCCGGCGGCTATCGAAGAGCGGCGCTGGACGACAAACTGGCATTTTTCATCCAGCATCCTGTCTGGGAAGGGCATCCGGAGTACTTTATGAAGAACGGTTCTCCAAAGGAACTCTACGCGATTTCCGGCATGACGATAGAAAATATGCTGCGTCTGGCGGGCATGGGACAGCAGGCGATGAACGTTACGGAGGGATTTAATTATCTTGTAGAGCAGAGAGCCAGGGGAAACGTTCACTTTATCAGCGGGCTCTATCCGGAGAGCGAAAGAAAAAAGGATCCGGAGAAAGAAAAGACGCGAGGTCTGTTATACCAGGGGAAAGCCGGAAAGCCCCTGGCTGTAGTCATTGCCGGAGGAGGTTTTGCCGGCGTGGCTTCTTACGTGGAAGCAATTCCGATCGCGATGGAACTGCACAGAAGAGGGTACAGCGCTTTTGTTCTCGTCTATCGCGTAAACAAAGAACTGCATCAGACCGAACATCAGGCGAAGGGAGAGGAGGCAGCAAGGGATGTGATTCCGGCGGTACGATGGCTGATAGACCATCAGAAAGAATACGGCTATACGATGGATGGGTTCTCCATGTTTGGTTTTTCGGCAGGGGGATTGATGACGACAGCTTACGCTTTTTCTGATTACAACGATTGCTGTCACAGATATCGCCTTCCCAGACCGGCGGCGATCTTTCCCATTTACGGCCTGCACTGGGAGATTCGGGTTCACGACGAGGATAAGGGACTGGCGGTATTTTCCAGAGTGGGGCGCGACGATCCTACCGGATTTGCGGCAGTGGAGGATAAGATCCCCTATCTGAAAGAAGAACTGGGAGAAGAGAATGTGGATATCATCATGTATGATAAACTGGGCCACGGTTTTGGACTGGGAGACGGCACGGCCGCGGAAGGCTGGCTGCCGGAGGCGGTTGCATTCTGGGAAAAACATCGGTAGGAAAAATAGTGATATTAAGGAGGTTGACAAATGAACACGAAAAACAATCAAAAAGTACGACTGTCAGAGAAACTGGGATTATTCATGGTGTACGCCGGCAATATTCCCCTGATGACATTGCTGTCAGCGTATTTCCTGATTTATTACACGACGGTGGTGGGGCTGGATCCTATGGGCCTGTCCACTCTGTTCCTGATTTCAAAGGTGGTGGATGGAGCCAGCGACCCGGTTATGGGATTTATCATGGACAGATTCCCCGTGACGAAGAGAGGCAAGTTCCGTCCTATGCTGGTTCTCGGGACGATCATCTGCGTTATTAACTACATATTGCTGTGGTTCGGCGCGGCCTGGAGTCCGGTGGGAAAATACGCCATCGTCTATGTCACCTATCTGCTCCTGGGCTGGACGTTCGATATCATGGACATTTCCAAGAACAGCCTGGTTCCGGTTATGAGTGCAGACAGCAAGGAGAGAAACAGCCTGTCCCTGTTTGCCGCTCTGGGAACCATGGCGGGAGCCGCTGTGCTGGGCGTTGTGTCTCCTCTGATCGTAGCGGAAGCCACCCTGGAAAATTACTACATCCTGATCTTCGGCTCCATGGCAATGGTTCTGGTTCTCTCCCTTGTCGGAGTAACGTTTGTCAAGGAGAGGGTAGGGTTCGAAGGAAAGAAGGAAGAAAAATACAGCCTGAAAGAACTGGTTTCCTTCCTGCGGTATAAACCTGTGTGGTCGTTCTTTATCCTGGCGTTGGTGGCAGGAACCGGAAGCACCATTGCCGGCGGCGCGGGCACGTTCTTCTACACTTATGTCATGGGTGACCTGACGCTGGCGTCGGGTGTGACGGTTATCTCGCTGGTGGCGGCGCTGATCGGCATTTTTCTGGGACCGATCCTGGCGAACCGGATGGGAAAGAAAAACGTTTACCTGCTGTGTATTGTCATTTCCATTATCTTTACCGCGCTCCGTCTGATTGATGTGAGGTCCATGACGCTGATTTATATCAGTTCCCTGTGCGGCGGTATAGCGGGAGGATGCCTGCAGCCTCTGAATACCAGTATCCAGGCGGACAATACCACTTATGTGCAGTATAAAACCGGAAAGCGCGCAGAGGCCGCCATTGCCTCTCTGACGTCCTTTATCACAAAGGTTGCCCAGGGACTGGGCGGGGCGATCCCCGGCTATGTGCTGGCTGCCTTCGGATTTGTGGAGGGATCGGTTCAGCAGCCGGAGAGCATCAATACGGGAATTATCTTATGCGTATTGATTCTGCCGATGATTCTGACCGGATTGGGAGCGATTCTTTTCGGAACGCAGTATACGCTGGATAAGAAGGCGGTAGAGGAGATGCACGCCAGCCTTGCAGAAGGAAAGCAGGAATAAAGCAGCATGGGGAAAATTTACGCGGCAAAAATCAATCACATGACCAATCCGATGGGATTTCTCATGGAACGGACGGTCTTCTCATGGAAGGTAAAGGACTGTCGGGGAAAAGAGCAGAAGTGGGCCAGGATTGTTGTGGCGGAGGATGCATCCTTTGAGAAAACGGTCTGCGATACTGGAGAGGCGGATCTGGACAGCCGGGCTGCAAGGCTCAGCCTGAAAATGAAGCCTTGCAGCAGATATTACTGGAAGGTAACCGTGGCTACGGATGCAGACGAGATCATCACGTCGGAGACTCAGTTTTTTGAAACGGCAAAAATGGAGGAACCCTGGAAGGGGAAATGGATTACCTGTGACAGCGCGGAACCGAGACATCCGGTTTTTTCCAGAGAGATCATACCGGAAAAGCAGGTGACAGGAGCGCGTCTTTACATTTCCGGTCTGGGGCTGTATGAAGCGTATATCACTCCAAAGGAGGACGGCAGTCCTCAGAGGATCGGGGAAGAGTACCTGACTCCCTACTGCAATGATTACAAGCGGTGGATTCAGTATCAGACCTATGATATCACGCGGCAGATCTCGGAGGGCGGCACTTTGTCCGTCCTCCTGGGAAACGGCTGGTATAAGGGCCGTTTTGGCTTAAACAGCGAAGGAAAAGGCGGCTGGTACGGGGACGAGTGGAAACTGATCGCGGAGATCCGCCTGGATTACGCCGATGGAACGCAGGAGATCATCGGGACGGATGAAACCTGGACGGTGACGAGAAGCCGTCTCACTTTTTCCAATCTTTACGATGGGGAACACAGGGACGATACCCTGGAAGACAGGGAGCCGGAGCAGGCTGTTGCGGCGGATCCGCCCGGGGGAAAACTGATGGAGCGCCTGTCCCTTCCGGTGAAGGTGCAGCAGGAGAGAACGCCTGTGGAACTGATCCGCACGCCCAAGGGAGAACTGGTCTTTGATCTGGGCCAGGAGATCACCGGATCCTTCCGGCTCCGGGTTCGGGCAAAAAGAGGGGCGCAGGTTCGGATCCAGACCGGGGAGGTGCTGCAGGACGGCTGTTTTTACAATGAAAATTTAAGGACTGCAAAATCCGAATATATTTACATATCAGATGGAACGGAAAAGGAAATCCAGCCTCATTTTACGTATTACGGATATCGCTACGTGAAGGTCAGCGGCGTGGAGGAACTGAGCGTTGACGACTTTACTGCGCTGGTGCTCTGCAGCGATTACGAAACGGCAGGGTCCCTGCGGACGGGACACGAACTGGTGAACAGATTGATCTCCAACGTGGAGTGGGGAATGAGAGGGAATTTCCTGGACGTGCCCACCGACTGCCCCCAGAGGGATGAGCGGATGGGGTGGACCGGAGATACCCAGGTGTTTTCCGCCACAGCCTGCTATCTCGCGGATACTTACGCGTTCTATAAAAAGTATCTGTTTGACCTGTATCAGGAGCAGAAGGATCTGAACGGAATGGTACCGGAGACCGTGCCTGTCTATGGGCAGACGAAATGTTCCTGCGCCTGGGGCGACGCGGCCTGCATTATCCCCTGGAACGTATATGTGTTCAGCGGAGATGTGTCGATCCTGGAGGATCAGTTTGACAGCATGAAGGATTGGGTGGACTACATACGGACGGTGGACGGCGAACATCACGGCTGGCGCCAAATGTTCCATTACGGCGACTGGCTTGCGCTGGACCGGGCGGGAGCCTCCGAGGGCAATGCCTACGGCGCCACCGACGAGGGGTATGTGGCGGACGTTTACTATGCGGCCAGCGCGGACATTGTGGCAAAGGCGGCGGATATTCTGGGCAGGAAGGAAGAGGCCGGAGAATACCGGGCGCTTGCGGACCGGCAGTGGCAGGAGGTAAGACGCGAATACTTTACGTCCACCGGCCGCTGCGCCGTAAAAACCCAGACAGGACTCCTGCTGGCTCTGAAATATCATATCTCTTCGGATGAGGAAAAAACCCGGCAGATGCTGAAGAAACTGCTGAGGGACAGCGGGAATAAACTGAATACCGGATTTGTGGGAACGCCTCTTCTGTGCAATGTCCTGACCGATAATGGAATGACGGACGCGGCTTACCGTCTGCTTTTAAACGAGGAATATCCGGGCTGGCTCCGGGAGGTGAAACTGGGAGCCACCACGATCTGGGAGCGCTGGAATTCCCTTGGGGAGGACGGAAAAGTTTCCAGCACGGGGATGAACAGTTTTAACCATTACGCCTACGGGGCGATTCTGGAGTGGATGTTCCGCCATGTGGGCGGCATTGACGTGAGGGAAAATGCGCCGGGAGCGAAAACGGTGCGTATCGCCCCGAAGGTTCACGCGGACGTAAAGAGCGCGGAGGCAGTTTATGATTCCGCCAGCGGAACGTACCGGTGCGGCTGGGAGATTCTGGACGATAACCGGATTCGGGTTTCGCTGGAAGTGCCCTTCGGCGCGGAGGCGGAGGTGCAGCTGCCCTATGCCGATACCAGTGTGTATCTGGATGAGTCCAATCCGTTGTTCGCTTCCGTGCGAGACGGCGTCTGCCATGTGAAGGCCGGTTCTTACCGGGCGGAGTATCCTGCTTCGGAGCAGCTGAAGAAGACCTACAGCACAGAGTCAAGCATGGAGGAACTTCTGAATCATCCCGCTGTCCGGGCGTTTCTGTCGACTCTGATCGAGGTGGATATGATTCCGGACGCGGCCTATCCCATGTCTCTGCGCACCGTCGCAGAGGTGTTCGGCGGCGGAGGCGATGAGGAGCAGTTTCAGATGCTGGACGCGGCGCTGGCGAAGTTTTAGATAAGAGACATTCTTGGGGAAAATATCTGGAGGAAGGAAGATTTAAAATATTGAAAATATTGGCTGTGATCCTTTTGGTTCTGATCCTTGCGGCTGCGGGATTGACTTTTTACGTGTACCGCAGCAAGGCGATGTTTCTGCCGGCCCTGCTCGGGCTGGGGAGATTTCCGCAAGTGAAAAAAGAGTCATATTACAACGGGGACGGAACGTTCCGCCAGGCGACGGCAGATGACAGTATGGCATTTCTTATGCAGCATCCGGTGTTCGGCGGCTATAAGCATATGTTTTTTAACGCGGAGGATAACGTGCTCAAATCCATCGCCCCGGCAAGTTATAGCGCTTTTATGAAGGCGCAGGGCAGAGAGGAACAGTTGGAAAGTTCTTTGGAGTCTTTCAATTATCTGACCGCTCAGGTGCAGCAGGGCAGGGCCTGGCTGCTTTCGGATCTTTATCCGGAAGAGGATGTGGAAAAGGATCCCTATAAGAGCCATCTTACCGGCATGTTTTATCAGGGAGAGGAAGGGAAGCCTCTGGCGATCGTAGTTCCCGGCGGCGGTTTTATCAGCAATGTGACGGACTGCGAAGGGTATCCGGTGGCAATGGAACTCCACAGACGGGGATATTCGGTGCTGGTGCTCAGTTATCCCATCGGAAAACAGCTGGGGCAGACAGAACAGGTCAAGCAGGCAGAGCAGGCCTGCCGGGAACTGGTGCAGGCGGTACGTTACCTGAACGATCATCAGGAACAGTTGAACATCAATATGGAGGATTTCGCGATTTTCGGATTTTCAGCGGGCGGAATGATGACCACCTCATACGCTTTCGCCCACTATGCCGACAGCTGCCATAAGCATGAACTTCCGAGACCGACGGCGATCTTTCCTATTTACGGTCTGGACTGGAATGTGGAGCCGCTGCCGATGGACCGGGGACTGGCGGTGTTTTCCGTCGTGGGACGTGAGGATCCCTATGGTTTCGGGATGATAGAGGAAAAGATACCGGCGCTGACAGAAACGCTGGGAGAGGAAAATGTGTCGATCCGGGTGTATGATCATCTCGGTCACGGTTTCGGCCTTGGAACAGAGACCGTCGCGAAGAACTGGCTGCAGGAAGCGGTGGATTTCTGGGAGGCTCACAGATAGGAAAAGGGGCGAAGAAATGGAACTGGTCAGATTAAGGGCAAACAGTCAGAACAGGCCGTGTGTAGACCAGCCGCCGTATTTCTCCTGGGTCATTGTCAGCGAAGGCCAGAACGTGATGCAGGAAACCTATCGCATCAGAGTCTGGAGCGACCGTGGAGAAGCCTGGGATTCGGGTGTGGTAAAAAGCGACCAGAGCGCGTTTGTGGATTATGAGGGAAAGGCGCTGGACAGTCTGACGGATTACATGTGGTCGGTGGAGGTGACGGACAATGCCGGACATTCTGCTTCGGCAGATTCCGTTTTTGAAACCGGATTTATGAACGGGGAGTGGCGGGC
>ERZ773195.2147-NODE-2147-length-13021-cov-5.507327_pt1 | contig 13021 bp, 10 predicted proteins | sample MGYA00580530_ERZ773195 | MGnify/ENA primary metagenome ERZ773195 (study PRJEB29015, sample SAMEA2737751) | human gut metagenome | biome: human gut; feature: human-associated habitat; material: faeces | place: China | collected 2012 ...
TTCTTAGGGGCGTGCAGCCCCTAAGTCGCGGGTCCGCTGCGTCGAAACAGCGGCAGTTTTCTTTGCGAGCTTTCTTTTGCTGCCAAAAGAAAGCGACCTTCCGGGAGACTGCCGTTAAAAAAGAAAGCGAGAAGCATAACCATGCGTACCATCACCGTCGTTACCGCCACGCGGGCGGAATATGGCCTGCTGCGCCCGGTGGTGCAGAAAATCGCGGCGTCCGATGTGCTGGACTTGCAGCTCGTCGTGACCGGGGCGCATCTCTGCCCGCGTCTGGGCGAGACCGTGCATGAAATCGAAGCCGACGGCCTGCCCATCGCGGCAAGACTGCCGATCTTCACCGACAACGCCGATGAGCCTGTCGCCAAAACCATCGCACGCACGATGGAAATTTTCGACAACCACTTTGCCGCCCACCGTCCGGACGCCGTGTTGCTGCTGGGGGACCGGTTTGAGATCTTCGCCGTGGCCGCTGCGGCAGCGGCGCGGCATATCCCGATTGCCCATATCTCGGGCGGCGACGTGACCTTAGGCGCGGCGGACGAATACTACCGCCACTGCATCAGCAAAATGGCGGCGGTACACTTTCCGTCCTGCGCCGACAGCGCCGCGCGGCTTGTGCGGATGGGCGAAGCGCCCGACACCGTGTTCTGCGTCGGCGGCCTGGGGGATGAAAACATCCGCACTCTGCCCAAAATGAGCCGTGAGGAATTGTGTAAATCGACAGGGCTTGACCTCATGCAGCCCTTCGCGCTCGTGACCTACCACCCCGAGACCGCCCCCGACGCAGGTGCCCCCGCTGTGCAGGTGCAGGCGCTGTGTGACGCTATGGCCGCCGTGGACGGCGTGTTCTGGCTCATCACCGGGTCGAACGCCGACGCGGGCGGGCAGGTCTGCACCGCCATGATGCAGACATTCGCCGCCGCCCACCCGGACCGCGCCGGATTTGTGCAGAGCCTCGGTCTGCGGCGCTACCTCTCCGCCATGGACTGCGCGGCACTCGTGGCGGGCAACTCGTCGTCCGGTGTCGTCGAGACGCCCACCTTTAAGGTGCCGACGGTCAACATCGGCAGACGGCAGGCCGGGCGCGCCATCTGCGCGAACGTGCTCTGCTGCGACGCCGACGAGCCGACCATCGAGGCCGCGCTGCGCAGAGCGCTGTCCCCGGCGTTTGCCCCCGTGGCGGCCGGCGCCGTCAGCCCGTATAACGGCGGCGAGACCAGCGAAAAAATCTGCGCTGTGCTGGCAAAATTTGATTTTGCAAGACCTAAAATCTTTTATGACGGCCCTGTGCCGGAATTTGACCCGCAAAGGAGCGTTTTGGTATGAAACTTCTCATCGTCGGTTTAGGCAGCATGGGCAAACGCCGCGCCCGGCTGACCAAAGGCATTGACGCGGCTATTCAGATCGTCGGCGTGGCCCCCGCCGAGAGCCGCCGCGACGAGGCCCTCCGGCTGGGTCTGGCGGACGCAGCCTATGCCACCATCGGCGAGGCCGTCGCCGCCGAGCACCCCGACGCCGCGCTGGTCTGCACCGCGCCGCTGGCCCACGCGGCGGTCATCGGCGCGCTGCTGGACCACGACCTGCCCGTCTTTACCGAGCTGAATCTGGTCAGCGACGGCTACCGGGAGAATATGGCCAAGGCCGCGGCTAAAAAACTGCCGTTGTTTTTGTCCTCCACGATGCTGTACCGCCGCGAGACGCAGTATATTAAACAGCAGGTCGCGGAATTTGGCAAGCCCGTACACTACATCTATCACATCGGGCAGTATCTGCCCGACTGGCACCCGTGGGAGAATTATAAAAACTTCTTCGTCGGCAACGCCCGCACCGGCGGCGTGCGCGAGATCTTCGGCATCGACCTGCCGTGGCTGCTGGACGCCTTCGGCGACGTGGAGAGCGTGACCGTGCAGAAGGACACGATCAGCGACTTAGGGCTCCCCTACCCCGACTGCGTGACGCTGCTGCTGCGCCACAAGGGCGGCGTGCAGGGTGTGCTGGCCGCCGACGTCGTCAGCCGCAAGGCCGTGCGCAGCTTTGAGTGCTTCGGGGACGGCATCCACCTGTTCTGGGAGGGCAACCCCAAAGCACTGTACGAGTTCAAGGACGGCGACAAGCGGTTTGTCAACACCTACGCCAGCTTTGAGCACGACAGCCGCTACAGCGACAACGTTGTAGAAAACGCCTATGTGGACGAGCTGACGAACTTTTTTGGCGTGCTGAAGGGCGACGAGCAGCCGAAGTGGAGCTTTGAAAAGGACCTGAAGGCAATTGAACTGATGGACTTTATTGAAAGTCACTAAAGCCTCCTCCGCTTGCGGGGGAGGTGGCCCGCAGGGCCGGAGGGAGAAAACCTTGCCATAGCCCGTAAAATTTCGGATAGCCGCAGGGTTCTCTCCCCCACCGCCTGCGGGCGGAGCCCCCTCGCAGAGGGGGCCAAGAAAAGCTACGTGCGGCAGCCTCCGGGGTTCCGAGTCGATGCAGGCATCGACCCCTACAGCGTAGGGGCGGATTCCATATCCGCCCGGGCACCTTGCGGTTGCCGCAAGCCCCGCGGGAGGCATAAATGCCTCCCCCACAAACCTGCCGTAAACTTGTTATAAAAAGGGGATCTCCTATGCGTACCATCACCGCGCTGTTCGTGGGGCTGGGCTCCATCGGGACGCGCCATTTAAAAAATCTGACCAACCTCTGTGCGGACCGGGGCTGGACTTTACAGGCCGACGCGCTGCGCAGCGACCTGTCCCGCCCGCTGCGGGACGGCGTGGCCGCGCTGCTGCACGCCCAGTACACCGATTTGGCCGACGCGCCCGCACACTATGACATGGTGTTCATCACGAACCCCACAAGCCTGCACGCCGACGCCCTGACCCGGGTCAGGGGCCGCGGCGGGGCACTTTTCATCGAAAAGCCGATTTTTTCTGCCGACCAGACCGGACTGGATTTGGCCGACTGCCTGCCTGCGGGGCAAAAGGCCTATGTGGCCGCGCCCATGCGGTGGTGCGGCGTCATGCTGGCGCTCAAAGACCGGCTGCCCGGTCTGCACCCCTACTGCGCACGGGTCATCTGCTCAAGCTATCTGCCCGACTGGCGGCCCGGCGTGGACTACCGCACGGTCTACAGCGCCCACAAGGCGATGGGCGGCGGCGTGACGATTGACCTCATCCATGAATGGGACTACCTCGTCGAGCTGTTCGGCGTGCCTGAAAAGCTGTACAATTTCAAGGGCACCTACTCCGACCTCGAAATCGACTCCGACGATTTGTCGGTGTATATTGCCAGATACCCCACATTGCTGGCCGAGGTGCATCTCGATTACTTTGGCCGCGGATACCGGCGCAGCATCGAGCTTTTCTGCCATGACGGCAGCTATCTGGCCGACTTTGGCGCGGGCACGCTGACCCTGCCGGACGGCACCGTGCAGCACTATGAGGAGGACGTCAACCGCCGCTATGAGCGGGAGATGGAATATTTTGTGGACTACGCGCTGACGGGCAGCGGCGAGAGCTGCAACCCGCCCGCGCTGGCACTGAACGTGCTGAAACTTACCTTGGGGGAGAACGTACAATGAAAAGACTGCTCATTACAATTTGCGGCCGTGCCGGCAGCAAGGGCTTTAAAAACAAGAATCTGAAAAATTTCTGCGGCAAACCGCTGGTTTACTATTCGCTGAGCGCCGCGGAGCTGTTCATTAAAAAGCACCCGGAGCTGGAAATCGACGTTGCGCTGAACACCGACAGCGAGGACCTGGCCAGGCTGGTGGCCGCCGAGTACCCGGAGGTCATCTACCTGCCCCGCGGGGCCGAGCTGGGCGGAGACCGCGTGCCGAAGGTCGAGGTCTACAAGGACAGCTTTGCCCGCATGGAGGCCCGCACCGGAAAACAGTACGATGCTATGATCGATCTGGACATCACCAGCCCCCTGCGCACCGAGCAGGACATTGAGAACGCCTTTGCCAAAGCGCAGGAGCGCGAGGACCTGCAAATCATTTTCAGCGTCTGCGAGGCCCGCCGCAATCCGTGGTTCAATATGTTCAAGATCGTGGGCGACCACGCCGAGATGGTCATCGAGAGCCAGTTCACGGGCCGTCAGCAGGCACCCGAGGTATACGACGTCAATGCGTCGATTTACGTCATCCGCCGCGCGTTCCTTGTGGGCAACCCCGACCCGATTTTGTGGCACTCCAAGTTCGGCGTCAGCGTTATGATGGACACCGGCATCATCGACATCGACTCCGAGCATGACTACCTGCTCATGGAGGCCATCGCGCAGCATCTGTACGCCCATTACCCGGAATTCAACGCTGTGCGGGAGAATATCCGTGGCTGATGCACTGTTTGACCGTGCGCTGGAGCTGGTCATGGACGCGGGCCAGACGCTGCTGGAAAACGGCGGCGAGGTGTTCCGCGCACAGCAGACCATGGAGATCATGGCCGCCAGCCTCGGCGTGCGGGACTTCCATGTCTATGTTCTGACCAACGGCATCTTTGCGTCGGCGCACCTGCCGGGGCGGGACGCCGTCTCGCTGGTGCGGCACGTGCCCACCGTGTCGGTCCATCTGGGCCGCGTCGAGGCCGTGAACGAGCTTTCCCGTGAGCTGGCCGCCGGCAGGCTGGGCGTCGTCGAGGCCGAAGCACGGCTGAACACGGCCCGCACGCTGCCGCGCAGCACACCGCAGCTGGAAATTCTGGCCTGCGTTGTCGGGGCAGCGGGGTTCGCGTACCTGTTCGGCGGCACGCTGGCAGACATGCCGGTGGCCGCGGTGGCGGGCCTGCTGGAGGCGCTCGTCTGCCAGCAGTTTGCGAGGCACGGCATCAACCGGATATTCACCGACATTGTGGCGGCGTTTTGCGGCACGATCTGGGCCATTGCGGTGCAGACCGTCGTGCCCGCCGTCAACGCCAACGCGGCGATCATCGGCGCGCTGATGGTGCTGACCCCCGGCGTTGCCCTGACGATGGGCGTGCGGGATATTCTGAACGGCGACTACCTGTCCGGCTCCATCCGCCTGCTGGATGCCCTGCTGATTGCGGGCAGCATTGCGGGCGGCGTGGTGCTGGGCTGGATCATGGCCCGTGGATTGGGGGTGGCGTGATGCCGGTCTGGACACATTATTTTGCCCATTTTGTGGTGGCCGTCATTGCAACGATCAGCTTTGGCATCACATTCCAGATGCCGCGGCGGCACTACCTGGCCTGCGGCCTGACCGGCGCGGTGGGCTGGATGGTCTACATCTTCGGCGTGGAGCTGTTCGCTTTAAGCCCGGCGATTGCGACGCTGGTCGCCACGCTGCCGCTGACAGGCTGCGCGCGGTTCTTTGCCATCCGCCACAAGGCCCCGGTGACGATTTTTTTGCTGCCGGGCATCTTTCCGCTTGTGCCGGGCGCGGGCATCTACTACACGGCCTACTACTTTTTGCAGGGCGAGCAGGAGCTTTTCGCCAGCAAAGGCGGCGAGACCTTCAAGGTCGCGCTGGCCCTGGCGCTGGGCATTGCACTGGTGTGCAGTCTGCCGCTGCCGGGCGGGCATGAGGGAAAGCGCAAATCGTAGGGGCGGATTCCATATCCGCCCGCGGGCGTTACTCATTGCCGCACACAGCCACGGGCGCATATAGAATGCGCCCCTACGGGTTGAAGCTGACAACATACAAAAGCCGCAGATGCGTTTTTGCACCTGCGGCTTATTTTTTTACCACAAATTATACGTCAGGATCGGCACGTTATAGCTTACGCCCTGCAAAAGCATGACTAGGAAACAGACGCCGCTGGCGATGTGCCACACCAGCGCGGCGGCGCAGACGGCCAGCCGCCAGCGGGGCACGGCCCCGGTGCGCGTCTGCTGCAAAAAGACGCTGACGGACTCGAGCCAGAACACCCAGAAGCAGATGAACGGCCCCCACCAGAGGTTGGCGTGATAGAGCCGCTCACCGCTTTCGACCAGCAGCAGCGCCTCGGCCAGCGAGACGGCGAAGGTGAAAAGGCTGAACCGGTAGCGGAAGCGCTGCCACGCCGCGCGGCCCAGCAGCAGCCCCACTGCCGCCACAAAGACGAAGGACCGCGCCAGCCCCAGCACGCCGGCCTCGTTGAACGGCCCCCACAGCATACGGTGGTGGTCAAACGGGACGGTGAAAATCAGGCGTATGCCGGAGCCTTCCTCGGCAAACAGGACGTTGGCCTGGATAAAGCAGAGCGCTACACCGGGGAAAACGCTGCACCCCATGATGATCTCATTTTTCAGATTTTTGGCGCGGGTGCGCACAAAATCGGCAATCAGCAGCACGAGCAGCGCCGGGGCAAATGCAAAGATCAGGCTGGCCTTGAAGCTGGTCGCCACGGTCAGCAGCACCGTGTAGACCGCGTAGGCACGCAGATCCAGGTCATCGCGCATCGTCGGCCAGACACGGTAAAAGGCCAGCATCGCCAGCAGTGCAAAGGGCGCTAGCATAATATACGTTGTGTTGTGATAAATCGTGCCGCCGACAGTGCCCTGGTACCAGTAGCCGCCGCGGGGCATCCAGACCGCCGTGGCAAGGTTGACCACCAGACTGACCAGCAGCCGCGCCGGGCGCGGGGCATCGGGCAGGGCAGTGCGCAGGCCGTAGGCGAACACGGCGACGGCGGCCAGATGGAACGCCGCCAGCAGTACGGCAATGCCGATGCGCCCGGCCAGTGCATACGCCGGGCCGATGAGCAGCGACACGGTGGAGTAGACCATGCCGCGCTGTGCGAAGGCCAGGTGCATACCAAGGTCGGAGGTATAGGGGTCGCTGCCGCCGCCGGGGGAGCAAAGCTGCTGGTAGTGCAGCCAGACCATGGCCGCAGCAAATACCGCCAGCGCCGCAAGGCAGACCGCCCACAGCAGGCGGCGGGATTTATTTTGTGCCAAGGGCGGCACCTCCTTGAATTGATAGAGTACGCAGGGGCCGCATAGCTGCGGCCCGCGGCGGGAAGATGGACGAGCTTTTGCGGGAGGGCAGCGGGCCGGGCATGCCCGGCCCCTACGGGGTGGCAGTCCAACAGGCTTTGCTCTTCCGCAAGCGGGCACGGCGGCCTGTGGGCAGGCCGCCCTACAGGCCCCGATTTGCGTTATGCGTAGGGCGGGGTGCCCCCTAATGAGCGGCCAGCCGGATGCTGTCCGCGAGAATTTCGCCGTCCAGCGTGATCATGGAGCCGTTCTTGTCGAGGTAGACCTCTCTGCGCACTTCCTCGCCGTCGGCGGTTGTGTAATAGAGCACATCATAGAGGAAGGTGCCCGCGGGCAGCCAGACCTCGACATCTGTCAGCACATCCGGGTCTGCCCCGTGGCCAAGGCCGCACCAGGCAATGTCGTAGTGCCTGTCCTGCCCCAGCGTGAACCCGACGCGGTACACTGCCTCGTCGTCGGCGTGGTCCTCGGTGCACCAGACCTGCAGGGCGTGGGCATCGGCGTCCAGATCGCCGTAGCGCAGGAAGAAGGCGTTCTCCGCGACCTCATGGCCGCCCCAGATCATGTAATCGGTCACCACCGGCGTGTCGCCGCAGTCGGCGGCCAGGCCCGCGGCGACGCCGTCGCCAAAGACCGTGTAGGCGCGCCCGCCCTGGTCGTAGGCCGAGCGGGTCGCGGCGCGCTGCCAGACCACCGACCCGGCCATGCAGACGGCCAGCAGACCGTAGAGCACCGCGCGGCCCCCGGGCCACCAGCTCTTGCCGCGGGCCCAACGCAGCAGCATCACCAGCACGGCCAGCGCCATTAAACCGACGCCGAAGCTCTCCACAGTCTGGGGAATGTAGCCGTGCCGCCAGTCCACCTGACCGGGCTGCTGGTACTTGGGCGAAAGCCCGATCAGCAGTGCCGGGGCGGACAGCATGGCAAGGCCGCTTAAAAACAGCAGCAGATTTTGCTTTTTGTTCGGCAGCTTATCCAGCGCCGCCAGCGCGGCCACTGCCGCACCGGCCACCATGACGCCGCACAGCACGTCCACGGGATATATTTCCCCGGGGCGCATCTTGCCGAACAGCATCGCGTTCAGTGGGAAGCCCGCCGACATCTGCATGGCCCAGGTGCGCAGGATGGCGGGCAGGTCAAAGTTCGGGGAGATGCCCTCGATCTGGGAGACGCTGCCCTCGAGAATGCCCGCAGCCCGCAGCGTGTTCATGAGCCGTGCGCCCATATTGAAGGCCAGCGTCACGCACTCGCCCAGCAGCGCCGGGATGCTTAACCGCAGCGCGTCGCGGGCCTTGTCGGTGTAGAGCCACGCCAGACCAAAAATCGGAACGATATAGGTAAAGCCGATCTCAAACGTGGCGCAGCACTGGAACATACAGTAGCCCGCCAGCACGGCCCACCGCTTGTGGCCGGTGTCCTGCCAGCGCAGCACGGCCAGCCCTGCGACGAGCGCGGGCAGCAGCGTGCTTTGCACCAGTGCGCCGTAGGAGTAGAGGCTGTTGCCCGTGGAGTCCTGCCAGACGCTGAACATCATCGGCAGCAGGCAGAGGCAGGCAATGCCCAGCTTTTTGTTGCGGGACGCCTTGCCGACGAGCCACGCCGTCAGCACAATGTCCGCGTAGGTCCACGCAAGAATGTAGAGCCGGTAGCCGACCAGATCCCCCAGGAACCAGCTCGTCAGGCCGCGCACCGGCGGCGACGAGAAGGGCCGGAACCGCCCGTTCTGCAGGCTGAACTGCTCCCACAAATCGCCAAGGTAGTCCAGCACGCTCTGGGCAAACGAGGTGTGCGTAATATAATAGTAGTTCTGCAGGTTGATAAGCTCATCGTCGCCGCCCAGCGGCGCGCAGGTCACAATGCTTAAATACCACCAGCCGAACACGACGGACACCGCGCAGACCAGCGGCCAGAACCATCGCTTTTGCGTTATTTTTTGCAGTTTCATGCGTTACTCCTGCCCCAGCGGGATGTAGCAGAGCAGCCCGCTTCCGCTGTGGATGACATCCTCCGGGCCGCAGCCGGCGGCCTCGGTCAGGGCGGCCAGCGCCGATTGCTGCTCGTCCTCGGGGTAGCCGTCCAGATCCAGATAGATGCCGGTCATACCCTGTGTGCGCAGCTCGGCCACCATGGCGTCCGGCTCCAGCTCGCTCGTCTCGCGGTACCAGAGGTCATTCTTCGTGCCGTAGCCCGCGCCGTAGGTGAATTTCAGCGTCTTGCTGTGCAGCGGGCCGCGCAGCAGCGTGTAATCCCACATGTTGTTCAGCGAGCCGTTCTCAAAGTTCTTCATGTACGGCAGCGTGAAAAGCATCGCGCCGTCCCCTGCCGCAGCCTCGACCTCGTTCATAAAAGCCTCGTCCTGATACCACTTGTCCTGAATCTCCTCGTACTCAGGCCGGAAGAAGCCCTGCTGCTCCCAGTAGCCGTAGCCCAGCAGCAGGATGGCCACAGCCGCCAGCGCCTTGCGGCTGCGCCCGGTGCGCCGGGTCAGCTGTTTTTCAAGAGCCAGGCCGACAGCCAGCAGCGCGAAGAACGCAATGTACGGGCTGATGCGGTTGTACCCGCGGATGAACCGCACAAAGATGCCGATGATGCCGCCGAAGCCGGCAATCGTCGCCAGCAGCAGCGCCATGACGTTGAGGCGGCTCAGCAGCCAGAGGCGGTCCCCCAGCTCGGGGCGTTCGGTGCGGCCCGCCTTCCAGTCCCGGCTGCGCAGCAGCATGAGCAGCAGCGCGAGGAAGCCGAAAATGCCCACAATGCCGAGGTAGCCGTAGGCGTTCTCGTTGTACATCGGGCCTTCATCGGTGGCCAGAACGTGGAAGTAGCGGCCCATCCAGTTGGCGAGCTTCTGCAGGCCGAAGCCGTTGGGCGACAGCAGCAGGCTGCTGATGCGCAGGCTGTAGATGTCCGCGCCGACGGGGCTGCGGTAGACGCCGTTGGTCAGCGTGCTGCCCTGTCCGTTCAGGATGCCCAGCACCATCGGGAAGAAGTCGGGGATCATCCAGGCGACGATCTCGGCAATCGTGACAACGCAGGACGTGCCCGCGCGCCACCTGCGGTCCCGCAAAATCAGGCAGAGCGCCGTGATGCAGAGGAAGAAGCAGGTGAAATACGGGTAGTAGGCCGCGCCGTTGTTGGCGATTCCCCACGCCATGGCCAGCGCCAGCCAGTTGCGCTTGTTTTTGAAGAAGCCCCTGCCCGGGCGGTTGAACTGTTCATCCTCGGCGCACCAGAGACAAAGCAGCACCGAGAACGGCACAAACTCGCAGGCGGCCAGCATCATGTGCCCGGCCATGCGCTGCTGGACGTAGGGCGTCAGGCCAAACGTCAGACCGAACGCAAAGCTCAGCCAGCGGCGCAGCCCGACCATGCGGAACACCGCGTACCCCGCCAGCGCGTTGGCAAACGGGATAACGAGGACATACAGGTTGAACACCGTGCCGGTGTCCTTGGTGAACAGGCCGACGAACCAGACAAAGATGTCGTAGATCAGATCATAGTTCGGGTCGTATCTGCCCGCGACCTCATAAAACGGCCAGCCGAGGGAGCCGGACAGCTCGCCGTAGCTGCGCTGCACCTGACCGACCCAGTAGATGCCGTCGCCGCCGTAGAACATCGGCACATGCCAGTCCAGCCGCCACAGCTGGAAGAACCAGTATTCCGTGGCCGCCACCGCCGCCAGCAGCAGGATAACGGTCAGGATTTCCCGTGTAAGGTTTTGTTTTTTGGTCAGCATGGGGTCTCCTTTGTGTTGCTTACTTGGGCTGGGATGCCTTTCCCCTTGGGGCTGCGCCCGCAGGCGCGTGTCGGAGCGCAACCGCCGTAGGCGGCTCTTAGCGCGTAGACTGAAGGTGGCCCCGCAGGGCCGGATGAGGGGCAAGTCTGCGGTTGTATCCCATCAGTGGGCTGCAATGGCAAGGTTGCCCCTCATCAGTCCGCTTCGCGGACAGCTTCCCCCAAGGGGGAAGCCTTTATTAGCGGCCCTGCCGCTCTGCCGCCTCCACCGTGTTCAGCATGAGCATGGCACGGGTCATGGGGCCGACGCCGCCGGGGACGGGGGTGATGTAGGCGGCCTTTTCGGCGGCCTCGGCAAAGTTCACGTCACCATGCAGCTTGCCGTCCGCACCGCGGTTGATGCCCACATCAATGACGACGGCACCGGGCTTGACCATGTCGCCGGTCACAAAGCCCTCGCGGCCCACGGCGGCCACGAGAATATCCGCGGCGGCGCAGACTTCTTTCAGGTTCTTCGTCCTGGAGTGGCAGATCGTGACCGTGGCATTCTTCGCCAGCAGCAGCAGCGCCGCGGGCTTGCCCACGATGTTCGAGCGGCCAATGACGACGGCGTTCTTGCCCGCAATGTCGGTGCCCGTGGACTCGATCATGCGGATGCAGCCCGCCGGGGTGCAGGGCAGGTAGCACGGCTCGCCGATCTGCATACGGCCCACGTTGACGGGCGAGAAGCCGTCCACGTCCTTCTCGGGCGGGATGGCGTCGATGACAGCCTTCTCGTCGATCTGGGCGGGCAGCGGCAGCTGCACCAGAATGCCGTGCACAGCGGAGTCATCCGCCAGTTTCTTCACCTCGGCCAGCAGGGCGTCCTGCGTGGTGTCGGCGGGCAGGTTGATGCTGCGGCTCTCAATGCCGCACTGCGCACAGTCGTTGATCTTGCCGCGGACGTAGACCTGGCTGGCGGGGTTCTCGCCCACCAGAATGACCGCCAGGCAGGGGTTGATGCCCCTGCTTTTCAGCTCCCTGACCTTTTCTGCGGCCTCGGCCTTCGTGGCGGCGGCCAATGCCTTACCGTCAATGACAGTTGCTCCCATGATAGTTCCCTCTTTCAAATGTATTTTTTGTCCGCCGGGGCGGGCAAAACGGTGTCGGGTCTTACACCAGCAGCGCCTATCGCCGCGCTGCAAAGCGTTTGTTTATTCCTTCGGCGTCTCAATCTCCTCGATCTCGACCTCGCTCAAATCCAGCGCATCCAGACGCGCATTCATGGCATCGGTGGCCTTGACAAACTCGGCGTGGGGTGCGCCGGCGGGCAGGATGTCCGCCGTGAAGCGGTCCCCTGCCTCGGCCTGCTTTTTCAGGTCCTTCACAGCCAGCGGCACCATGAGCGGCTTGCCCTTGGCATTGCGCAGACCGATGGCCATAAGCGCGGCGGCCACGATGACCGACCCAATCGCCACCAGCTGGCTGGCGCGCAGACCGGTATTGCCGATCAGCAGCGAGTCGGTGCGCAGCCCCTCGATCCAGGCGCGGCCCAAGCCGTACCAGATGATATAGCCCAGGAAGATTTGTCCGTTGAACCGCCGTTTTTTGTAAAACGAAGTCAGCACGGCAAAGCCAACCAGACACCAGATGCTCTCATACAAAAACGTCGGGTGCACCGGCGCGGCGGGGTCCACGGTCACGCCCGCGGGCAGCGTGACCTGCACGGATTTGAGATACGCCTCCGTGCCCTCGCTGTACATGCCCCAGGGCAGCGTCGTGTTTGTACCGAAGGCCTCCTGATTGACGAAGTTGCCCCAGCGGCCAATGCCCTGCCCGATCAGAAAGCCCAGCGACACCAGATCAAACAGCGGCAGCAGCGGCACCTTGCGCCATTTGGCGGCCAGGGCGCCGAACACAAACGCGCCGATGACCGCGCCATAGATGGCGATGCCGCCCTTGCGGATGTCGATCATCTCCCAGAGGCTTTGATACGCAAAGGGTGCCATAGCTACGTAATAAATACGGGCACAGACGATGGCCATGACCGTGCCGATGGCCACAACGTCCACCAGACGGTCCGAGTCGATGCCGTAGTCCACGGCATTGCGGAAGGCGTAGAGCATCGCCAGCAGCATGCCCGCCGCGATGATGACGCCGTACCAGTAAATGTTGAACCCGCCGATGGCCAGCGCCACACGGTTGACCGTCAGATCCAGGCCCAACCCGGGAAATTGCACATGATAGACCATTTTCAACTTAACCTCGTTATTTTTCTGTCGGGTCGATCTGCACGTAGGCGCGGTTTTCCTCCCGCAGGGCCGTCTGCAGCAGAGCGTTGGCGTCCTCCACGGTCAGCGCAGCCAGCGCGGCGATCTCGTCCGCC
>ERZ773195.2161-NODE-2161-length-12952-cov-12.440412_pt1 | contig 12952 bp, 10 predicted proteins | sample MGYA00580530_ERZ773195 | MGnify/ENA primary metagenome ERZ773195 (study PRJEB29015, sample SAMEA2737751) | human gut metagenome | biome: human gut; feature: human-associated habitat; material: faeces | place: China | collected 2012 ...
CCCTTTCCCTCAATTTCTTCATCCGCCTCTGCATGAAGAAAAAGAAGAGGCACAGCACCAATGTACCTAAAAGAATGGAAATATAGACCATCTCTCTTTGAACAAACCCGTCGGGAATATCAAGCCTTTCCTGCAAGGTGAAAGCAGTATCGAAAAGTTCGGGGCTTTCAGCCATTTTGTCAGCCAATGCCGGATGAACAAAGATTATACAAAAAGAGAAGAATATCGTCAGTAACCGAATACTTCCGAGAGGTAAAAAAAGAGGAACATGTTTTGTCATAATTGGCAAACATTTAATAATTAAATAGTTAGATAAGATTCCAGCTACTGCAAATTTAGAAAAAAATAAATGCGAAAACAGTATCTACGAAATAAATTTGCATTTTACACCCATTATTTTGTATTTAATGCCGAGAAGAGAATATTTTGAGAATAACCCAATACAAAAGGATGATACAGCACAATCAGCTAATGCCTATATGAGCTTATCAGGAAGGAATCGTCGCTTTTCAAAACATGAGATTAAAACCTTTTTTACGTCCAGTATTGTATTTCTCAATCTCTGACGCAAATGATTTTTTCAGCTGCGCTGCCATAAAGTCCAAGAAAGGCTGACTGTTCTCATCTTCTTGCGACTGCCGCAAAGAAAGAATATAGTCGCCCCTATCTTCTTTAAAGATTTTCGTCGGAAAAAGATGATGGCAGAACTGGATATAGTTCATCAACAAACGAGCCGTTCTCCCATTGCCATCTACCCACGGATGAACGGTTACCAAATTGAGATGAGCATTGAAACTCAATTCATATCGTTCCCGAAATGTTTCCATATTCTTTTGCTTTTCTCTCAATATAGAACAAAGTTCTTCTACTTTAGCGGGAACTTTAGGATAGCTCATATAAGAACACCCGCCCACCCCAGCAGTAACGCCGCACAAACGAAATTCACCTTTAGAAGAATCAAAAGAACCGCCCATCACACTGTGAACGCTGCCAGTAGTACGCATCAGCATTGCATTCATCCTTTTCAGAAAAGCAGGAGTTATAGGTACAAGGCTGTCTGATTCAACTTTGGCAAGTTCGTACGCTTGCTTCAAATCTTCATTCATCAGATGATGCACAAGCGGTTTCCCTTTCGCTGTTACTCCCTCGTCAAAGAGAAGCTGTGTATCAAGTTCGGTCAATGTGGAGCCTTCTATGGCTGTGGAATGGGTAATGAGAGAATAAAGGTAGTACTTATCATAGTCCACCGCTTCACTGATACCAAGTTTTTGAAACTTCTGGTACAACAGTTCTATTTCTTGCCAAACACCTTGTTCCATTACTTTTATTTAATAGGCTTTATTTCTTTTCAAAGGTAACTTATTTACTACGTTCAACCAAAAGAAATAATGACTTACTGCTATATTTTTTGCACGTGTGGGGAAAATTTAAACAAAAAAAGCTAAGTGATTGACTTCTCAACACTTAGCTTTTATCTTTGTACCCAGACCCGCATTTGAAATAATTAAAGTGGGGAAAATGCGGGTAAAAAGAAAAGCGCAGAAAAGCACAGCAATCCAACTATATTTCAAGCATTTACAATTAGATTAAATTTTAATCTCGGTTAATCAAATTGCAAAATATTCAGCAGATGTGGGGAAAATGTGGGGAAAATATCTATATTTGTATCAGAATAGAAACTTAACCCGTACGCCCATGAAAGTAACCTTTATCATTAAAAAAGCAGCCAAGCGATATGATACAGAATCAATGGCTACAATCTATGTACGCTTTAGAAACGGCAGGCAATTAGACTCCGTTGCTCCTACCCAGTTGGCTATCAATCCTAACCTATGGGATGATAAAGATGAATGTGTAAAAACAAAAGCAGTCTGCAATGAAGAGATGCGTACTCATATAAACGAAGAGATACGCCATTTGAAAACCTATATAGAAAAGGTGTATCAACAGGAAAAGGAAACCATAAACAAAGAGTGGCTAAAAATAACACTTGATAAATTCTACCATCCTGAAAAATACTTCATGCCAGAGCAAGTGGTTATCAAACCTACCACCGGAGAACTATTCGATGAATTTCTAAACAAGCACCCTTTATCAGAAGTGCGAAAGAAAAATTTCCGAGTTGTCAAAAGAGCCCTACTGCGTTATGAACTCTATGTAAGGGAAACAAAGAGAGGACAAAAAGACTTTGTCCTCGATGTGGATTTGGTAACACCAGACACACTTCGGGATATGTGGGATTTCTTTCAGAACGAATACCAATACTATGAACTTTATCCGAGTATTTATGAAACCATCCCCGAAAAGAGAACACCACAACCAAGAAGCAAGAATACACTGATTGACTGTTTTTCAAGGATACGCACGTTCTTCCTATGGTGCTTCGACAACAAGCATACCACAAACAGACCTTTCGACAAATTTCCGATAGAAGAATGTACATACGGTACACCTTATTATATAACACTTGAAGAAAGGGACAGAATTTTCAATGCCGACCTATCAGCCACTCCGCAACTGGCAATACAGAGGGATATATTTATATTCCAAACACTGATAGGCTGTCGAGTGAGCGACCTATACCGTATGACCAAACTAAATGTGGTTAATGAAGCCATAGAATACATTCCCAAGAAAACAAAAGAAGGGAATCCGGTCACGGTACGTGTCCCTCTTAATGACAAGGCAAAAGAAATCCTTGAACGCCATAAAGAATATAAAGGGAAACTGTTACCGTTCATATCCGAACAAAAGTACAACGATGCCATAAAAAAGATATTCAAATTGGCTGGAGTTGACCGAATCGTAACTATCTTAGACCCATTGACTCATAACGAAGTCAAACGACCTATTTATGAAGTGGCAAGCAGCCATTTGGCAAGGCGTACTTTTATCGGCAATATCTACAAAAAGGTGAAAGACCCGAACCTCGTTTCCGCACTATCGGGACACAAGGAGGGAAGCAAAGCTTTCAGGCGATACAGAGATATTGACGAAGAAATGAAAAAAGACCTTGTGAAACTATTAGATTAATATACTTTAAACTTTTTAGCGTATAAAATCAAGAAACAAATAAAAGAAATTCCTAACTTTGCAAGAAAATAAATTTAAAATTTGTATTATGGATAGATTGTTGCCAATAAGAATAGAAGCATGCCCACTTATAGACGCTTTAATTGAGTTCCGTTTTGAAGCAGCTATTACCAAAAGCGCAGTTTTTGGCATCATATACAATCTCATAAAAGAAGAGTATAGAGGAAATGTCATTAATTTGCCCATTTTACAAATCCCAGAACAAATTAGGGAGGTTGACCCTAACTTAAAATTTAAGCCCCTATACAGAATTGAAAACGAAAGATTTGTAATTCAAATAGGATATGATGTTTTGAGCATAAGCTCAAAAATGCCATATATAGGTTGGAGCGATTTTTCTAAACATTCATTTTCAATAATCAACAAGGTTATTAGTTCTGGAATAATAAAGCGTGTATCAAGAATAGGACATAGATATATTAATTTCTTCAAAGGAGATATTACCAATGGTCTTACGATGTCTTTTTCCATGACAGAAAAATACACATCTGAAAACTTATTGATACGGACAGATGTCAAAGATGGTAATTTTATGAACACCCTACAATTTGTAAATAATGCAAACTACAAACCACATCCTAATTCTATAGAAGTGGTAGGCTCATTAATTGATATTGATACGTCTCGTGAATATTCCGACAACTATTTCACTTCTAATATAGAACAAGAAATAAATATGGCTCATAAATGCGAAAAAAAGTTGTTTTTCTCTTTGTTAAAACCAGACTTCCTAAATAGTCTAAAACCTGTTTTTGAAAATGAATAGTTTAACGACTTACATAAATACCAATATCCTATTAATGTCTGCCTTATCATGTATGACATTAACAGACACGGAATTGCTTTCTTTATCAAGTAGGCAAACATATAATGATGCTATAATACCGTCTATTAACACTCCTGTCAATCCAATAAATATTTATACAAATTATTCCATTAAGGACATTCCTATCTCAACAGAGACCATTCATGTTAATATTCCCGAGCATGAAGATTTTGAGATAATCAATTCTTTTGCGAATAAGATGTTAACGGAAGCAACTCCTATAGATGAAGAAATTCAAAATGTCATTAATGACCACTTTTGGGATATGCTATGATTACAGAAGATGAATTAAAAAAATATCTACCCAAATATTTGTCAGAAGAAAATTACAAGACCCTTTTGGCAGAACTCAAATCTTTCCCTTATAACATAGATGGAAGGATGTACACTTCTATGCTTGACAAGAATGTCATTTTTCAAGGAGATGGCTTAAAAAAAATGCCTATAATTGATTTAGTTAACATCGAAAGAGGTGTAAAAAATGTAAGCTGTTTGATTTTATCAAACACTTGTGATATGGATTTATCTAATTCTCGTATGTTTCCTGCTTCAATCATGTATGCTCCTATTATAAATCTCACAACATATATTTCAGTTCTTCAAAAACAAGGTGTTAATAGTAGCAAAATTGAAAACCACATTTCAGATCTCAAACAACAAAAAATAACCCAAATAATCTTTCTTCCTGCAAATTCCCAAATGGAAGATTCAATAGTTTTTCTTGATAAAATCTATCATGTTGACAATCGCTTTATAAACCGAGACACATTAGAAGATCAACGCTTATTTTCTTTAAGCGATTATGGTTTCTATATGTTAATATTCAAATTGTCGATACATTTCTCACGCATACAAGAGAAAGTTAATAGAGGTTGCATTGCTAATTAACTTGTATGGGACAACAAGAATATGATAATTTCAAAAGACTGATAAAGGAATGGCTTGACAACCATCCGGATGAATACGCCGATTTCGTAGAGGAAATGAACGACAAGAAGTTTAAAGGATTCTTCAAAGTTTTCAAGATAGCCACGAAATTAGCACCGAAATACAAGGAAGCCGCACGTAAAAGGATAGGCGATGACAGAACACCCGACTTTGAAGAACTGGAAAATATCCTTTTGCATTCAGACCTTGCCGAGAAAATAGTGAACGAGTTTCATAACCCAAACAAGAAAAGTATTGTCCCCGCCATGCTCGCATGGCTGTATTACGGACGGAGCTATGAATGCATGGTGGAACAGGGAGAGGAACTGACCCAAAGAAAGGATATACCTAAATTGTACAAATGGCTTATTTCCGGCATGGTCAAGTTCATTATAAGAAAAAGCATCACCAATGGAATGAGAAGTAAAGAGGACTGGCAAGTTTTCAGGAAGCAACAGAAAGCCATAGAAGAGAACACTCTTGTGGAATGGGCAATAGAAGAAGATGAAGATACGGACGAGGAAGACACAGATACCTTATCAGAAGAACAACCGAAGACCGCAGGACGCAAAGCCGACACACGCACACTGTCTGAACTTCTGATAGAAAGACATGCCATACTGATTGAAAGAATTGGCACACGATTGAAAACCCATGCTACGGAAACAGATATAGCACGGTTGTTTATCGCATTGGTAGAATACCGTTTCATGAGGAAGTGTCCCATCAAGACTTTCAGAAACGCACTGTACGAGCAGTTCAAGGAACAAGAAATCATCCACGAAAGAGGTATCCAGAAAGCATACAGAAATCTCACTTCTCCGTTTGGAAACAGCAAGAAACTGGTAAAAGACATTGGTGAAGACCATGAAGCCATCGAGGAATTGAAAGCCTATCTATCCAATTGAAGTTCGTTTAATTCGCTTTTCGTTTTTACGAATTTAACGAATTGAATATCATTGTTTTACAATTAATTTTCATTATATATTTGCGCCACTATCCTAATCGGGGTAGTGGCTTTTCGTTTATAATACTGCCGAAACGGGAAGTCTTACAACCGGCAGTTTCAAGAAGCCTATGACAGACATATTGGCAATTATCCAAAACGGAAACGGCAACATCAAGTTGGAAGTAACAGGAGAAGATTTGCTATTATTCTCCAACCAGTTAATCAGCCGTGCGAAGCATGAACTTTCTACCGCCATTGCGGAAGCAAGAAAGGAGAAGTATCTAACCAAAGAGGAAGTGAAAAAGATGTGCGGTGTTTGTGATACCACACTCTGGCACTGGTCTAAGAAAAACTATCTGAAGCCTGTAAAGGTTGGAAACAAGGTCAGATACCGACAATCCGACATTCAGAGAATTTTAGGTGAACACAACCCTTTAATCTAAGCCTATGAAGGAGGAAGAATATATGCGCGTAGGAACAACTTTGTACAAGGTGGTCAATCAGCCATGCGCTAATGGCGGTTATGAAAAGAAACGTGTCGTATGGAACAACAGCACATTACGGCAGGACTATGGAAAGAACTATCTTGCCACCGTCCCCAAGTATGACGGCTTTTGCACCGTTCCCAACCATTTGAACTACCAAAAGGAGATTGAGGGATTTCTGAACCTTTACGAGCCTATAGAGCATAAACCGCAGCAGGGGGACTTCTCCCACATCCAATCCTTGATGCGGCACATCTTCGGGGAACAATACGAGCTGGGTATGGACTATATGCAACTGCTGTATCTACAGCCGACACAGAAGCTGCCTATTGTCCTACTTGTTTCAGAAGAACGCAACACAGGCAAAAGCACGTTCTTGAACTTCCTGAAAGCCGTGTTTGAGAACAACGTGACTTTCAACACCAACGAAGATTTCCGCAGCCAATTCAATTCCGACTGGGCAGGAAAGCTGCTAATCGTTGTGGACGAAGTTTTGCTCAACCGCAGGGAAGACAGCGAACGGTTGAAAAACCTGAGCACCACTTTCACCTACAAGGTGGAAGCCAAAGGCAAAGACCGAACGGAGATTGCTTTCTTCGCCAAGTTCGTGCTATGTTCCAACAACGAATATCTGCCCATACTCATAGACGCAGGAGAAACACGCTACTGGGTGCGGAAGATAATGCCGTTGCAGAGTGATGATACCAACTTTCTGCAAAAGCTAAAAGCGGAAATACCCGCATTTCTTTATTTCCTGACCCAAAGGGAACTATCCACAACACAGGAAAGCCGTATGTGGTTCAACCCAAGACTGACACATACCGCAGCCTTGCAGAAAATAATCCGAAGCAACCGCAACCGACTGGAAATAGAAATGACCGAGTTGTTGCTTGACATCATGTCGAACATGAACGTGGAAAGCGTATCATTCTGCCTGAACGACCTTGTAACCTTGCTACTCTATTCACAGGTCAAGGTTGAAAAGTATCAAGTGAGGAAAGTTGTGCAGGAAGTATGGAAACTTACTTCCGCACACAATTCGCTATCCTACACCGCTTATGAGTTCGCACCCCATCGTGAGTGCCACTATGAGCCGAAAAGGAAAACTGGTCGGTTTTATACGGTCACGAAAGAACAACTGACCGCTATCTAATTATTTTGATGAAATGATGAATAAGGGAAGTAATATATTGCCTTATAGATAGATATGTATTCATCAAACACTCATCAACAACGATTGCTGATGAAAAAAGAAAACATCATTTCTCTTTTGGCAAGCAATCTGATGAGAAAAAGATGAGCCGATATAACGCTGTTTAACAGTGTGTTAAATTCCAAATTCATCAAATCATCATTTTTTCATTCACCAACAAATCCGCAAGAAAATGACAATAGAAGAAGCTAAAAGCATACGAATAGCCGACTACCTGCACAGCTTGGGTTATTCACCAGTAAAACAACAAGGTATCAACCTTTGGTACAAATCTCCGTTTCGGGAAGAGAGTGAAGCATCGTTCAAAGTGAATACCGAACGTGAACAATGGTATGACTTCGGTTTGGGAAAGGGCGGAAACATCATTGCACTGGCTGCACATCTGTACGCTACCGACCATGTACCTTACATCTTGAAACGGATAGCAGAACAGACACCGCACGTGCGCCCGGTATCTTTTTCTTTTGGCAAGCAAAGCTCTTCTGAGCCGAGTTTCCAACAGTTGGAGATTGTTCCGCTGTCATCTCCTGCCCTGCTTGCCTACTTGCAAGGTAGAGGAATAAATACAGAACTGGCGAAAAGAGAATGTAGTGAAGCCCGTTTCACCCACAACGGCAAGCGGTACTTTGCCATCGCCTTTCCCAATGCTTCGGGTGGGTTTGAGGTTCGCAACCGCTATTTCAAGGGCTGCATCGCTCCAAAGGAAATCTCCCACATCAGACAGTCTGGGAAAGCGAGGAATACCTGTTATGTGTTCGAGGGATTTATGGACTACCTCTCCTTTTTGACATTGAGACAAGAGAGCTGCCCAAATTATCCGGAATTGGACGGGCAGGACTACATTGTATTGAACTCAGTATCGAATGTAAACAAGGCTCTCTATCCGTTGGGCAATTACGAACGCATCCACTGCTTTTTCGACAACGACCATGCAGGAATGGAAGCACTCCGGCAAATCCGCATGGAATACGGCAGAGACCGATACATCCGGGACGCTTCGCAGATTTACAGAGGATGCAAGGACTTGAACGAATACTTACAGAAACAGATTGAAAGAAAAAGGCAGCTCCAGTCCGCGGTGGATGGCTTCTTTCATTGTATCCCATACTTCAGCGAGGTAATCCCAGATATCTTCATTCTCGCACTCTTTCACATATTCCCAGTAACTCTTTCCAGTACGTTCGCACCATTCCAGAATTTCCGTCATACTGTTCATCCCATATACTTCAGGACTTTCAATTGTCGGATTGCTGTTGTTTTCAGCTAGTGCGCCTCCGCCGATACTATAAACTGTCCAATTCTCCTGAATCTTGTTGTTGGCGTCGAAAGCGGCAAATGTCATTCCGTTCGGGTGGAAAGGAAGAAAGACTTTCGGTTGCCAGATGATTTCTACCGGGGCGGTAGTTTTGAGTGTGTCTATAATGGCTACATCCGTCATGTGCCCTTTTCCGGTAGCGGCGAGACTTCCATAGAGTGTTACTTTGAAAGAGGCTGCATCCGGATGACGTTCTACGAACATTTCTGCAGCTTTGCGTGGACCCATTGTGTGACTGCTGGAAGGACCAGTACCGATTCGATATAGCTCTTTAATTGATTTCATGAGTTATGTGTGCTTAATTAATACCATTTCTTTTTTCTAAAATACAAATATACAACAATACCGATAACTCCCATTAAAATCCATGCAAATAAATATCCGTATCGCCAATCAAGCTCCGGCATCCATTTGTAATTCATTCCCCATACTCCGACTAAAAAGGTGAGAGGGATGAAGATAGTGGATACAATGGTCAGACGTTTCATGATGTCGTTCATGCGTAAGTCATTGTTGGATATATATAGATCGACTAATGAAGAAAGCGTTTCACGGCAGATTTCAATAGTCTGGAGAACGAACTGTAAATGGTCATTCACGTCATTGAAGAACGCACGGTTTACTTTATGGATAAGCAGGTTTTCCGCCCGTAACAGTTTTACGTATTGTTCCTTCAGGGGGAGAATGGATTTCTTCATCAGCATATATTGACGCCGGAGTGACTGGATCTGGATACCTATATCATTTTCGTCGGTGATAGTCAGCAACTCCTCTTCAAGATCTTCGAGGGCATCGTCGATAGAAGAAATTGTTGAGATGTAATTGGTCATTATACTGTTCAGCAGTACACTGAGCAAATAATCCGTCTGACGGCTACGTATTTTCAGTACATCATTGCGTAAGGCAGCGTTAATATCATCGAAGAAGTCGGTTTCCTGTTCGAGAAAGGTCAGCACATAGTTGCTTCCCAGAATGACACAGACTTGCTGTTGGAGCAGTTCGTCCAGTTCGTTTTCCTCCTTATGGGTGTTGGGATAGAATAATTTCAGGATGAGAACGATATATTTATCATGTTCTTCGATTTTAGTCGGGTGGTCTGCGTTCAGGATATCCTGCAAAACAAGGAAGTCTATTTCAAAATGAGCGCAAATCTCGCGGATTGTTTCCGTATCTTTTAAACCATGCACTTGCAACCAGTTGATTCGCGCACTGTCTAATGTTGCTTTGACGGATTGGAAGGTGTCGCCGGAGCTTTCCTGCATCTCAGTGGCATTGTAGGTGCAGAGATGAATGTGGGTAGGAGTAAGGCTGTCCCCTGTGTAAATGAGCTTTTCGCTTAATAGGTTATTTTTCATGCTTTATTCTCGTTTTAGAAAACCACCGCAACAAAGGTAGTAGTTTTCTAAATGAGAACAAGTTCTTGCGACGTTTTGTTTACAATATGTCTTATATCCGGGTCAATCAAAATCTACTACTGTGATTCCGGCACCTCCGAACTGCACATGCTCGTCGGCATAATGGCGGATACTCGGTACGGTGGACAGATATTGGCGGATGAGTGTACGAAGGATTCCTGTTCCTGTTCCGTGAAGAATACGTACACGGTCCATGCCGACCAATATAGCATCGTCAATAAAATAAGTGACTGCTTGCAACGCTTCGTCTCCGCGCATCCCGCGCACATCGATATCTTGTTTGAAACTAAGTTTCTTTTCGTACATCTGGTCATGTGTCTGGCTGCTGACAAAGGTACTTTTGGCCATGCTTTCCGTCTTGGGGGCCGCGTTGGAGCGTTCGAGACGGTCCAACTTGACGGTTGTCTTGATACTTCCGAAGGCGACGATTGCATTCTTGCCACTGATTTCCATTACCTGCCCGACGCTGGTCTGGCCTTTAATTTTCACATTTTCGCCAACGGAGATAGGAGCCACTTTAGGAGTAGCGGTTGTTGAGGAACTTGCCGCTTTCTGCTCGTTCTTTTTATTCTTCTTCCGTTCCTGTTTCTCTTTCAGTTTCTCCATTTTCCGAGCCATTTTTTCTTCTTGTTCCTTGGAAGCCAATGCATCCAAAGAAGTACGGAAGTCAGTCAGCTCCTGACGGGCCATGCGGGTCTTTTCTTTTTCTGCCTGTGCCTCTTTAATGGTACGGATCGTATTTTCAATACGGGCATTCGATTCCTGTAACATTCGTTCCGCTTCCTCTTTAGCCTGCCGGATAATCTCTTTCCGTGATTTTTGCAGTTCTTCCATTTCAGTCTGATAGCGGGCGATCGTTTCTTCCATGTGCTTCTCCCGTTGGCGGATCGTTTGGCGTTTCCCTTCCCAGTAACGTTTGTCGCGCACGATATCCTGAAGATATTTGTCGGCATTGATGTACTCGCTCCCTACAATTTCCGAGGCGTCAGCGATTACATCTTCCGGCAATCCGATTTTCCGTGCGATCTCTACAGCAAAGGAGCTTCCCGGGTTACCGATCTGCAATTGGAAGAGTGCCTGCATTAAATGGCGGTCGTAAAGCATGGCGCCGTTGACTACGCCTTCATGGTCTTCTGCAAAATGCTTCAGATTCTGGTAGTGGGTGGTAATCACTCCGAAAGTCCTTTTCTGGTTGAAACGTTTCAGTACAGCTTCGGCAATGGCACCTCCAATCTGCGGCTCCGTACCTCCTCCGAACTCATCAATCAGGATGAGGCTACGTTCATTGCAACTTTTCATCATTATCTTCATATTGGTGAGGTGAGAGGAGTAGGTACTCAAATCGTCTTCGATAGACTGTTCATCACCGATATCTATGAAAATGCTGCTGAATATACCTGCATGACTGCGTTCGTGCATCGGAATCAACATGCCGCATTGTAACATATATTGCAATAAGCCTACCGTTTTCAGACAGACTGATTTACCTCCGGCATTCGGACCGGAGATAATGAGAATACGCTGTTTCTTGTTTAATTCTATGTCCAAAGGTACGACCTTTTTCCCATGCTTGGCTAGCGACAGTTGTAACAAGGGATGTACGGCCATAGTCCAGTCCAGTAACTGTTCATTTTCTATGGCGGGTTTCAGACTGTTGGTCTGTATGGCGAAATAACTTTTCGCACGGATAAAATCAATTTCTGCCAAAAATTCATACGACTGGAGTATCTCCGGAATAGACGGGCGCAACACATTGGAGAATTCCGTCAGGATACGGATAATTTCCCGTCTTTCGTCTCCTTCGAGTTCGCGGACGCGGTTGTTTGCTTCTACAACCTCCGCCGGTTCGATAAATACGGTTTTTCCGCTTGCCGATTCATCGTGGACGATTCCTTTAATCTTACGTTTGAGGCCCGGAGCGACAGGGATAACCAGGCGACCGTCGCGCATGGTAGGGGCTACGTCCTTATCTACATATCCTTCGGATTGCGCACTGCGCAGAATACTGTTCAACGAGCGGGAAATACTTCCCATTGTATTGGCTAATTCTCTGCGGATACGAGCCAGTTCTGTAGAAGCATTATCTTTTATCTTTCCATATTTATTGAGGATACCGTCTATTTTTCCAATCAATTGGGGGAATACGGCAATGTCTCCCGCCAGTCGTTTCAGACTGGGGTAGGGGCTATCACTTTCTTCTTCGTCTTCATTGTTCCGATGCAGGAAACGGACGATATCACGAATGGTCTCTAGTGAACGGCGCAAGTCGAATAATTCCTGTTCGTCCAGATACATTCCTTCTATCCGTACCCGTTTCAGTGAAGGGCGGACATCGAAAAAAAATTGGTCGGGAAATCCGTCCTCTTCTTGAATGATGCGAACAAACTCGGTTACCTGGTTTAAATTCTCTTCTACTACTTCATATTGTTCGGAAAAGCCCATGTCTGAAACTTTTTCTTCGCCTAAAGTGCTAAGACACTTGTCTTTCAGTAACTGCCTTATCTGGTCGAATCCTATCTTTTGCTCAAAATTTTGAGGGTATATCATATCTTTATTCCTTATAACTGGGCACAAAAATACGATTAATTCACGAAAAAAGTGTCAGATTGTTTGCAGATTTAAAAATGATTCGTACCTTTGCACCGCTTTCAACGGAAAGCACTTCTGATAAAGGAGTTTTGGAGAGGTGGCAGAGTGGTCGATTGCGGCGGTCTTGAAAACCGTTGTAC
>ERZ773195.2162-NODE-2162-length-12952-cov-12.290998_pt1 | contig 12952 bp, 10 predicted proteins | sample MGYA00580530_ERZ773195 | MGnify/ENA primary metagenome ERZ773195 (study PRJEB29015, sample SAMEA2737751) | human gut metagenome | biome: human gut; feature: human-associated habitat; material: faeces | place: China | collected 2012 ...
CTCCAGAGGGGCTTCTCTTGCCCGCTGCGGGGCAATTCACCTTCTGGCAGAAAACTCTTTGCGCGAAGTGGAAACCGGCGAAGTGCCGCCAGCGGCGGAAACAGCAAGTCGGTTTCGAGGAAGCGGCACGATTGGCGCGCCTGCAAGGGCGCGGGAATCGTAGTGCCGCAACGGTGTAAGGTCGAATTGTCCGCTTTTAGCGGACAACCGAGGCACAGAACGCAGCGAAACCTTCTCAAAAAAGTGGCTTTGCCACTTTTTTGATTACAAAATCAGCATCAGCACAGGAATCACGACGAAGCACGCGATCGTGGAGAGCGCCGCGCCCTGCGCGGCGAATTCCTCGTCCGCGCCGTATTCCGCGGCGGCGACGACCGTCTGCGTTACGACGGGCATGGCGGTCTCCACGAGCAGCACGTTGCGCGCAAGCCCCTCGACGCCGAGCAGCGCGCACAGCGCGAACGACGATGCCGGTACGAGCAGAAAGCGGAAGATCATCACGATGGCAAGGTCGCGGTCAAGGCGGAGATTTTTCAGCCCGATCTCGTAAATGATGTAGCCCGTGAGCAGCAGGGCGAGCGGCGTGACGAGGTTATTCATGTACTTGCAGTAGCTCATCACGAGCGGCGGGAGGGAAACGCCCGTAAGGACGAGCAGAAAGCTCAGAAGAACGCCGATGACGGCGGGCGTGGTCAGGAATTTTTTGAGCATCCGGCGGTCAAAGCCGCCGCCGTCGCCCGACCAGCGCACGAGCGAGAGTCCCACGAGCTGGACAAAGCTCGTGTTGACGAGATAGTAGAGCATGACATAGGGCGTGCAGACCTCGCCGAACAGTTCGGTACACATCGGAAGACCGATGAAGATGGCGTTCGACACCGAGCACATCATCATAAAAACGCCAAGCTTCCTGCGCGGCAGCTTTAGGAGTTTGCCTGCGAGCAGCGAGAGCAGGAACGCGCCGAGCGTGGAGAGAAAGGGCACGAGCAGAAAGCCCGGCGAGAGCGCGAGCAGCTCGCGTGTCAGATTCTTCGTCAGCCCGTAGACGCACATACAGGGGATGGCGACGGACATCGTGAACTTGCTGATAAAGCGCTTGGCCTGCGGGCCCATCCAGCCCCGCGCCGCGCAGAAATAGCCCGTCGCCGTCAGCAGCAGGATGATGGTGACGGAAGAGACCGCGTGCAGAAATCCTTCCATGGTGTGACCTCGGTGTTAAGAAATAGTTACACCAGTATAACACGCCTGCGGCAAAAGACAAGAGACGAAAAAGACGGTTGCAATGCCGGTTCGGATACGCTATGATGGGCGAAGATGAGCGCGCAGTGCGCGCCCGGAGAAAAAGAGATCGAGAACTTTGAGAGGAGTTTTGTTTTTATGAAAGCAGCGCTGGTCATTATGGCGGCGGGCATGGGCTCGCGCTACGGCGGCAATAAGCAGGTGGACGGCATCGGTCCGAACGGTGAAATTTTGATGGAATACTCCATTTTCGACGCGCTGCGCGCAGGCTTTACGAAGGTGGTCTTCATCATCAAGCCCGACATGCGCGACTTGATGGAGAACATGGTCGGACATCACCTTGCCGCGCGCAAAACGGCGGACGGGGACAATGTCGAGGTCTGCTATGCGTATCAGGATTTTTCGAGCGTGCCCGATTTTTACACGGTGCCGTCTGATCGCGTCAAGCCGTTCGGCACGGTGCACGCGCTTTTATGCGCGCGCGAATTTGTGCACGAGCCGTTCGTCGTCATCAACGCCGACGACTATTACGGCGTGGACGCGTTCAAGACGATCTACGCCGAGCTCTCAAAGCTCGCCGAAAGCGGCGAGGGCACGATGGTCGGCTACGACCTCTGCAACACCGTGAGCGAGCACGGCACGGTCACGCGCGGCGTGTGCCACGTGAACGAACAGGGGATGCTCGACCGCGTGGTCGAAACGTTCCGCCTAAAGCCCTGCGGCGACGGCAAGATCCGCGACATTCAGGAAAACGGCGACGGCCCGGTCTACGCGCCCGAGACGCCGGTCTCGATGAACTTCTGGGGCTTTACGCCGTGGCTGTTTGAAAAGCTGGACGCGTATTTTAAGGATTTCCTCCGCGCGCTGCCGGACGGCGAGCTCAAAAAAGAGTGCCTGCTGCCGAGCCTGATCGGTGAGCTCATCGACCGCGGCGAGCTCAGTGTCTCCGTTCTGCGCTCGAGCGCGCGCTGGTTCGGCATGACGTATCACGAGGATAAGGAAATGGTGCAGCGCGAGCTTCAGAAATTACACGACGCGGGCGTGTACCCCAAAACGCTGCGCGCGTGAGCGAGACAAATCGAAAAAATCTGCCGCCTCCGGACATACTAAGTCCGGAGGTGATTTTTATGCCGCGAAAAGACCCCGGCATGCCGTATGACCTGGCACCGATGCTCAAGGCGCGCTTCGGCCAGCCGGACGACTGCGCCGATCTTGTCAACAAGTACGGCACCTATAACATCCAGCCGACGTCGGACACGGAAAATCTGTTCCCGCTCATCGCGCCGGGCCTTCCTGAGCAATGGAAGCGCATGGCGGTCGGCAAGAAGGACGTTGAAAACTTGCAATAAAGCAAACGGGAGGGAGACGCGTATCGCGCCTCCCTTTTTCTTCTCCAAAATCCCTGAAACGGCAAGGGGAAATGGGCTTTTTCCCAAAAAGCAAAAAAGATACATACAGGTTCGACAAAAAAGTGAATGACAAAATGGAGAAATTTATTACTGGTATACAAATTGAGAACGTTGCTGGCACTTGCTTTACTGCTGAATTCGTATAAAGTAAAGGCAAGAGCTGTCTGCCGGGGAAGCGGCTATGAGAGAGACCGCCTTCCGGCCCGACTTGCCAATATGAAGGAGGAGAGAGAATGGAAACCAAAAGTAACGCGAAACTGAAAGCTCTGTTCATCATCCCGTCGATCACTGGTATCATCCTGTTTATGATCCCGGTGAAGAATGCTGACGGCGACTGGACCGTTGTGGTCAAGATCCTGGCCGATATCATCTCGGGCTACATCGGCGGCTTCCTGCCGCTGCTGTGCGTGCTGATCCTCACCGTTTCCGCGGTGATGTCGGTCATCGCACTGGCAAAACCCAAATTCATTATGAATAGCGACATTATGAAAGAATGCTTCGCCTGCAAACCCATCTGGGTCGTGCTCCGCGTGCTCGCGGTCATCTTCGTGTGGCTCACCTATCTGGGTGTCGGCGAGGACGGCGTGGGTCTCATCGGTATGATCACCGGCGGCGGTCAGGGCGGATTTGTCCTCTATGACCTGCTCACCACGCTCGTCATCATCTTCGTCATCGCGGCCCTGCTGCTGCCGCTGCTGCTCGACTTCGGCCTGCTGGAGTTCGTCGGTGCGCTGCTCACCAAGGTCATGCGCCCCCTGTTCAAGGTCCCCGGCCGCGCGGCGGTCGACTGCATCACCTCCTGGATCGGCGACGGTACGCTGGGCGTTATGCTCACCTGCAACCAGTATGAGGGCGGCTACTATTCCGCCAAGGAAGCAAGCATCATCGCCACGCTGTTCTCCGCTGTTTCCATCACGTTTACCCTCGTCGTTCTCGATACGGTGGGGCTGCTCGATTACTTCGGCATCTACTACCTGATCGTCTGCTTCGTCGGTATCGTCTGCGCGATCGTGTGTCCCTACCTCTACCCCCTGCGCAAAAAGCCCAACACGTACTTAGTCGAAGGCAAGGCCGCTCCCGACACCCTCCCCGAGGGCTACAAGAGCAACGTTGAGTACGGCATGGACCTCGCCATGAAGCGCGTTGCCGAGCACAAGGGCATCGGTGAATTCTTCAAGAGCGGCGCCAAGAACGCCTGCAGCATGTGGTTCGGCGTTCTGCCCTCCGTCATGGCCATCGGTACTGTCGCTCTGATCCTTGCCAACTACACGCCGATCTTTGAATGGCTCGGCATCCCGTTCCGCCCCCTGCTCCAGCTTCTTCAGGTGCCCGAAGCGAATGCAGTCGCCTCCACGATGATCGTCGGCTTCACCGATATGCTCACCCCCGCCGTCCTGATCGCGGAGTGCACCAGCCAGATGGCCAAGTTTATTGTCGCGGTCGTCTCCGTCACGCAGGTGCTTTACCTCTCCGAGGTCGGCGGCCTGATCCTCGGCTCCAAGCTTCCTCTCAACATCTGGGAGCTGTTCGTCATCTTCCTGGAGCGCACCATCATCAGCCTGCTGATCGTCTGCCCCATCGCGCATCTGCTGTTCTAAAAAGGAAAAGCTTCTTTTCCCTTACTCAGGTTGCTGACCTGAAAGAGTCGAGGCATCTCATAGGGATGCCTTGGCTCTTTCTTTTTGGATTTTATGTCATATGCACAAAAATAACTGTACAACGCACACGGTTATGTGGTAAAATGCGAACAGAAAGACCTCTGCGAGACCAACGCAAATTCCGACGGCTGCGGGTGAGAGCGCGGCCTGCCGGCGAGAGGGAGAAGAGAAGTACATGAAAGTCAGCATCGACAAGTTTTCGAAGGTGCCGGTCTATCTGCAGATCGCCGACCAGATCAAGTCGCAGATCATCAGCGGCGCGCTGCCCCGCGGGAGCGCGCTGCCGAGCGAGCGCGCGCTCGCGCAGATCTTGGATGTGCACCGCAACACCGTGGTCAAGGCCTACAGCGAGCTCAAGAGCGACGCGTGGATCGAGTCGCGCCAGGGCGTGGGCTACATCGTGGCCGCGGCAAACGACGAAAATGACGCGCAGGACGAAAGGGGCGGCGAGGGCGCGCAGCCCGGCCGCGTCAACTGGGTCAGCGAGGTGGCGGAAAAGTACCTCGACATGGAAAAGACATTTGACGACCTGTTCCAGCGCTTTACGGACGAGAGCCACTATTCCCTCGGCAGCGGCGTCGCCTCGCGCGAGGTGTACACGTCCGAGCGCGTTGCGGGCGATATCGCGGCGCTGCTCACGGGCAGCGGCCCGTGCCAGTATTTTTTCAGCCCCTATAAGGGCGATAAATTCCTGCGGCAGAAGCTCGTGGCCTTTCTCGGCACGAAGGGCGTGAAGGCGTCCTCGGGCGAAATTCAGATCCTCTCGGAGACGAATCAGGCGCTCGACTTTATCGTGACGCTGCTCGTCAAGCCCGGCGACAGCGTGGTGATGGAAGAGCCGGTGCACCCGGACATGTACCGCGTGATGGAGCTTGCGGGCGCGAAGATACTGACCGTTCCCGTCGACGAGAACGGCATGAACTGCGAGGTGCTCGAAAGCTTACTCACGCAGACGCGCCCGCGGCTCATCTTCGTCAATTCGAGCTACCACGACCCGACGGGAAACATTTTGTCGCTCGAGCGGCGCAAGAAGATCGTCGAGATCTCGAACCGCTACCGCGTGCCGATCATGGAGGAGGACGCGGCGAGCGAACTCGTCTACGACGGCGATAAGCTCCCACCGATCAAGGCCTTCGACACGACGGGAAATGTTATTTACATCTATTCGTTCTCGCTCACGTTCATCCCGGGGCTGAGCCTTGCCTTCGTCACGGGCAACCGCGATCTGATCCGCGCACTGAGCTACCTCGTCTCCGTGCGGCTGATGGCCTCGGACTGGATGACGCAAAAGCTCCTCGGCATGTACCTTGACGACGGCATTTACTACACGTCGCTTTTAAAATTTCGCGACGTCTACCGCACGAATCGAGATTTGGTATGCCAAAAGCTCGACGAGCTTGCGCCGCTCGGCGTGAGTTATACAAAGCCGAGAGGCGGCGTATATGTCTGGTGCAGGCTGCCGGACGGGGTGGACAGCAAGCGCTTTATCCGCAGGGCCTACAACATGGGCGTCACGCTGATCCCCGGACACGTTTTTTACCCCTGCAAGAACGGCGGGCGCGACCACATCCGCATCAACTACTCCTATGAATCCTACGAGCGGCTGGGGCAGGGCATGGACGTATTGCGCAAAGCGCTGGAAGAAGAGCTGGAGGAATGACTGGCACACGAAATGGTAAAAGCACTGATACATCACAAGCGCCTTTAGAACGTGTATACTTTACTGCGTAATAACAGTAAAACGATCCGCGGACCGTCGGGAGCGTTCCGGCGGCACGGACAGGGAAAACAGGTCGGGGTGTACGGGCGGTCGATGAGAGAGCCGCCGGCATCCCGGGAAAGGGAGCACGACTTATGTATTCAGGCATCCATAACTTTTCCGAGATCGGAAAGCTCAACAAGGTGCTGCTGCACCGCCCCGGCGAGGAGCTGGAATCGCTGACGCCCGCGACGCTCGAGCGCCTGCTGTTTGACGACATCCCGTACTTAAAGGTCGCCCAGGAGGAGCACGACCGCTTTGCCGAGGTCCTGCGCGAAAACGGCGTCGAGGTCATCTACTATGTCGACGAGGTCGCCAAGGCCATCGCCGACCCCGCGCGCCAGATCCAGCTCGTCAACGACTTTTTGAACATCAGTAAGATCCACGCCAAGGGCCTGCGCGCGAGCATGACGAGCTTACTTCTCGACATGCCGCCCAAGCAGATGGTGACGAAGATGATCGCGGGCATCAAGCGCTGCGAGGTCGCCACCAAGCAGCCGACGTCGCTGATGGATGAAGAAGATTTTAACGAGGCCCGTAACGTCAGCGCGCTGTTTTTAGTGCGGGAATGGCTGCAGGCCCAGGGCCGACTCTGAACGAGCGTCCACGCTAAGCAGCAATAAAAAAGCGCCCGCAGGCGCTTTTTTTGTCAGAACAATTCGTGGGTTTCACCGCCGCCGTCAGTCAGGGTGGTGCCCACCTCACGGACTGCCTGCTGGGTGGGCTGGGTTCCTTCAATAAAGTACTCCGCCCGGCTATTGCCCCCGTTCGCCAACTGACCGGTGCTGCGGTCGATATTCACCGTGACGATACCCGGCGGCGGAGTTAACGGTTCTTCCGGAACGCCTTCCAGCACGCTCTTCATAAAGCTGTCCCAGGCCGGCTGGGCGCTTTTGGCACCGCCTTCATAGCCAGAGATCTGATCTTTAATCGCTCCGGAGGCGGTGGTCCGGCCAAGATCGCGACGATGATCGTCAAAGCCGATCCAAACCGAGGTCACCACGCCCGGTCCGTAGCCTGAGAACCAGGCGTCCTTCGAGCTGTTGGTGGTCCCGGTTTTCCCACCGATGTCATGCCGCTGCAGATCGCGTCCGGCGCGCCAGCCGGTGCCCATCCAGCCCGGCTCGCCAAAGATGTTGCTGTTCAGCGCGCTCTTGATCAGGAAGGCCAGCGGTGTGTTAATCACATGCGGCGCGTATTCCTGTGCGCCGCTCTGCGCGACCAGCGACTGGTTGGCCTGCTCCAGCTGCGGCTGCGGCGGCACGTTGCCATTCTGCGGTTCCGCGGAGGTGGCGACATCTTCCACATCCTTGTTTTCCAGCACGTTGGATTTTGGCGTATCGCCGTAAATTACCGGTAAATCACACTGCGGACAGGCAATTTTCGGACGCTCCTCGAAGAGGACCCCGCCCTGATCGTTCTCAATCTTACTGATAAAGAAAGGATTGACCAGGAAGCCGCCGTTGGCCATCACCGAATAACCGCGAGCGACCTGCAGGGGCGTAAAGGAGGCTGAGCCCAGCGCCAACGATTCCGTGTGGACAATGTTCTGCGCCGGGAAGCCAAAGCGCTGCAGATACTCGGCGGCGTAGTCTACGCCCATGGCGCGCATAGCGCGCACCATCACCACGTTTTTCGACTGCCCCAGGCCCTGGCGTAAACGAATCGGACCGGCATACTGCGGCGGCGAGTTCTTCGGCCGCCAGTCGGAACCTGCGCCCGCATCCCAGCGCGAGATCGGCACATCGTTGAGCATACTTGCCAGCGTTAAGCCTTTATCCATCGCGGCGGTATAGAGGAACGGTTTAATGTTGGAGCCGACCTGGCGCAGCGCCTGGGTGGCGCGGTTGAATTTGCTCTGGTTAAAGTCAAACCCGCCGACAAGGGCAATAATCGCGCCGTTTTGCGGGTTAATGGAGACCAGCGCTGAGTTGACGTCCGGGAGCTGGGATAGCCACCAGCTGTCACCCACCTTGCGTACCCAGATCTGCTGCCCGGCCTGCACAACGTCGTTGACTTTACGCGGGGTCGCCCCTTGCTGCGTATCAGAGATAAAGCGACGGGCCCAGCGCACGCCCTCCATTGTCAGCGAAACGGAGTCGCCGTTAGCCAACAGCGCGACAGCCTCCTGGGCATTCGCGGAGGTGACCACCGCCGGGAAAAGCGGACCGTAGCCAGACTGACGCTTCAGCGAATCGACGATCTTCTTCGTCTCCCACGGCGTTTCACCGACTTTCCACAGTACGCTGGCCGGGCCGCGGTAGCCGTGACGCATATCGTAATCCAGCACGTTATTGCGTACCGCCTGCTGGGCCGCCTGCTGGTTTTTACGAGTAATGGTGGTGTAGACCCGATAACCATCTTCGTAGGCCTGCTCGCCGTAGCGATTCACCATCTCCTGGCGCACCATTTCACTCAGGTAAGGGGCGGAGAAGGCGATTTTCGGCGCGTGATAGCTGGCGTCGATGGGTTCGCTGCGCGCCTCATCGTATTGCGCCTGGGTGATGTACCCTTCGCTCAGCATACGCGACAGCACCACGTTGCGACGGGCGGTCGCGCGATCCATCGAATAGAGCGGGTTAAAAGTGGAAGGCGCTTTCGGCAGACCGGCAATCACCGCCATCTCACTCAGGGTCAGCTGGTCGATAGGTTTACCAAAATAGACCTGCGCCGCGGCGCCGACGCCATAGGCGCGGTAGCCGAGGTAGATCTTGTTCAGATACAGCTCAAGGATTTCATCTTTATTCAGCAACTGCTCGATGCGGATGGCCAGAAAGGCCTCTTTAATCTTACGCATCAACGTCTTCTCGGGGCTGAGAAAGAAGTTACGCGCTAACTGCTGGGTGATGGTGCTGGCGCCCTGGGAGGCGTGGCCTGAAAACATCGCCACGCTGGCGGCGCGGAAAATACCTACCGGATCGACGCCGTGGTGCTCATAGAAGCGGCTGTCTTCGGTGGCGATAAACGCTTTCACCAGCTCGGGGGGAATTTGCTGCAACGTCACAGGGATACGGCGCTTTTCGCCGTACTGCGCAATAAGCTCACCGTCGGCGCTATAGACCTGCATCGGGATCTGCAAACGCACATCCTTCAGGGTTGCGACGTCGGGGAGTTGCGGCTCTATGTATTTGTAGAGGCCAAAAATCGAGCCTGCTCCCAGCAGTACGCAACAGACTGCAAGGATCAATAGATACTTTACGAACTTCACCGGTGTTTTCCCATTTAGTTTTATTTGGGCAGTTTATAAACAAACGCGCGGTAGTATAAAGGCAAGCCAGGTGCATTGATATAGCCGGGCAGTTTTGCCGGATAAGGAGATCGTAAGCATGGCTTTCAGAAACTGGCGGCTTGGAATGCATATCCAACAGGATAGCATTGCCATTGTCGCGCTATTGCATGAACGTTCACACTGGGCGCTGCGCCGCTGGTGGCGTATCCCATTGCCGCCGGGGCTGGTACGTCAGGGAATGGTGGCGGACGTCAGCGCACTCGGTTCGCGGCTGGCCGCCTGGCGGCGGGAGCTACCGGCGCAGCATCAGGTTAGTATCGCCTTTCCCGCGGTGCGCACACTGCAAAAGCGTCTTCCGTATCCCCAGTTCGCCCTGCGGGAGCGGGAACAGGCGACGTGGGTAGCCAGCGCCATGAGCCAGCAGCTGGCAATGCCTGCCTCCGCGCTATGTATTGATTATGCCCCCACCTCGCGGGATGACGGCTGGCAGGTTACGGCGGCGCAGCGGCTGGATATCAATGTTCTGCGGGAGCTGGCAGGGCGGCTGCGGCTGCGGGTGGCGGCCATCGTACCGGATGCCAGTGCGCTCGGCGCCTTTTTCCCCTGGATGACTGCGGCAGACCAGGGCCTGGCGTGGCGGGATGAAAAGCACTGGCTGTGGGCGACCCGTGAGGCCTGGGGCAGTGACGCCTGCGCTGATGTCGGGTCCTTAAGCCAGCTGGCGGGGCAGCTTCAGGTTCCGCTGCGCCTGTGTATTGACGCGGGCGATGAGGCCAGTCGCTTTGATGTCTGGCAAGTGATTCACCGTCGGCAGCCCCCGCTGCCAGCCGATGGCGATCGTTACGCCATTGCCCTTGGGCTGGCGCTGGGAGGCGGGCGGCATGACGCATGTCGTTAATCTTCTTCCCTGGCGCGACCTGCGTCGCCGCCAGCGCCTGCGCTACGTCCTGTTGTTAACCATCGGCATTGTGCTGCTGGGCGGGATGGGCCTGCTGGTGAGCCGAACGGCGCGTCTGCAGCGCGACTTCCTGGCGACGCTTCACACGACGGCCGACGCGCAGCTGCTCGCTTCGCTTAAGCAGCGCGAGCAGGCGATGCGTGAGGCGTGGCAGCAGCATCAACGGCAGCGCCAGCAGTACCAGCGCAGATCGGCGATCGCCGCCTGGCAACCCAGGCTGCAGGCGCTGGCGGCAGATCTGCCCGCGCAGGCGTGGCTGACGCGGCTGGAGTACCAGGGCGTACTCCTCACGCTGGACGGCCTGGCCCTTAACCTGCAGGCGTTAACCAGCGTGGAGGCTGCGCTGACTCGCGTCGCGGGATTCGCGCCGGCAAAAGCCGGCGGGACCCAGCGCGACGCCGAGGGGCGTTGGCAGTTCAGTTTTACCCTGACGGGAGCGCGCGCTGATGCGGATTAACCTTCGGGGCGCCTGGACGGGGCTGCCGATCCTGCTCGCAATGGGGCTGTTGGGAGGCGGCGTGGCGCTCTGGCGCGATCTGCGCCCGCCGCAGGCGGCGGTAACCCGTGATGCGGCGTTGCAAACGCAGTGGCGGCGGATCATGGCGCTGCGCATCCCCGGCGAGGAAAATCCCGGGGCGCGCATCGACACGCAGTCATTTTCGCCCATAGCCATTCCGCTCTCCGGAGCGAAGCTTATCGCCTGGCGTCCGCAGGAAAGCGGCGGCGAGATGGAGCTGACCCTGTCCTGGTCAACGGTACCCGCGCTTTTTTCCTGGCTGGCGCGCTGCGGGATGAATCCGCGTTCGTTTTCGCTGGGCCGTGAGGCGCAGACGCTCCGCCTGCGACTGCTGCTGGAGGCGGAAGATGAGCGGTAAACGCTGGATCTTCCTGTGGCTACCGCTGTCGCTGCTGGCGGCCGAGCGTGACCCTTTCCAGCCGGTTGAGGATCCCTGCCGCACGGCGCAGCTTTCGCAATGGCGCTATGGCGGGGCGGTTGGGGATGAGGCTGGCTGGACGGGGTTTCTGCAGGATGGGAACGGAAAGTGGCGACGGGTACGCATGGATGAGCAATTGCCCACGGGCTGGCGGGTGAGCCGGCTGACGGCCGGTGAGCTGGACATCGTCACGTCTTCGGGATGTGAACCGCCAGCGTGGCGCTGGCAACGTGAAGGGAAACAACATGATGCGATGGATAAGCCTGCTGCTTCTGCTGCTGCCGCTGGCGGTGGCCCCCGCCGCCCGCAATGATAAACCGGTTTCGCTGGTGATTGACGATGCGCCAGTGGCCCAGGTGCTGCAAGCCCTGGCCGAAATGAACCATAAAAACCTCGTCGTCGCGCCGGACGTCAGCGGCACGCTCTCCCTGCGTCTGCAGAAGGTTCCCTGGAGCCAGGCGCTGCGGGCGGTAGCGGATAGCGCGGGTCTCTCTTTGCAACAGCAGGGGACGGTCATCTACGCGCACACTCAGGCCTGGCAAAAGGCAAATCAGGCGCAGCGTGAAGCCGAACAGGAGAAACGCCTGCAGAACCTGCCCCTGCAGGCGGAGAGCGTGACCCTGCACTTTGCCGACGCTGAGGAGCTGGCTAAAAGCGGCGGAAAGCTGCTCAGCGCCAGGGGACACCTGATGGCGGACAAGCGGACTAATCGGCTGCTGATCCGCGATGATGCCCGGCACCTGCCGGCGTTGAAGGCCTGGGCGCAGGAGATGGATCTGCCGGTCGGCCAGGTGGAGCTGGCCGCCCATATCGTGTCGATGAGCGAAACCAGCCTTCGTGAGCTGGGGGTGAAGTGGCGGCTTGCGGAAGCCGGAAGCCCGCCAGGCTCCGGGCAAATCACCACCCTAAGCAGCGATGTATCGGTAAACGATGCCAGCACCCGCGCAGGGTTTAACATCGGCAAGATCAACGGTCGCTTGCTTGAGCTGGAGCTATCCGCGCTGGAGCGCAAGCAGCAGGTCGAAATTATTGCCAGCCCGCGTTTATTGGCCTCCCACATGCAGCCTGCCAGCATCAAGCAGGGAAGCGAGATCCCCTATCAGGTTTCCAGTGGCGAAAGCGGCGCCACTTCGGTGGAGTTCAAAGAGGCGGTGCTGGGCATGGAGGTCACGCCGACGGTGCTGCAGCAGGGAAGAGTGCGGCTTAAGCTGCGAATAAGCGAGAATACGCCAGGCCAGGTGCTGAAGCAGGAAAACGGCGAAGCGCTGGCCATCGATAAGCAGGAGATAGAGACCCTGGTGGAAGTTCGCAGCGGCGAGACTTTAGCGTTGGGCGGCATCTTTTCGCAGAAAAACAAAACCGCCCGCGACAGCGTCCCGCTGCTTGGCGATATCCCGGTACTGGGACGTCTGTTTCGTCGTGACGGGAAAGATAATGAACGTCGCGAACTGGTTGTCTTTATTACGCCACGGATTCTGGCAGTACGTTAAGCAGGTTTTTCATGCTAAACACGTTTCAGGTGTTTGACGTGAGGACGGATTTAGCATACAAGGGGTACCGATTTGAGAGTCGGGTACGACATCAATCCTCCCTTTATTGTCCGGCGATTTTATTCAGTTGCCAAACCAGCCGGAGTATTGAGATAATTTTTAGTCTGACTCTCGCTCTATTGCATATGAGGTTTCAGTTCATGCCCTGCGGCGCTGGGTGTCTGCGAAGCGGGTTTATCATTAACGAATAGTCTTAGTAGTACCGAAAAAATGGCAGA
>ERZ773195.2163-NODE-2163-length-12951-cov-10.369262_pt1 | contig 12951 bp, 10 predicted proteins | sample MGYA00580530_ERZ773195 | MGnify/ENA primary metagenome ERZ773195 (study PRJEB29015, sample SAMEA2737751) | human gut metagenome | biome: human gut; feature: human-associated habitat; material: faeces | place: China | collected 2012 ...
CCAGATCGTAGACGTGGCGGCCGTCGGCCAGCTTCTCGTACTCAAAGTCCTTGGCGCCGCCGTTGGAGGTGCGGCAGAGCACGAACATACCCTTGCCCTGCTTTTCAGCGTAGGGCAGATAGGGGCTGATGGAGTCCAGACCCATGTAGGGTGCCAGCGTGACGAAATCGCTCTCAAAATCGCCGGTGAAGTGACCCATGGCGTACATCTCGGCAGTCTTGGCAATATCGCCGCGCTTGATATCCGCGATCACCGGCACACCGGCCTCGCGCACAGCCTTCAGGGTGTCGGCGTAGGCCTTCATGCCCTCCATGCCCAGCGACTCATAGTAAGCGATCTGCACCTTGTAGCAGCCCGCCACAGCCTTGGTGGCATCAATGAGCTTCTTGTTGAAGCGCACGATGTTCTCGCCCTTGGTCAGGGTGCTGTCCACAAAATCGGCAGGCAGGTAGCTGAAATCGGTGTCCAGACCCACGCACACCGGGCCGCGGGCTTCCACAGCTTCGTACAGTTTGTCCATGTTCGTCATTTGGGTGTCCTCCTGTAAGTCGTATTGTAGAACCCTCTCAGGCGCTTGCGCGCCAACTCCCCCGAAGGGGGGAACTTTTTCTCTTGAGGGCAACTGTTTCTTTTCGTAATATGCGAACTGCTTTCCGTACTCTCAGGCAATGCCTGACGGCTTTGCCTGAGAGGGTTTCGTTCTTTTTACTCCTCGGCCTGATAGGTGATCTTACCGGCCTTGATGGTGGCAAACACCTTGCCGTAGAGCTGTGCACCGTCAAAGGGGGTGTTGTGGCTCTTGGAGTGCAGCTTTTCCTTTTCCACCGTGTAGGGGGTGTCCAGATCCACCAGCACAAAGTCGGCATCGAAGCCCGGCTCCAGCTGACCCTTGGCAAGGCCCAGAATTTCGGCGGGGCGGGTGCTCATCAGGTGCACCAGCAGCTCCAGCGGCAGACCCTCCTGCTTGCAGAGCTTTGTGTAGCACACGCCGAAGGCGGTCTCGCTGCCCACCATACCGGCCATGCCCTTCAGCTTGTCTTCCTCAGAGTGAGGTGCATGGTCGGTGGCAATGGCGTCCACGATGCCGGTACGGATGCCCTCCACCAGCGCCTCCACGTCGTCTGCGGTGCGGATGGGCGGGTTGACCCGGTAGTCGCAGGTGTCGTTGGTGAACCACAGGTGGTGGGGGGTCACCTCACAGGTGACCGGTGCACCCCGCAGCTTTGCCATGCGGATGGCGTCCAGTGCACCCCGGGTGGACACATGGCACATGTGCAGCCGGGTCTGGTAGTACTCGCTCAGCCAGCAGTTGCGCACCGTCTCGATATCCTCGGCCAGACGGTAATCCCACGGGCTGATCTCCATATCCTCGGCGTGGCTCATGACCGTGATGTCCTTCTGGGTGCAGATGGCAAAAGCCCGTGCCATGGTGGCGTTATCCTGCACGCCGTGGCCGTCCTCGGTGATGAACTTCACGCTGGCGGGCAGGGTCTTGAGGTGGTCGATGCTCACGCCATCAAAATTCTCGGTGATGGAGACGGTCTGGTTTGCATCGCACAGCCCCACCTCGGCAGCCTTCTGCTCCACCATCATGGCCTGTGCGGCAGAGGAGCAGATGGGCTTTGTGTTGGGCATCAGGTTTACAAAGGTGTAGCCACCGGCAGCAGCGGCACGGCTGCCGGTCTCGATGTCCTCCTTGTACTCAAAGCCCGGGGTGCGCCAGTGGCAGTGCAGATCCACAAATGCGGGCAGCACAGTCAGCCCACCGGCATCCACCACCGTCTCGTTCTCGGCGGCAAGGGCGGAAAGATCCTGCCCTACGGCAGCGATTTTGCCATCCTTTACATAGATCTCGAGCGGCCGTCCCTCGGTGTTCACAGCGTTTGTCAGCAGCATCGCGGTTCCCTCCTGTAATGATATTTTTGTGTGTCAGGCGCCCGAAAACGGGCAAAAAAAAACTTTTCCCCGCAAAGGGAAAAGCTCATTGCGCAAAAAAGGAAACAACGAAGCCACGGCAAAACCGGACGCGAACTGCTTGTTCAGTTTCGGGTTCTGGGCGCTGCACAGCATGGTGTTTCTCCTTTTCTTGATGGTTGCGTTTTCATTCGTATTATTTTATCATAGAACCGCAAAATGTGTCAATGGCTGTGCGCAAAATCAGGTGCTAAAAGGTTTCTGGCATCTCTCGCCGAATTTTGGACACTCTACCCAAAACCCGGGTCACACGGCAAAATAAATGCCATTTTGTTCCACAATCCCTAGTACAGCACTGTACTTTCGTCTCCTGCTGTGCTATTATAATACGGTAAAGGGAGAGCCCCGCCGCGTGGGCGGGTGTTTATGGGAAAGAGAGGTTTTCCGCATGGGTTTACTTGAGGACGCGCGGAACATCCAGCGCAAGGACCCCGCCGCACGCAGCGTGCTGGAGGTAATGCTGCTGTACCCGGGATTCCACATTCTGGTGTATCACCGTATCGCGCACTGGCTGTACGAGCACAAGCACTTTTTTCTGGCACGGTGGGTCAGCCAGCATGGCCGCCACCGCACCGGCATCGAGATTCACCCGGGTGCCACCATCGGCAAGTGTCTGTTCATCGACCACGGCATGGGCATCGTGTTCGGTGAGACCTGCGAGATCGGGGATAACTGCACCATCTACCACGGGGTAACGCTGGGCGGTACCGGCAAGGATACCGGCAAACGCCACCCCACCTTGGGCAACAACGTGCTTATCGGCGCGGGCACCAAGGTGCTGGGCCCGGTGTTCATCGGGGATAACGCCCGCATCGGTGCGGGCAGCGTGGTGCTGCGCAACCTGCCCGCTAACTGCACCGCCGTGGGCGTGCCCGCCGAGGTGGTGCGCATCAACAACAAGGCGGTGAACCCCGCCGACGATCTGGACCAGCAGGATCTGCCGGACATCGTCTCGCAGCGGCTCACCGATCTGGATCGCCGCCTGAGCCAGCTGGAAAAGGCCGCGCAGGGCGATATCCCGCCCACTGCCGCGCAGATCGCCGCCCGGCAGCGGAAATAAAAGATTTCTTTGAAAAAAAGAGGAGACAGGCTTCCCGGAAAGGGTCGCCTGTCTCTTTTTTGTTGTCAGCTGCGGTTATAACACCTGCTCACCGTTTTCTTTATTGCAGTACATCCGGGCATCGGCCTGCCGGATGGCCTCGGTCAGGGGCTGCACATTGCACACGCCGCCAATGCTTACCGAAAGCCGGAGCTCCGGGTGGCTGGGCACCCGTGCCGCCTGCACAGCGTTCTGCACCCGTCGGATGACGCTTTCTACGCCGTCAGGGCAGTTCTGGGGCATCAGCAGCAAAAACTCATCGCCGCCATAGCGGATCAGGATATCAGTCTGACGCAGACAGCTCTGCATGGCTGCGGCCACGGTCTGCAATGCTTCGTCTCCCACCAGATGTCCAAAGCTGTCGTTGACCGACTTGAACTGGTTCACATCGATCATCGCTACACCGCCGTGCATCTCGCCCCCGGCAAGGAACTTATCAAAATAGCGGCGGGTGTAGGCTCCGGTCAGGGGGTCTACGAAGGCGCTGCGCTCCATTCCGTTGCAGCGGTCCAGCAGCAGACGGTGGCCGCCCATATCCAGCCAGCGGCCCTCCGTCAGCCGAGTGACCATTTCCAGCATACAGCCCCTGCCGCCTACCTCGATATACTTGGAAATGACAAAATAGGCTTCCTCGTCCTTGAACTCAATCTTATTCAGAATGGTCTTGCGGGCATAGGCCTTGGCGGAGATGCAGTTTTCGCACCGGGTATCCTTGTTCCATACCATGTGGCAATTGCCGGGCTTTTCGGTCAGGATGCCGTCACTGTCCAGCGCAAGCACCTTGCGGTGCTCCGGGTCTACCAGACGCACCACATCAAAGATGCCCTGCAGCCGCCGCAGGAAATGAGTGGGGTTCTCCTCCGGGTCGATGGCGGTCAGCAGCTCTGCCTGATGCTCCACGCGGTGCTGTTCATCGGTGAGGTGCCCCAGCACGTTCACGCAGCGGCGCACCCCGGCACCGCTCCAGATGGTATGCAGCGCCATCCGGTGCAGGTGCGGCTTCCCATCTCGCTGCACCATGACCGGCAGCACCACGTCCGGCGCTTCCGGCGTGGCGCGGCTAATGGCCTTGGAAAGCTTGCGCCGATCCTGTTCGTTCAAAAAGCTGAGCCCCTTGCCCTGCGCAAAATCGGTTACCTTTTTTTGCTGCATGGGCTCGGCATGGTAGTCATACACCGTCACGCTGCCGGCCAGCAGGTCGTGGTCGAACCGGATGCCGCCGCACTGGGCGGCGTAGAAATCCGTGCGCTCCTTTTCCTGCTCCAGCAGCAGCTGGGAGCGGTTCTCCCGGGGCAGCGCCTCCCGGTGCAAAATCTCCTCGGAAAGGCGGTGGGTCTCCTGCCGGAAGCCCCTGTCCCACTCCGAGCGGGTCAGCTCGGTGCGCAGCTGCTCCGAGGACTCTCGCAGGCAGTCCAGCAGCAGCGGGTTGAACGCGCCGCACTCGCCGTTCAGGATCATGCGCAGCGCGGTGTCGTGGTCGTAGGCGTGCTTATAGCAGCGCTCGCTGGTCAAAGCGTCGTATACGTCCGCCAGTGCCACCACCTGCGCCGCAATGGGGATCTCATCTTCTTTCAGCCGGTCAGGGTAGCCATTGCCGTCCCAGCGCTCGTGGTGCCAGCGGCAGATGGCGTGCGCCACCTGCAAAAGCGGCTCGTCCCGCGCAATCGCCTGTCCCAGATCCTGCAGCATCTGCGCACCCGCCACGGTATGGTTCTTGATAATGGCAAACTCCTCGGCAGTCAGGCGGCCGGGCTTGTTCAGGATCTCCTCCGGGATGACGATCTTGCCGATATCATGCAGCGCCGAGGCGGTGCTGATGAGGGCGATATCGCTTTCATCCAGCTGATAACGGTCGGTCTTTTGCACCAGCTGATGCAAAAGCAGGTCGGTCAGGGTGCGGATGTGCAGGACATGCAGCCCGCTTTCGCTGTTGCGGAACTCCACCACATGGCTCAGGATGCTGATCATCAGCACGCTGTTGTGCTCTTTTTCGTACACCTGATCGGTGACAAGGCGGGTGAGCCGCTTTTGCTTGGCGTACAGCATGAGGATATTCTTCACCCGGCGTATAATCATGATCCGCTCGAAGGGGCGGCGGATATAGTCTGCCACACCCAGATCATAGGCACGCTCAATGTTGGCGGTATCCTCTGCCGCCGAAATGACGATGACCGGGATCTCGTCCAGCCATGCGTGATACTTCATCACCCGCAGCACGTCAAAGCCATCCATGCCCGGCATCATCAGGTCCAGCAGCAGCAGGGAGATATCCGTGCGCTGCCGCATCAGTTCCACTGCCGCTGCGCCATCCTCCGCCTCCAGATAGTCATAGCCATCGCCCAGTATCTCCTTGAGCAGGGCACGGTTGATCTCGGAATCATCCGCGATCAGAATCTTCGGTTTCTCGTTCATGGCCATGTTTCTCCTTTTGCGGCGCATCCTTCTGCCCCGGCTTTGTTCCGGGCACACCGTCCGCACTGACTGGATGTAATAGGTTTTCCCTGGCATCCGCTTTATAGCATTCATTTATACTTTACTGGATTTTACAGCAAAATGCAAGGCTGCGTGCAGCATTTTCTGCCATTTTCCGGTATTTTCTGCAAACGTTTTCATTCCCGGTTGTATAAATGCAATCCAATTTTTACAGTACCCTTTGCAAACGTTGTTCGAAAGCAAGCCGTTTGTCGTTACAGCCCTTCCTGTGAAAATGCGGTTGCCGCGCTCCGCAGAGCGCGGCAACCGCGAAATATAAACCTTATTTCCGCTGATGATGCGCAGAGCAAAGCGGAGCGCATTTTAAATCGTTCCACGCAGAAAGAAAAAGGACTGCTGCGCAAAACACGCAGCAGTCCTTTTAAGATTCATTCTTGGGGCATCATGGCATCGAACCAGCCCATCAGCTCCGCAGCCATCTGTTCCAGCCGGGTCTCCGGCTGCCATGCAGGCTGTACCGGCTCCGGGGGCAGTGCCTGTTCCGGGGCGCAGAGGCTTTCTTCCGTTTCCGGTGCAGGCTGTTCCGGTGCAGCCTCGCACTGCGGCACAGCCTCGGGGGCGGTGTCCGGCTGCGCAGGTGTTTCCGGGGCGGTCTGCTGCATGGCGGCAAGAGCAGCCTCGGCTCTGCGGCAGGCGGCTTCGGCCTTTTCTGCCCGGGCATTGGCCTGTTCCAGCTGCTCCCACGCCTGCTCACAGGCGGCTTCCAGCTCTGCATTATCGTGCTTGAGGGCAAGCAGCGTGCGCTCAAAGGCGAACATCCGGGTCTGATACCGGCGCACCTCGGCGCGTGCCGCAGCCAGCTTGCGGCTCAGCTGCTCTGCCTGTGCCCGGGCGCTTTCCGCCTGTGCTGCGGCAGATGCCTGTACAGCGGCCTGCCGGGCAAATTGTCCGCGCAGGGCACCGGTCTCCCGCTCTGTCTGCACCATGATGCCCTCCCATGCACACCTTGCACGGGGCTTTCGCTGACCGCATGGGCGCAGCTGCCAGCCCCATTGTAGCCTGTAATTACTTCCGCTTGTTCAGAATAGCCAGCAGCTCGTCGTAGTAACGATTGTCGCTGCTTTCCTCTTCCACGGCCTTCTTTTCAGCCGGAGCAGCAGCCGGGGCGGCATTGGATGCCGGGGCTGCGCTTGCGCCGGTATCGCTGCTGAACACCGCAGACGGCACAGACTGTGCACCGCCCATGGCGTTGTTGATGCTGTTGCGCAGATCACTGGCGCTCTTGTTGTCAAAGCCGGTGGCCACAACGGTCACGCGCATCTCGTCGGACAGGTTCTCATCAAAGGCAGTACCCCAGATGATGTTTGCATCGGGATGTGCGCTCTGGGTGATGAGGCCTGCGGCGGTCTCCACATCCTCCAGACCGATGTCCGGGCTGGAAGTGATGTTGATGATAACGCCGTGCGCACCGGCAATGCTGGTCTCCAGCAGCGGGCTGGAGATAGCAGCCTTGGCGGCGTTCTCGGCCTTGCCTGCACCCTTGGCGCTGCCCACGCCCATGTGGGCGTAGCCGGCATCCTTCATGATGGAGCGCACGTCGGCGAAGTCCAGGTTGATGAAGGCGGGCACGTTGATCAGGGCAGAGATGGACTCAACGCCCTGACGCAGCACGTTATCGGCGGCCTGGAAGGCGTTCATCAGGGTGATCTTTTCCTGACTGATCATCTTCAGGCGCTCGTTGGGGATGACGATCAGGCTGTCAACGTGCATCAGCAGGTTGGCAATGCCCTGCTCGGCCAGACCCATCTTGCGCTTGCCCTCAAAGGAGAAGGGCTTGGTAACGATGCCAACGGTCAGGATGCCCAGATCGTGTGCCACCTCGGCCACAACGGGTGCCGCACCGGTGCCGGTGCCGCCGCCCATACCGGCAGTGATAAAGACCATCTGGGAGCCCTTGAGGGCATTGGCGATCTCGTCCTTGCTTTCTTCAGCGGCGCGCTGGCCGATCTCCGGGTCTGCACCCGCACCGCGCCCCTTGGTCAGCTTGGAACCCAGCTGCACCTTGACCGAGGCATGGTTCTTAGCCAGTGCCTGCTGGTCAGTATTCATTGCGATGAACTCCACGCCCTGCAGGCCATCGCTCACCATGCGGTTCACAGCGTTGCCGCCGCCGCCGCCCACACCGATCACCTTGATCGTCGTAACGTTTTCGTCCAGTTCTTCATCGAGCATCAATGCCATAACTTTGTCCTCCATCGGATTTTTATGTGGAACTGCGCAAATGCCGCACAGAAATTATCATACGATATTTATATAACTGTATCGTATCATTTTTTTGCTCCGATTGCAAGACAAAATTGCTTTTTCGTGGGTGTTTTTTTCACAACCCCACTCCGGGCGGGTATTTCCTGCCAAATCTGTGCGCCCAGCCCCGCCAAAAGCCGGTCAAGGTCTGCATATCCGCGCCGGACAAACTCCACCCCGCCAAGGCGGCTGCTGCCCCGGGCAGCCAGCGCCGCAAGCGCCAGCGCCGCCCCGCCCCGCAGGTCCGGTGCAGTCAGCTTTGCCCCGCGCAGCGTCCCGCCCGGCTGCACATACAACGTGCGCTCTGCCACCCGGACGTTCGCACCCAGCGCCGCAAAGCCCTCGGCACAGGCAAAACGATTTTCAAACACCCTGTCCTGCAGGCGGCTTTCCCCCTGTGCGTAGAGCATCACCGCCGCCAGCAGCGGGGCGGCGTCCGTGGCAAGGCCCGGGTAGGGTGCTGTGTGCACGTTTCCCGCGCCGCGCAGTGCCCCGAACCGCGAAATGGCGGCAGCATCGCGTGCCCGCTCTACGGTGCAGCCCATTTGTTCCAGAATTTCCAGCAGCGGGGCATACAGCCCGGGCGCACAGCCCGCCAGTTCTACCCTGCCGCCCGCCGCTGCTGCCGCGCAAGCCAGCGTAGAGGCGATGATGCGGTCTGCCACCGGCATGAAGGTGCAGCCCGCAAGGCAGCGCCTTCCCTGCACCCGGATGGTGTCAGTGCCTGCGCCCTCCACGCAGCCGCCGCAGGCGTTGAGGAAGGCGGCAAGATCCGTGATCTCCGGTTCCTTTGCGACACCATGCAGCACGGTCTGCCCCTGCGCTGTGGCAGCAGCCAGCAGCAGCGTCTCGGTAGCGCCCACGCTGGGGAAGCTAAGACAAATTTCTGCGCCCCGCAGCCCCGCCGGGGCGTACAGCGTAAGCTGTCCGGGTGCAGCGGGCAGCTGCCGCACCCCCATCTGCGCCAGCCCCTGCAAATGCAGGTCGATGGGTCTTGCCCCAATACGGCAGCCCCCCGGCAGCACGGTGCTCACCCGCCCAAGCCGCGCCAGCAGCGGCGCGCAGAACAGGATGGACGCCCGCATCCGGCCTGCGGCCTCCGGTGCAAGGTCGGTGCGCATGGGCTGCCCCTGCACCGCCAGTTCTGTGCCCTGCCAGCCCGCTGTGCAGCCCACGCCCCGCAGCAGGGCAAGACAGTCCTCCACGTCCGTCAGGCGTGGCACATTTTGCAGCCGCACCGGCCCGCTGCACAGCAGCGAAGCTGCCAGCAGCGGCAGTACACTGTTTTTGGCCGCAGGCACTTCCACCCTGCCCTGCAAAGGCCGCCCGCCCGTAATGATCCAATCCCCAGCCATGCCAAGACCCCCGTTCTGCAAAAGATACCCCATGGTATGCAAAACGAGGGTCTTTGGTCAACAAAATGCGCCGGAAACGGCTTTCCCGCAGTCTGCGGGATTTGTCCGGTCATTTGTCCGTTTTTTTTCGCATTTCCGCGCCGCTCCTGCCCTGCCGCGGCAGGAAATGCAGCCTTTCATCAGCTTTCGCCCCGGGACACCGAAAGCACGATGCCCATCTCGCCCAGAAGCATCATCAGGCTGGTGCCGCCGGAGGAGAAAAAGGGCAAGCTGATGCCGGTGTTGGGGATGGTGTTGGTGACCACCGCAATGTTCAGCACCGCCTGCAGCGCTACCTGCACCACAAAGCCCACCACCAGCAGTGCACCAAAGCGGTCTGGCGCGTGCGCCGCCAGCGTGATGCCCCGCCACAGCAGCGCGCTGAACAGCAGAATGACCGCACACGCGCCCAGAAAGCCCAGTTCCTCGCAGAGGATGGAAAAGATGAAGTCGTTCTGCGGCTCAGGCACGAACAGATGCTTCTGGCGGCTGTTGCCCAGCCCTAGCCCTGCTGCCCCGCCGGAACCGATGGCATACAGGCTCTGGATGGTCTGGTGGCCGTCGCCCAGCGGGTCGGCAAAGGGGTCGAGCCACGAGTTGAGACGGTCGGCGGCGTAGGGCACCAGTTCCGGCATCAGCACGATAGCCGTGCCGATGGCGGCAGCGCCGCCCGCCCCTGCCAACATGAACCACCGCAGCCCGGTGCCGCCCACGAACATGAGCACCGCGCCGATGCTTAAAATCAACACCGTGCCGGAAAGGTGGGGCTCCAGCAACATGAGCACCGCCACTACCCCCAGCACCAGCGCAAAGGGCACCACCCCCACCGCAAAGCTGCCCATGCGGTCGTGGTTCAGCGCGATGATGTGAGCAAACACCAGCACCACCGCAAATTTGGCGATCTCGCTGGGCTGTAATGTGCCAAGCCCCGGCAGCACAAGCCAGCGCTTACAGCCGTTATATTCCGGCATGAACAGCACCGCCGTCAGCAGCACCAGCGAGAGCGCCAACAGCGGCCACGCAAGCTTGTGATAGATATGGTAGTCCACCCGGCTGGCCGTCCACATGGCCACCAGCCCCATGGCGGCGTACAGCAGCTGCGGCCGCACATAGGCAAAGGCGTCCTGCCGCCGGTACAGTGCCACCGCGCTGCTGGCGCTGCACAGCATCACCAGCCCAAAGGCTACCAGTGTGAGCACCAGCACCAGAAAGGGCAGGTCCATGGGCGGCAGCGGCCGCAGCAGCCCTTTGCGGGCAGCAGTTCTGTGCAATCCCGGTCACCTCCGTTTCTGTTATTGTACGCGGGTGCGGGGGCGGTTAGTCATACGCACCGCCCCCGGGCGCATAAACTGCCCGCAAAGGGGGTGCTGCCATGCGCGGTTCAAAACCCATGGACGCCCTGCGCACCCTGCCGGAGCGGGCGTTCCGTCTGCGGGCACGGCTTATTGCGGTGGGGCTGTGCGCCGTCTGCTTTGCAGGGCTCATCGGGCGGCTGTTCTGGCTGCAATTATGCACCGGCGGCTGGTACACCCAGCGGGCGCTGGGGCAGCAGCTGCGGGACACCGTTGTGCCCGCCGACCGGGGCAAAATATACAGCGCCGACGGTGCGCTGCTTGCCGCCAACAGCAGCTGCTGGACCCTGCGCGCCAGCCCCCGGGAGATGCCGGAGGATAAGCTTGCCCTTGCCGCCAAGGAGCTTGCGGAGATTCTGGAGCTGGACGAGGCCAAGCTGCTGGAAAAGTTCAGCGACCGGCGCTCCAACGACTGCCTTTTGCGCTACCGGGTGGAACGGGAAACTGCCGATGCCGTGCGGGATTTCTGCGCAGCGAACGGTATCACCGGTGTGCGCATCAATCAGGACTCCAAGCGCTGGTACCCGCAGGGAGAGCTGCTGGCCTCGGTGCTGGGGTTCACCAACGTGGACAACGCCGGGGTCAGCGGGCTGGAGCTCGAATACAACGACACCCTTACCGGGCAAAACGGCGTGGTGCTGACTGCTGTGAACGCTTGGGGCTACACGCTGGCGCAGAGCTACGAGACCGAGCTTGCTCCGGTGGAGGGCAGCGGGCTGCGGCTGACCATCGATGCAAATATTCAACATTATCTTGAAAATGCGTTGAATTATGCGGTGCAGGAGCACCATGTAGCCGCCCGCAGCGTGGGTATCGTGATGGAGGTGAACACCGGGGCAATTCTGGCCATGGCCACCACCCCGGCCTACGACCCCAACCAGCCCCGGGTCATCGCCGACAAGGCCGCACGCGCTGCCGTGGACGCCCTTTCCGGCAAAGAGCGCGCCGCTGCCTTGCAGCTGGCGCAGCAGACCCAGTGGCGCAACAAGGCGGTGAGTGACTTATACGAGCCGGGCAGCGTGTTTAAGCTCATCACCTGCGCGGCGGCGCTGGATGCCGGAGCCATTACCCGGCACTCCACCTTTTACTGCGGAGACTCTATCTCGGTGGCGGGCACGCGGTTCCACTGCGCCAACCACAAGCGTCACGGCAGCCAGACCGTGACGCAGGCGCTGGAAAACTCCTGCAACCAGAGCTTTATCCAGATCGGGGCGCGGCTGGGCAAGCAGGCTTTCTGCGATTATTTTGCCGCCTTTGGCCTGCGGGAGCCCACCGGCATCGACCTGCCCGCCGAGCCGAAAAAGAGCCTGTACTACACCGCCGACCGCATGGGGCCGGTAGAGCTGGCCTCCTGCGCCTTCGGGCAGAGCAGTAAGATTTCCTATCTGGAAATGGCCTCCGCCGTCTGCGCGGTGGTGAACGGCGGCAAGCTGATGCAGCCGTATCTGGTCTCGGATATTCTTGCGCCGGACGGCAGCGTTTTGCAGCACAACCAACCGGTCTGCAGGCGGCAGGTCATCCAGCCCGCCACCTCTGCCACCATGCGGGAGATGATGGAGGCAGTGGTGCTGTACGGCGGCGGGCGCAACGCGCAGATTGCGGGCTACCGGGTGGGCGGCAAAAGCGGCACCAGCCAGAAGCTGGACAGTGCCGACGAGAAGGCGCGCATTGCCAGCTTTGTGGCGGTAGCGCCCATCGATGACCCGCAGTTTTTGTGTCTGGTCTGTCTGGATGAGCCCCACAGCTGGACCACCGCCGGCGGCAGTCTTTCGGCACCGGTCTGCGCCGAGGTGCTGGAGCAGACGCTGGTGTACAAAGGCGTGCCCCGCGCCGCCGCAGGCGTCCCCGCCGAGCAGACCGCTGCCCTGCCGGCAGACGCCGCAGGGCCGGATCTATACGGCTGAGCTTGCGCGGCTGGACTATTGGACCGCAGTCTGGTTCACAATGGGGGATGAAGTATGCTGATATCCTACAATGCAGATCTGCTCCCGAAGGTGCGGATGCTGGGACAGATCCGGTATAACGAGCCGTGGATCCATTTTTCCCGCTGCATCAACGAGTGGGTCCTGTATGTAATCCGGGACGGGAATCTGTATTTGCAGGAGGACGGCATTCGGTATCACCTGAGCGCGGGAGATTTCTTCCTGCTGGAGCCGGGGCTGCCGCATGAGGGCTATCAAAAGGCCGCCTGCGACTATTATTACGCGCATTTCACGCATCCCGATATGCACCGGGCTGCAGACGACCGGCAGGCGATGGCGCTGCTGGCGGAAAAACGGCGGAAAAGTCTGGTCGGCTATAATCTGGATGCCTGTGATCCCACGGCTCCGGAGACCTGCCTGCCGAAGCGGGCCGCGGAGCGCTCGAGGCCATAAAGGAACGCGCTCTCGTCAAA
>ERZ773195.2169-NODE-2169-length-12921-cov-7.796596_pt1 | contig 12921 bp, 10 predicted proteins | sample MGYA00580530_ERZ773195 | MGnify/ENA primary metagenome ERZ773195 (study PRJEB29015, sample SAMEA2737751) | human gut metagenome | biome: human gut; feature: human-associated habitat; material: faeces | place: China | collected 2012 ...
AAACAGCTATGAGGAATAAACGATTGCTCCGAACACTTTCCGCCCTTTGCCTGACGCTGGTGCTGGCATCGGGCTTTACCGTTCCCGCTTTTGCCCAGGGCGCAGCGCCGCCCCCGGCAGAGGATACCACCAATGACAGCAATGTGGTGGTGGAAGAAACGGAAAAAGCACCTCCGCTGACCCCGGAGGGCAACGCCGCTCTGGTGGATGATTTCGGGGGCAATAAACAGCTCATTACCGTTACCACCAAGGCGGGCAACTATTTTTATATCCTGATCGACAGGGCCAACGAGGATAAAAAGACTGCTGTTCACTTTCTGAACCAGGTGGATGAAGCGGACCTGATGGCGCTGATGGAAGATGGAAAACCCAAAGAGGAGCCGCCTGCTGTGTGCAGCTGCACGAAGAAATGTGAAGCAGGGGCAGTTAATACGGCCTGTCCGGTCTGTGTAACTGATAAGAGTAAATGTACGGGAAAAGCACCGGAACCTCCGGCAGAAACACCGGAGCCGGAAAAAGAGAAGCCTGCCGGACTGAACCCGGCTGCGCTGATCCTTCTGCTGGCTCTGCTGGGCGGCGGTGGCGTATTTGCCTACTTGAAGCTCGTTAAGAATAAGCCTAAGACCAAGGGCAATGACAGTCTGGACGATTATGATTATGGTGAGGAAGATTCCGAGGAATGGGAAACCGAAGATGAGGAAGTCCTTGAGGATGGTTTTGAGGGTTCTGACCCTAATGAGGAACGCGATAGAGCAGATTGAACTATTTGAGCGTAGCGTATTTCAAATCATTGCGGGATAAGGGACAGAGGACAGGGAGAAATTCCTGTCCTCTGCTGCTCTATTCACTCTCTTACTGTAAATCCACACCCAAAATCAGCAGCACATGGTCAAAGAAAGGAGGACCTCACAATGAACACCTGGAACTGGTTATTACACTTTCTGATTATTTTTGATCTGGTCGCCTTCGGAATTTACTTTGGAGGAGACATTCTTTTCACTGCTATCAGCAAAGTTCAAAAAAAGTCAAAGAAGGACGATGACTTGGATCTTTATGATTTTGAAATTGAGACCGCACCCCAAAAGCGCTCTTTATGTGTGGACTCAATCCGAATGCTTTATTCTGGTGAGATAGATGAATTTGTGGAAAAGGAGCTGTTGCTTGATGCAGCGGAGACCATGAACGCTTTATCTGAAGCTGAAAAAACAGCAGTTAGCCTGTTACTAAAAGCTTATATCGGTTTTTTGAGCGAAGAAGCAACGGTAGATGAACAAAGTTTTCCCATGGTTAAGGAACTGTTGTCTTATACACAGGGCAGCAAAGAAGATGGTGAAAAAGATGCCATAGATTGTCTGATGGAAGATACGGTCAGCAGAACCCACAGACATCGAGAATATTACAACAATTATCAACGCTATCAACTGATGCAGGTGGATAAAGAGCGTGTGATTATGGCCTGCAATATCATAATCAATGATTTGATTGGCAGGTTGTACCGATATGATTATCGCTTTGGCTATGACATTACACTTGCCTCAGAACACAGCATTGCAAAAAAACTGTCTGATAATTGGCAGAATGAATGGGAGGTTGAAGATTATGAAGCTGGTGATTGCTGAAAAACCATCGGTTGCACAAAGTCTGTCGGCGGTGATTGGTGCAACCGCCCGTAAGGACGGGTATCTGGAGGGCAGCGGTTGGCGTGTCAGCTGGTGCGTGGGCCATCTGGCCGGTCTTGCGGATGCAGACAGTTATGATCCCAAGTATGCCAAGTGGCGATATGATGACCTGCCTATTCTGCCGGAGCATTGGCAGATGGTAGTGGGAAAGAATAAGAAAAAGCAGTTTGATATTCTCAAAAAGCTGATGAACGCCCCGGATGTGACGGAGGTAGTAAATGCCTGTGATGCTGGACGCGAGGGCGAGCTGATCTTCCGCAGCGTCTATGAGCTGGCAGGCTGCCAAAAGCCGATGAAAAGGCTCTGGATTTCTTCGATGGAGGACTCCGCCATAAGGGAGGGCTTTGCAAACCTGCGCCCCGGTGCGGACTATGACGGACTGCGGGATGCAACGCGTCTCCACCAGCCAACGCTCCGTGTCTTCGGAAAGTGTGGTTTTCGAGGCATCAAACACAGGACGCTGAAAATGCTGCGGAATGGCTGCCGCACGACGCTTGCGGGCTGCCACATGTTCGGCATTCTTGCGCTCTTCCACATCATCGGGGACGTAGAAATCAGCGCCACAATGATAACAGTGACAGTGGCCCGTGTCGACGTTGACACGTAGCGAACGGTCGCGCTTATTCTTGCGGGTAGGAAGACATTTTTTACAAATCGTCTTGAGGACTCCACTCGATTTACCGTGGATGTCGACATCATAGTTGGCAAAATTTCTCATATTTTTTTCCTTTTTTCTAATTAAAAAATAGTTTAAAATAATCATTCACACGCAGAGGACTTTCCTGCCGGACGAGTGTCTGCCACCTACCGGACGAACTTCCGTTACCTACCGGACGAACATCGGCAACCTGCCGGACGAAGCCAGTCATCTGCCGGATTAATGCGCCCATCTTTTCTTCACATCATCCCACACAGCTGATGCATCGGGACGTGGCGGCGCATCAACCGGAATAAGATGTCCCAGATACGTTCGCCGCCCGTCGACGACGCTTTCAAAGCGGTTTACATCCTTGTCGACCGTATTCTCAAGCTCTTTCAGCAAGGTTTCCCTCAACGTGCGGCAAGTAACGGAACCGGCCGCGATATAATTTGAAAAATACCGTTTCACGTCCTCCGGGAAAAGCAGTCCGGCTCCTTTGTCATAAAGGCGGATATGTTTTTTGAAGATTTCCAGAATAAGTTTTTGATGGTCTACAAAAAGCTTTCCCAAACCGGAATGCTGCCCGGCCAATTCCATATATGACTGGAAAGTAGAAAGTTGGTCCACCAACTTTTCCCAAGGCAACACGGGTTGTAACGGACAATGATTGCCTTCATCCGCCAAACGGCTCACAAGAGACGGTGTTTCTATATTACTCCTATTATTGTTTACAACAGAAACACTTCCTTTACTCTCCTCTTCTTTACTTTCCTCTTCTCTCCTCTTCTGGTTTTCAGTGGGTTTTCTCCCTTTACTGACGGGCGTTTCAGCACTTTTTGCCACCTTTTTCGGACGCCCTCCTTTTTTACCGTTTTCGATGTCCATTTTCCGCTTCTCTTCCAAGCTTTTCATCACCCTATCCAAGTAGGAAGAACGAAACATCTGTCGTTCCTCATCCAGTTCGAAGAGATCGAATTCGCGAAGTACCCGCTCCACCGCAACTTCATCCACATCATACCGCCGGGCCATGGCCTTCAGTAAAACCGGTTTGCACGACGCCTCATAAGTATCTTTAGTGCGCAGATGCAACAGCAACATCACGTAAATTCCGAGTGCTTCCGCGGCATTCATTTCCGTCATCATACAGGCAATATTGTCGTCATTCAACAAATTTACCTCCAAATTGAAATACTGATCTTTCTTCATTTTCATTTATCATTTATTATTCCACATTTAATACTTCCGGGGCGCAAAGGTGCAAAATGTATTTTATTCCAGCTATCGCAAAAATGAGAGGGGGATTATATATTTTTTATCCGACCTTTGCCAAAAATTATTAATAATCCCAAACAATATGGACACAAAACGCAACCAAACGTTGGAAGAAATAGAAGAAAATAAAATAGTGAACGAGCATTACCAGAACAGAATAATGCTGATAAAAAAGCTCCTGAAAACGTCACGGCTAGCCACAGTAGACCTCTGCGTGCATATCGACATCAGTGAAGCCTCCTACTACCGTTACATAAATTTCACCAGCTATATGAAAGCAGACATTTTCATACATGCTTGTCTCTTCCTCAAGCAATATATTGAAAGTCACCACATTCCTTATACCCAAGAAGAAAAACGGCTTATAAAAACATTAGAGCTGTTTCAGATTTCCTCAAATAGCAACTTAAACTGCAATTAAAACACAGAAAAGGAGAAACTTATCATAAGTTTTATTACATTTGCAATGTAATAAAGGTCTTTAAAACTTAAAAAATGAGTGATAGCGAAACAGACAGCCCATCAATAAAAGCACTGATCGTTTTCAGAGAAAACGGAGAAACCGACAATCTATTTGTTCCTATCTTATGCGATGCTATCAGAATGGCTGGAATCGACGTGCGATGCTCCCAAAAAGAATTCTGGGAATCGGACACCACTTATGACATCATCCATTTCCAATGGCCGGAGGAGGTAGTGGGCTGGATATGCGAAGACCACGACGTCATCCGCCGCCTGAAAGAACGCATCGCTTTCTTCCGCTCACGGGGAGCCCATTTCGTATACACACGACATAATATCCGCCCCCACTACGCCAATGAAGTCATCAGCCGAGCCTACGACATCATCGAGTCGGAAAGCGATATCGTGGTACACATGGGACATTACAGCCTGACGGAATTCATTGAAAAACATCCCGGCAGCCGGAATGTTGTCATCCCGCACCACATCTACCAATACACCTACAAAGAAGATATCAGCATAGAGCGCGCACGTCAATATCTGAACCTGCCACAAGAAGCATTCATCGTCACCGCCTTCGGAAAATTCCGCAACCGCGAAGAAATCCGCATGGTAGCCAGTGCTTTCTGCAAATGGAATGAAAAGAACAAGCTACTGTTGGCTCCCCGCCTCTACCCCTTCTCCAGACGCAACGAATACGGATGGAATCTTTTCAAGCGCTGGGCTTCGCGCTTGGGTTACTATCTCGCCATGCCATTGCTCAACCGCCTTCTGAAGTTTCATGCCGGAGCCAATGACGAATTGATAGACAACTGCGACCTGCCCTATTACATCGCTGCTTCAGACGTAATATTCATACAAAGGAAAGATATTCTGAACTCCGGAAATGTCCCCCTAGGTTTCCTCTTCCACAAAGTAGTAGTAGGCCCGACAACAGGAAACATCGGAGAAATACTATCCGCAACCGGAAATCCGACGTTCCATCCGGACGACAGATCCGACATTCTGGAGGCACTTGAAAGAGCACGTCAACTGTCCGCATGGGGACAAGGAGAAAAAAACTATGCATACGCATTGGAAAATATGAACATCCGGAAAATAGGAAAGGAATATGCACAAACCTATAAAGATGTAATCAATGGCTAACAACATCAAACGTCAACTATTTTCGGGCGTATTCTACACGGCACTAGCCAAATACAGCGGCATCATCATCTCCCTCGTAGTAGCCGGAATATTGGCACGCCTGCTTTCCCCGGACGACTTCGGAATCGTAGCTATCGCCACCGTAATCATCGCATTTTTCAACCTGTTCACCGATATGGGAATCTCCCCGGCCATCATACAGCACAAAGCGCTGACAAAAGAAGAACTGTCGGATATTTTTTCATTCACCGTATGGACAGGAATTGCTATCAGCCTGCTTTTCTTCGCCGCCTCATGGCTGATTGCCGACTACTACGACAGCCAGATCTTGCGCATCCTGTGCCAACTTCTGTCCGTCAACCTCTTCTTTGCCTCCGCCACCATCGTGCCCGGAGCCATGTTCTATCGCAACAAAGAATTCAAATACATCGCTGTCCGCAGTTTCACTATCCAGATAGCCGGAGGTGCGGGAGCGGTTACGGCAGCCCTCTGCGGAGCAGGACTCTACGCACTGATTATCACCCCGATCATCTCCAGCATACTGATATTTGTCATTTCCTACCAGCGCTATCCGCAACGATTGCGCTTCACATGGGGATTGACAGCACTCCGCAAGATCTTTTCATATTCGGCCTATCAATTCCTGTTCAACGTCATCAACTATTTCAGTCGTAATCTGGACAAACTGCTGATAGGAAAACACATGAGCATGTCCGACTTGGGATATTATGAAAAATCTTACCGGCTCATGATGCTTCCCTTGCAAAACATCACACAAGTCATCACTCCGGTGATGCACCCCATCTTCAGCGATTTCCAAGATGACAAAGCAAAACTGGCGTCCTCCTATGAACGCATTGTCCGCATACTCTCTTTCATAGGGTTACCCATGAGCGTATTGCTTTTCTTTACAGCACAAGAAGTGACACTGATTATATTCGGCAACCAATGGCTGCCCTCCGTACCCGTATTCCGCATACTCTCCCTCTCGGTAGGCGTGCAAATTATACTCTCCTCTTCCGGCTCCATTTTTCAGGCTGCCGGAGACACCCGGAGCCTGTTCATCTGCGGCGTATTCTCATCCACCCTCAACGTGGCGGGAATGCTGATTGGTATCTTCTATTTCGGCACGCTCACCGCAGTGGCAACCTGTATCGTATTGACATTTACCGTCAACTTCGTGCAATGCTACTGGCAGATGTATCACGTAACGTTCCGGAGAAAGGTATGGACGTTCGTCCGTCAACTCCTTTCCCCGCTGGCAGTCAGCGGGTTAATGACAGCGTGCCTCCTGCCTGTGCAGTATACAACGGAAGGAATGAACATTTTCGTGACAATTATTACCAAAAGTATCATTAGTTTTATTATCTTTGGAGGATATATACAGGCTACACATGAATATGACATCATAGGAAAAGTGAAAAAAATAGCTGGCAAGTATATAAAAAAACAAAATAAGCAATTATAGATTTGAGACAACAACAAAGAATGAAAGCCTTATTTCTTATGTTCCACGGCTTTGATAAAGCGAATGGAATAAGTAAAAAAATACATTATCAGGTAAAAGCCCTCAAAGAGTGCGGATTGGACGTGCGTACCTGTTACTATCAAACCACTCCCAACGGTGAGCGCCGATGGATAATAGACGACGAAGTCATTGCCGATTTCGGAACCGGATTCACTGCAAAGATATGGAAACGTGTCTACTACTCCCCCATCACTGAATATGTACGCCGCGAGAAAATAGAATTTATATATATGCGTTCCTTTCACAACGCAAGCCCGTTCACCCTGCAACTAGTCAGAAAATTGAAACGGATGGGAGCGAAAGTGGTAATGGAAATACCTACCTATCCTTACGATCAGGAATATGTGGCATGGTCGATGAAATTCAATCTCGCCATCGACCGCTGTTTCCGCCACCGGCTAGCCAAAGAGCTGGACGGTATCGTCACCTTCTCCAACGCCGAACATATTTTTGGAGGAAAAACGATACGGATCTCCAACGGAATAGACTTCGAAGCAATCCCTATCAAACGAACGATGAACGACACCTCACGCGAACTTCATCTGATTGGAGTGGCCGAAGTGCACTACTGGCACGGATTCGACCGGTTGATACACGGACTAGCCGAATACTACCGTACAAATCCGGAATACAAAGTTTATTTCCACATCGTAGGTCCCCTGTCCGGCATACGCGAACAGGAAGAAATACTGCCTGCCATCCGCGACAACCATCTGGAACCGTACGTCATCCTGCACGGCCCCCTACACAGTGACAAACTGGACGAACAATTTGAAAAAGCAGATTTTGCCATAGGCAGCCTGGGACGTCACCGGAGCGGAATCACCTACATCAAAACACTAAAAAACCGTGAATATGCCGCACGAGGGCTTTCGTTCACCTACTCGGAAACGGACGAAGATTTCGACCGGATGCCTTATGTATGGAAAGTGCCACCGGATGAATCGCCCATCGACATTTGCGGACTGATAAACTTCCAACGCTCTCAACAAATGTCTCCACCGGAGATACGCGAAACGGTCAGAGCACTGTCATGGACAGCACAAATGAGAAAAGTCATTCATGAAACCGAAATCTGATTTCACATAGATATATCTGAAAAAACAAACAATATCTGATGGATAAAAAGATAAAAATAGCCTACTGTATCCCCTCTCTCTATTACCCCAGCGGTATGGAGCGGGTTCTCACACTAAAGGCGAACTATTTTACGGAGCACTTCGGCTACGAGATACATATCATCCTTACCGACGGAAAAGACAAGGAGCCATATTATAAACTGCACCCATCAATCACCATACACCAACTCGACATCAACTACGACGCATTATACGGACGCCCGTTATTCGCACGGATTCTTGAATACAGCACCAAGCAACGGCTATTCAAGAAAAGGCTGAACGAATGTCTATGTAAAATCCGTCCGGACATCACAATCTCCCTTCTCCGCCGCGACATCAACTTCATCAACCAAATGAAAGACGGCAGTGTCAAGTTGGGAGAGATACATTTTAACAAATCCAACTATCGGGATTTCAACAACAACCGTCTACCGGGATTCCTCAAAAAATTAGGTAAGAAATACTGGCGGCACCAACTCATCCGCCAATTGAAACAACTGCGGAATTTCATTGTGCTTAGCCACGAAGATGCCGCTGAATGGACGGAACTCGATAATGTAAAAGTAATCTATAATCCGCTTCCTTTCTTCCCCGAACGTCAGTCCGACGGATTACGGAAACAAGTAATCGCAGTAGGCAGATATGTGCCGCAGAAAGGATTTGACCGACTTATCCCCGCATGGAGCATCGTCAGCAAGAAACATCCGGACTGGGTATTACGAATCTACGGCGATGGCATGAGAGAGCAACTCCAGCGGCAGATTGACGAACTCGGAATCACCTCCAACTGTATCCTGGAACATAACGTGCAGAATATTGTTGAGAAATATTGTGAAAGTTCCATCTTTGTTCTGTCCTCACGTTTCGAAGGATTCGGCATGGTGATCATCGAAGCAATGGCGTGTGGAGTACCACCCGTATCGTTCACGTGTCCCTGCGGCCCGAAAGACATCATCACCGATGGCAAAGACGGTCTGCTTGTGGAAAATGGAGATATAGAAGGACTGGCAGACAAAATCTGCTACCTGATAGAACATGAAGACGTCCGCCGGAAGATGGGAATACAAGCCCGCACCGACGTAGAGCGTTTTAAAATTGAACATATTGCCCGAGAATGGAAAAAATTATTTGAAACAAATTTAAGTATTAAGTATTAAGTATCAAGTATTAAGCGTGGCTGCTAGTACATTTATCCCACATGGCTAATACTTGATACTTAATACTTAATTTAATCCTTTATAAAGATGATTTGGTATAGTAAGTATTTACAAGTTTATGAAAAACCGTTTGCAGAAGCACCCGCATCTGCCATTGAAGAAGTGCGGCAGAATATTGCAAAGCTGCAAAGTGATGAACCGCTTGTCACCGTTTCAATTATCGGCTACAACGAAGAGAAACATCTGCTTGCCTGCCTGTGGTCTTTGAGCGAGATGGAATGCAAATATCCTGTAGAAATTATCGGGGTAGACAACGAATCGAAAGACAGCACGGCGGAGATATTCCGGCAATGCGGTGTACCTTATTATACAGAAACCCAACATAGTTGCGGATTCGCCCGCCTTTGCGGACTGAACCATGCCCGAGGTAAATATCATATCAATATTGGCTCCGACACTATGTACCCTCCGAAATACGTAGAAATGATGGTAAACACCCTCGAACGCCCGGGCATTGTGGCCGTCTGCTCTTTATGGAGCTACATTCCGGATGAGAAACACTCGCGATGGGGACTGAAAATCTACGAAGCTGCCCGCGATTTGCACTTGTGGATGCAATCATTCAAACGTCCCGAACTTAGTGTGCGTGGATTGGTTCTTGCCTATCGCACAGAGTATGCACGGAAAACCGGCATACGCACCGATATCATCCGAGGTGAAGACGGTTATCTTGCTCTGCAACTCAAGCAATTCGGCAAAATAGCCTTTATCCGCAACCGCAAAGCACGCGCCGTAACAGGATATGGAACGGTGGGAGCTGACGGAAGCCTGTTCAACAGCTTTAAAGTGCGCGTTGCCAAAGGTCTGAAAGGACTGGGGGGAATATTTACTAAAAAGAAAGAATATAAAGACGAAGACAGCAATCTGATAAAGAACAAATAAACAAGTATGGGAAAACGAATAGAATATATTGACTTCATCAAAGGTATCTGCATTTTTATTGTAGTCTGGGGACATTCTATCCAAAATATGGGAGACGGCAACGACTTCTGGACCAATCCGGTACATGAATTTATCTGTTCTTTCCACATGCCCATATTCATGTTGGTCAGCGGTTTCTTTTTCAGTAAATCCATCGGAAAGCCACTCATACCGAATGTAACCCGAAGATTCAAACAGTTAATAATTCCTTGTTTCGGCTGGTCATTAGTGTTGGTCGCAATCAACATCGGATATATGCTCTATGAAGGAATGATCCCGTCTCCAACCGGAACGTTGAAATCTCTTTTTATAGAGACATTCACCCGTTTCTGGTTCTTACGCTCCGTTTTCATCTGTTTCACACTTGCCATCGTCAGCATGAAAATATTCAAAAAAGATACAGCCGCTTTCGTCATCTCGCTTCTGTGTTTCCTCGCATTGCCGGACAACGGACGTCTGCACCTCGACAAGTTTATGTATCCATTCTTTTGGATGGGGTATTTTATGCACAAATATATCGATGTAATCATGAAACACCGGGGAAAACTACTGGTCGCTTCACTCCTCGTTTTCGCTGTACTCCTCCCTTTCTATCAGAAAGAAGATTATATCTACATCACCGGAATGAGTATGTACGATTATCTGGGAGGAAAGTTCGTTTGTTATCCGCCATGGGAAAAATTGCCGATCATCTGTTATCGCTATTTGATCGGTTTCGCAGGAAGCCTGTTTATCTTCTTGCTACTGCAACGTATCTATCGTCCGCATTTCCGTGCAATCGAAAAAGTGGGCACATATACACTTGGCATCTATACCATACATATCTTGATTGAAGGCAACGTATTGAGTCGGTTCAACCTGTTGGACACCGGGTTCTTCATGTTCAACTTTATTATAACGCCAGCTATCTCCATTCTATTGATTCTTCTCTGCGTGGGAATAATCAGACTGTTGGAAATGACACGCTTCAGCAGCTTATTGTTTTTAGGAAAAACAAAAACAGTCATCATGCTATTAGCAATCTGCCTTATTAACGTATCCTGTATCAAAAAAATCAATTTATATCAAGGAGACAAAGACGATGAAAAAGAAGATAATTCAGGAAACAACAATTCTCCCCAAAGGAAAGACATCATCGTAGACACAGACTTCTTCTACCCTTTCGGGGATGAAAGCCAAAACTATACTGCGGAAATTACAATCAACACCCGCAACACTTTGCCCGAAGAAAATACCATAAAAACGGTTATTCCCGCACTAAAATACAATAAGTCGTGGCTCCTAATGCTTCCCCAAGACGACTGCAAACAAGCCGCCTTCTCATGGACGTGGGCTGCCATCAATGGCAAACCTTTGACTAGCGGTTATTATTATCAACTCGGCCACCTGCAATATGATGACCTTCCACCCGATATTTATTATCTTGGTGAAACATTGGGAAGTACGGACGGAGCCGGAAACGAAGTCAGGTTCTCATTTACCACCACCCTCTCACCGGAATGGGAATGGATGGACGCCAAAACACAAATCTACAAAGGACAGACGCAAGAATATTATCGCTTCTTCATGAAATCAGGGCTGACATGGGGAGATGTCAAAGAGATGCTGAACTATGGAACAGGCATCTCCATACATGATGTGAATATAGATAATGAAGAAATCACTGTCGATAACCTACTTAAACATTACGACATTGCCTTGAATATCATCAAAGAGAAATTGTCTGGCAGAGGATGTAAAATGCTGGCTAAACCAAGCGGAATTGCTGAATATATCACCGCTGGACAAGTCCATTCTTCTATACAGACCATGACTTCCAACGACGGTGAAACACTATGTCCGGCAAAAACGGAAAACGATTTAAAAAAGGTGGTACTAAACAGAGGGTTCTATTCCATTGAGGATCTGAAAAAAGAAATCGACAAACAGCTACAATTATCACCGGAAGAACGAATGGCTATCAATGTCGGTGTTCATGGCACAGATGCTTCTTGGGCGGATCTGTTGCTCTGGATTAACAATAACTATGGAAAAAAGGGAGCGGACAACGTGTGGATACCCAACCAGGAAGAATATTATGAATACAATTTCTATCGTACACACGGCACAGCAGCAGTGACAAAGATAGATGAACATAAACTGAAACTGACCGTTCATCTGCCCAGTGAGGAAGACTTTTATTATCCTTCTCTCACAGTCAACCTATCTGGTATAAAGAAAGAAGATATTACCTCCCTTGAGGCCGGAAGCAGTGTTACAGGACTGTCTTATAGTAACTATGAAAATGGGATTATGCTCAATATCGATTGCAGGAAGTATCTGACAGAACATGCCGAAAACTTCGTGAAACGGTATGAAGCAAATACAGCAGATGCTTCTGTTAAAGCGGATGCCCTCTATTTTGTAAATATGCTAAAAGACTCGGATAAAAAGGAGGAATTAAAAAAGCGAATCAAGTGAACGGTTTATAAAAATCAGACACAGAAAAAGTAATAAATATATATTAACCATGAACGAAACCATTACCCTCTGCCTTGAAATTATTTTCTGGCTTGCCCTATTCATTGTGTTCTACACCTATCTGGGCTACGGAATTGTGCTTTACGTTCTCGTCAAGTTGAAAGAACTTTTCGTGAAACCTGTGAAGCGTTCGTTGCCGGCATCGGACGCTGGTTTGCCGGAAGTGACTCTCTTCATTACAGCATTCAACGAAGAAGATGTTGTAGACGAAAAGATGGAGAACAGTCTTGAACTGGACTACCCTGCGGACAAACTGCATATCGTATGGGTGACAGACGGAAGCGACGACAGTACAAACGAACGACTGCAAACCCGTTGGCAGGGAAAAGCGACCGTACACTTCCAACCCCTACGACAGGGTAAGACAGCCGCAATGACACGTGGAATGACGTTGGTGGACACTCCACTCGTTGTT
>ERZ773195.2174-NODE-2174-length-12886-cov-6.266308_pt1 | contig 12886 bp, 10 predicted proteins | sample MGYA00580530_ERZ773195 | MGnify/ENA primary metagenome ERZ773195 (study PRJEB29015, sample SAMEA2737751) | human gut metagenome | biome: human gut; feature: human-associated habitat; material: faeces | place: China | collected 2012 ...
TGACGCTGTTTACATCCCAAAGCGCCGCCATGTTTTACGACAAGCTTTTCAGCAGTCTGGACTTCACGCTGCCCAGGGCGGCAACCGGGCGGGGCTTCCCCAAAGAAGCCATGGTCGGCGCTTTTATCGTTATGAAATGCGAGGGCTTCGCGCAGATCACAGATTTGGCGGATTATCTGGACAACAACCGCCTCATCGCCCATTATAGTAGGGTGGGCGGTTTATATATTTGGAACTATGTCTCCTGCGGGTTCTGCTGTGTCTGTTGTGCTGCCTTCACTATGATCTCTGTGACCAGGGCTTCCAGCCTTCTGTACAGACATTTCATCAGCAATGCCAGCAGTGCCGCTGTCAGCATCAGAAAAATGTATGTTTACTCTCATTGAAGCAGCCGCGCACTGATCTCCTGCCCTCCATTTCCGACCGTAAGAGGGCTTCTCACCTATAGTGTCGTTCCATACCTCCCCAATTTGCCGAATCACTATCTCCTGTTGACTGCAAAACCACATCATTCTGAATTTGGAACATTTGGAACGCTGCGTTCTTTTTTATACTGATCCCTCATTCTGTAATACGTTCCCGCACCGATATTCATTTGCCTGCAAGCTGCGGAAATACTCAACTCATTTGCTTCTATTTTGGTCCGCAATTCCTCAAAAAGCTCTGTGTGACGCTCCCTCTGCGGGGCACTCTTGATCTTACGCCAATAACGGTAGTAGGTTGTCTTCCCAATGCTCATCTTCCGGCAGACCTCCGCTACGGTCATCTGTCGTCTCTCCACAAGGTCGAAGCACCGGTGCAGCCCCTCCATAAACCGAGACAGCCGCGCCGCATCTCCGGTGTCCCTGCTTGTCAACAGCGCAAGGTCGGAAAGCACCGCCTGCCAGTGACCTGCCGCCGTGTCAATCTTAGGAGACTTGCAGAGCAAAGTTGCCTGCTGTCGATAGAGGGCAAGTGCCATCTCCACAAACGCACCGGCTGTGCCGCCCAGCTCACCATCCATCTCCACGGTTACACTGTCGTCCGCTCTCACATACGCAAGCAGCTCCCGCAGGACGTTGCCGTCCCCATCGACCTCCGTGTAGACTCTGTCAAAACCCTCCGGCGCTGCGCCCTTTCCTCCGCGCCTGTAATAAAACCTCATGCTGCATCACCTCTGCACGGACTGTACCGCACAACCATGCCAAAGGCAATGCATCGCTTTCGTTGATGCCGCCGACCCTTCCAAGTGCCGCTTCCGCGTGCCATTCAGAGTGCCATTCCGAGTACCGGCGGCACACGGAATCTCTCCATGGCGCAGTTTTTCTCAACCTGCCCCGCAGAAGATGCAAAAAATCCGGTATCGCTCCAAACGGAACAATACCGGATTTTTGTCTGTTTTCAGCCAATGATGCCCGCAAAGGCAGTTACATCAAAGGTTTGCAAGTTTCGAGCCGCTTTGTGAACGCTCAAAAGATCGCTCACATTTCCTTGATGGCAGCCTGAGCGGCGGCGAGGCGGGCGATGGGGACACGGAACGGGCTGCAGGAGACATAGTCCAGGCCGACCTTGTGGCAGAACTCGACGGACGTGGGATCGCCGCCGTGCTCGCCGCAGATGCCGAGGTGGATGTGCGGGTTGGTCTCGCGGCCCATCTTGGCGGCCATGGAGACGAGCTTGCCGACGCCGGCCTGATCGAGACGGGCGAACGGATCGCTCTCGTAGATCTTCTTGTCGTAGTACGCGCCGAGGAACTTGCCGGCATCGTCACGGCTGAAGCCGAAGGTCATCTGGGTCAGGTCGTTCGTGCCGAAGGAGAAGAAGTCCGCTTCCTTGGCGATCTCGTCCGCGGTCAGAGCGGCGCGCGGGATCTCGATCATGGTGCCGACCTTGTACTTCATGGAGCTGCCGGCCTCGGCGATCAGCTTGTCAGCGACCTCGACGACGACGTCCTTGACGTACTTGAGCTCCTTGACCTCGCCGACGAGCGGGATCATGATCTCGGGGATGATGTTCCAGTCGGGATGCGCGGCGTTGACGTTCAGCGCAGCCTTGATGACCGCACGGGTCTGCATGGCAGCGATTTCGGGGAACGTAACGGCCAGACGGCAGCCGCGGTGGCCCATCATGGGGTTGAACTCGTGCAGGGAGGCGATGATGTTCTTGATGTCCTGAACGCTCTTGCCCATGTCCTTGGCGAGCTGCTCGATGTCAGCTTCCTCGGTGGGAACGAACTCGTGCAGCGGGGGATCGAGGAAACGAACGGTCATCGGACGGCCCTCGAGCGCGATATACATGGCTTCAAAGTCGCCCTGCTGCATCGGCTCGAGCTTAGCGAGCGCCTTCTCGCGCTGCTCGACGGTGTCGGAGCAGATCATCTCGCGGATGGCGGGAATACGGTCAGCCTCGAAGAACATGTGCTCGGTGCGGCAGAGGCCGATGCCCTCAGCGCCGAACTTCACGGCCTGCTCGGTGTCGTGCGGGTTATCGGCGTTCGTGCGGACGCCCAGACGGCGATACTTGTCGGCCCAAGCCATGACGCGGCCGAACTCGCCGCCGATGGTGGCGTCGACCGTGGGGATGATGCCGTCGTAGATGTTGCCGGTGGAACCATCGATGGAGATGAAGTCGCCCTCGTGATAGGTCTTGCCGGCGAGCTCGAACTTCTTGTTCTCCTCGTCCATGTTGATCTCGCCGCAGCCGGAGACGCAGCACTTGCCCATGCCGCGCGCGACGACAGCCGCGTGGGAAGTCATACCGCCGCGGACGGTCAGGATGCCCTGGGAGGCCTTCATGCCCTCGATATCCTCCGGAGAGGTCTCGAGGCGGACGAGAACGACCTTCTCGCCGCGCTCCTTCCACTCTTTGGCATCCTCAGCGGAGAAGACGATCTTGCCGCAGGCGGCGCCGGGGGAGGCGGGCAGAGCCTTGGCGATGGCGGGAGCCTTCTTGAGGACAGCCGCATCGAACTGGGGATGGAGCAGGGTGTCGAGGTTGCGCGGGTCGATCATGGAGACGGCCTTTTTCTCGTCGATCATGCCCTCGTCCACGAGGTCACAGGCGATCTTGAGAGCAGCCTGCGCGGTGCGCTTACCGCTGCGGCACTGGAGCATATAGAGCTTGCCGTTCTCGACGGTGAACTCCATGTCCTGCATGTCGCGGTAGTGATCCTCGAGCAGGTCGCAGACCTTGACGAAGTCGGCGTAAGCCTGGGGGAACTTCTCTTCCATCTGGGAGATGGGCATCGGGGTGCGGACACCGGCGACGACATCCTCGCCCTGAGCGTTGGTCAGGAACTCGCCCATGAGCTTCTTCTCGCCGGTGGCGGGGTCACGGGTGAAGGCGACGCCGGTACCGGAGTTGTCGTTCAGGTTGCCGAAGACCATCGGCATGACGTTGACGGCAGTGCCCCAGGAATAGGGGATGTCGTTGTCGCGGCGATAGACGTTCGCGCGCGGGTTGTCCCAGGAGCGGAACACGGCGCGGATGGCTTCGTACAGCTGGGTCTTGGGGTCGGAGGGGAAGTCCTCGCCGATCTGCTGCTTGTACTCGGCCTTGAACTGCTCGGCGAGTTCCTTGAGGTCGGCTGCGGTGAGCTCAATGTCGAGCTTGACGCCGCGCTTTTCCTTCATCGCGTCGATGAGCTGCTCAAAGTACTTCTTGCCGACTTCCATAACGACGTCGGAGAACATCTGGATGAAGCGGCGATAGGAGTCGTAAACGAAACGCTCGAAGTTGGGGTCGGGGTTGCCCGCGATCATGGCGGCGACGACGTCGTCGTTGAGACCGAGGTTCAGGATGGTATCCATCATGCCGGGCATGGAAGCGCGCGCGCCGGAACGGACGGAGACGAGCAGGGGGTTCTTCAGATCGCCGAACTTCTTGCCGTTCATCTCTTCCATCTTCGCGACGTATTCCATGATCTCTGCCATGATCTCGTCGTTGATCTTGCGGCCGTCCTCGTAATACTGGGTGCAGGCTTCGGTCGTGATGGTGAAGCCCTGGGGCACGGGCAGACCGATGTTGGTCATCTCGGCCAGGTTCGCGCCCTTGCCGCCCAGAAGCTCACGCATGGTAGCGTTGCCTTCCGAGAACAGGTAGACATACTTTTTGCTCATTGGTTTTCCTCCATTAAAAATGTATCGCTGTGTGATCATTATCAAGCCATATTATTATAGACAGAAAATCCCCGACTTTCAATAACAAGTTGTGAAATTTTTGTCGACTTTCCGCATTTTTTCTCCCACAAAACGCAATTTGGCGCAAAATCGTTCTGTTTTTCCGTCGCGGGGCGCGGATTTTCTTGCAAGCGCCGCACTTTTGCGATATACTATTTTTAGATTTGCGCTGAAAATGCGCGCAGAGTACAGAGCATGGAGCGGGCAATGGAGCTTTTGGATTTTGCAAAAACCGATACGGCGGCGCGTCTTCGCACCGCGGCAAAGCGCGGCGCACTGTCGCACGCACTCATTTTCAGCGGCAGCGGCGACCGCGTGAGCGCTGCGCGCTATGCCGCCGCGGCGATGGAGTGCACAGCGGAAAGCAAGCCCTGCCTCGCCTGCCCTGCCTGCCGCAAGGTGATGCAGGACATCCACCCCGACGTCACGTTCGTGCGCGACGCAGAGCACAAGGAGCTCTCGATCGACACGGTGCGCGCGATGCGCGCCGACGCGTTCATCCGCCCGAACGAGGGCGCGCGCAAGGTCTACATTTTCGAGGACTGCACCATCCTGACGGAAAAGGACCAGAACGTGCTTTTGAAGCTCGTGGAGGAGGGACCCGCTTACGCAGCGTTCTTCTTCTGCGCGGAAAATCCGGCGGTTCTGCTCCAGACCATCCGCTCGCGCTGCGTGGAGGTCAAGCTCTCCCCCACCGTTGAAGAGGGCGGCGCGCCTGACGAGCTCACGCTCGAGCTCGCGCGGCTCATCGCCGAGGGGTCGCGCGCGTCCCGCGCGGCATTCCTCGCAAAGCTCGAAACGCAGAAGGTCACGCGCGACGACCTGTCCTCGCTTTTCGAGGGGACGCGGCTTCTGCTCTCGTCCGCCCTGCTGGGGCAGTACGGCGTGAGCGTACCGGAGAGGGATCTTCGCATCGCGCGGTCACTGGCTTCGCGCTTGACAAAAGCCAAATTACTCGGCACAATAGATTTATTGCAGGACTACCGCAATAAATGCACCTATAACGTCGGCGTCGGGCCCACGCTGGGCGGCTTCGCCGTTGAATTGGAGGAAACCCTTTGACAGAAGTGATCGGAGTCCGCTTCCGCGGCGGATGCAAGGAATATTATTTTGACCCGCACGGCATCACGGTCGAACCCAACCAGTTCGTCATCGTCGAGACCGCGCAGGGGCTCGAGTACGCCCAGTGCGTCTCGGGCAACCATGAGGTGGAGGACGATTCCGTCGTCCAACCGCTGCGCCCGCTCGTGCGCGTGGCGACGGAGAACGATGACCGCACCTACGCCTACAACAAAACGCGCGAAAAGAACGCCTTCGAGGTCTGCCAGAAGAAGATCGCCGAGCGCGGGCTCGACATGAAGCTCGTGCGCGTGGAGAGCAACTTCGACGGCAGCAAGATCATCTTTTTCTTCACGTCCGATGGGCGCGTGGACTTCCGCGAGCTCGTGCGCGACTTAGCCGGTGTGTTCCGTGCCCGCATCGAGCTGCGGCAGATCGGCGTGCGCGACGAGGCGAAGATGCTCGGCGGCCTCGGCATCTGCGGCCGGCCTTTCTGCTGCTCGCAGTTTTTGGACGACTTCGTCCCCGTTTCGATCAAGATGGCCAAGACGCAGAATCTGAGCCTGAACCCGACGAAGATCTCCGGCACGTGCGGCAGGCTCATGTGCTGCCTCAAATACGAGCAGAACGCCTACGAGGACGCGGTGCGCCGCTGCCCGAAGCAGGATTCGTTTGTTGCAACGCCCGACGGCCTTGGCAACGTGAGCTCGGTCGACATTCTGCGCGAGCAGGTGCTCGTGCGTCTCGACGGGCAGAACGAGAGCCCCAAGCGCTACCGCACCTGCGAAATTCATGTGCTGCGCAACGGCAAGGGCTCGCGCGACGGCATCGAGCTCCCCACGACGCTCCCCGAGCGCTATCAGGAGCAGCCGGAGGAGGAGCCGCAGCTGACGCTGAACTTCTTCTCATCTGCCAAGCCCATCGTGCCGCCCGAACAGTGGACGGCCCCCGTCGCAAAAGCGGACGCCCCCGCCGCTGACGAGGAGGAGACGGAAAAGCGCCGTTCCCGCCGCGGCGGCCGCGGGCATCGCGGCGGCAGAGGCCGCGGCAAGGGCAGCGGTGAAGGCGGCGAGAAGTCCGCCGCGCCGAAGAGTGAAAACACGCCCCAAAAGGGTGGCGACAAGCCCGCCGAAAAGCGAAGCCAACGCCCCGCGCGCGGCGATAAGCCGAGCAGCGAACGTCCGCCCCGCAATCCCGACAAGAACGGCGAGCGCCGCGCCCCGCGCCAGAGCAAGCCGAACAGCGAAACTCCCGACGCGCCGAAACCCCCGCGTCCGCCCCGCCCGCCGAAAGCCGAGGGCGCGATTGAGGGCGGCGAGAACAAGCCGCGCCGCCGCAGCCACCGCGGCGGCAGAGGCCGCCGCAGAAGTGGCGGTCAGGGCGGCGAAAATCCCGCGCCGAAGAACGAAGCGTAAACAAGAAATAGAACCGCCGCGAAGCACAGTCGTTTCGCGGCGGTTTTGCCAAAAGGCGGAAAGGAATTGCTTCCATGCTGTACCATGCCTCCCCCACCGGCGGTCTCACCGTCCTCACGCCGCACGTCTCCAACCATGGCCACCCGCTCGTCTATTTTTCGAAGAAACGGGAAAATGTGCTGGTCTATCTGAGCAATGCCGTTGAAAAATACTGCCGCGACACCGGCTTTGTCCACACGGGCCGGTGGGAAAAATGGGGGCCTTACGGCTTCGACTTAGACGGCGTGCAGCGGCTGGAGGAATACTACCCCAACGCACTGGAGGAGACCTATGCCGGCGTCTCCGGCTATATCTACGGCGCGGAACCGGCAAATACCGCCCCTGTTTCCGACGTGCCGTTCGCGGTCACGTCCGAAGAGGCGGCAGCAGTCGTCTCGTGCGAGTTCGTCCCCGATGCCTATGAGGCCATTCTCCGCGCAGAGCGGGAGGGGCTGCTGCGCATTCTGCACTATGCGCAGACCGGCGATCCGTTCCGCGCCTGGATATGGCAAACCATGAAACATGAATACGAAAATGCCGAAAAGCAGCCCGACTACCGTCATTTTATCAAAGGAAAATTCGGCATCATCGGCTGATATCTTTACGCAAAACATCCCTTTTCATTTCTCCCGCGCCGTGTTATACTTTTGCCGAAAAACAACGAGAAAAGAAGAGAGGATCCATCATGCTGAAATTCAACAAGGTGCTGCTCGCCAGCGACTTTGACAACACGCTCGTCTATACGCAGGGCGCGCTGGAGCGCGGCGAGGATATCCCGCCGATGAGCGCGCGCAACCGCGAGGCAGTTGAGTATTTCATTCAAAACGGCGGCTATTTTTCGATCTCCACCGGCCGCGCGCTGCCCGCCTTTGCCCGCTACGCCAAGGATCTGCCCTGCAACGCCCCCTGCGTCATCGCCAACGGCGCGGCCATCTATGACTTCAACAAGGACTGCTATGTGGAGACCGCGTTTTTAGACGCGGACATCTACGATCACGTCGACGCGCTGCTCGCGCGCTTCCCCGGCCTGTGCTTCGAGATCTACCACGACGACCGCCGCATCCACGTCCTGCACCCGAACGACTACACGCACAACCACGAGCACCTGACGCGCGCGAAGACCGAGGAGGTCAAGGACTTCCGCGAGGTGGACCTGCCGATCATCAAGCTGCTCTTCGAAGAGGAAAAACCGCTTTTGGAGCAGGTGCGCGATTTTATCGTCTCACGGGACTGGGGAAAACGCTACGAGCTCATCTTTTCGAGCGATCACCTGCTTGAGCTGACGCGCCGCGGCGCGACGAAGGGCGGCATGATCTTAAAGCTTGCCAAGCTCCTCGGCGTTGCGCGCAAGGACATCTACTGCATCGGCGACCACAACAACGACATTCCGATGCTCGAGGTCTCCGAGATCGGCTTCGCGCCCGAAAACGCCATCCCCGAGGTCAAGGAATGGGGTGCGCACATCGTCTGCCACTGCAAGGACGGCGCGCTGGCGGACGTGGTGGAAATTCTCGACAAGCGATATTAACCTCAAAAAGATGGCAGAGCCATCTTTTTGAGGGGATTGCAGCCCGCGGCAGCGCACGCGCCGAAGGCGCGCACGTTTGCGGGCTGAGAGGCGTTGAGGCGTTTTTTCTGACGCACATGGAAATCGGCGAAGCGCCGCCAGTGGCGGATGAAGCGAGCCGGTTTCGAGGAAGTAGCACGATTGGCGCCAATCGTAATGCCGCGACGGTGACGTCGGAATTTACGTTTAAGATCATTTCGCGTCTGCGGACGCTTGGGCAGCCGTTAGCAGCTTTGCTGCTTTACGGATGCCGCATACCCCTTGCGGACGTGAAAGTCTGCGACGCCTTTTATTCCCATTGCCCTTTTTCGTACAACTTTTCGTTTGCTCGCGCATATAATAGCCGGGTGAGAGAAAAGCTGAAAGGAATGGTACAATGAAGGAAAAAGACAACATCCGTCATGGCGACGTGGACGACATGATCTTCGGCAGCGAGGCGCATGTCAGCGAACGATAATATGCCAAAAGGCTCCGCTTTCGCGGAGCCTTTTCTCACTTTTATAACGCCTTTTCGATCGTGCCGCCGCCGAGGACCTCTTCGCCATCATAGAAGACAACGGCCTGTCCTGCCGTGACGGCGCGCTGGGGCGTGAGGAGCTCGACGTGCGCGCAACCTCCTTCCAGCGGTGTGACGACGGCGTCGCACTCTTTCTGGCTGTAGCGCGTTTTGGCGGTGCAATAGACTTTTTCCGCAGGTGTCTCCCCCGCGATCCAGTTCACGCGCGAGGCGAGCAGCGCTGCGGAAAACAGTTCCTCGTTGTCGCCGAGCAGCACGGTATTATTTTCGGCATTTTTGGATATCACATAGAGCGGGCGGTCCGCGCTTACGCCGAGGCCCTTGCGCTGACCCGCCGTGTAGCACTCCAAACCGCGGTGGCGGCCGAGCACGCGGCCCGTTTCGTCGACAAAGTCGCCGGACTGCGGCGTCACGCCGCCATAGTCGCGCAGAAAGCGCACATAGTCCCCGTCGGGGATGAAGCAGATGTCCTGTGAATCGGCCTGATGGGCGTTTGCAAGGCCCGCCTCCTCCGCCTGCTCTCGAATTTCCGGCTTTTCAAAGCTGCCGACCGGCAGCAGCAGGTGCGAGAGCTGCTCCTGCGTGAGCTGATAGAGCACGTAGCTCTGGTCCTTCGCGCGGCTCTCGCCGCGCAGCAGCCGGTAATGTCCGCTCGCTTCGTCATAGCCGACACGGGCATAGTGCCCCGTCGCGATGTAGTCAAAGCCCATCTCCAGCGCGCGGTCCAAAAATGCACCGAATTTGAGGCAGCGGTTGCAGTCGATGCACGGATTCGGCGTGCGGCCCGCGCGGTACTCGCTGACGAAGTGATCCATCACCTCGCGCGCAAAAAGCTCGTGCTCGTCGAAGATGTAAAACGGCATACCGAGACCGTCGGCAATACGCTTCGCGCCGTCCGTCTCGTTGCCGCAGAGCGACAGCGTCGCGCCCGCGCACTCGTAGCCCTGCTTTTGCAGCAAAAGCGCGGCGGCGGAGGAATCCACGCCGCCGCTCATGGCGATCAAAACTTTTTTCTTCATCTGTGTCCCTTAATCCAGATACTTTTGCAGAAACGCCTCGCTCGAAAGCGCGTCGGACATCTCCACGAGCGTGCGGTTGAAGCCGCCGGCGTAGTCGCTGCCGCGGTCCTTGAGCTGTACGCGCCCGGCCTTTACCGCAGGGAGCGAGACGGTGAAGAGCGAGCCCTTCCCCTCCTCCGACTGCGCGACGATCATGCCCCCATGGCCCTGCGCGATGCGCTGGCAGATGGGAAGGCCCAGTCCCAAGCCGCGCGGCGGCATGGGGTTCTGCCCGCCGTCCATAAAGCGGTCGAACAAATGGGCCAGCGTGTCGCTGTCCATGCCCCTGCCGGTGTCCGCCACGGTGATCTTGACAAATCTCCCCTCCGTTTTCACGCGCACGCGGACACTGCCACCCTTGGGCGTAAATTTAAGCGCGTTGGAGAGGAGATTCAGCAGCAGCTTGCGGATGGCCTCGGCGTCGAGGGCGATGATGCGGCTGTCGCGGTCGGCGAGGAAGTCGAGCTCCACGCCGCACTGCGCAAAAAGGAATTCCACCTCGGCGCACACGCTGCGGCAGACGCCGACAATATCGTCATCGTAGAGCTCGAAGCGCTTGCGCTCAAACAGGTTCCCCGCGTCGGTCAGATTGCTGATGACGCGGTAGAGCTGGTAATAGCTCTGGTAAAATGCCGCGGCGGTGCGGTCAGTCTTCGGGTCCTTCTCCCGCGTCTCCTGCGGTGCCATGCGGTCGACCGCCATGTAGATCGTCGAAAGCGAGGTGCGCAGCTGCAGTGCAATATTCGGCAGCACATCCGACAGCATTTTCAGTTCTTCTTCAGTATAATCCCGCATAGCGTCTCCTAATAAAAGTTCTCCTACCGGTAGCATTCACCGCAGGGAGGCGGAGTTTGCGCGGAAAGAATTGGTGTTTTCGCGATAAGCTCGCGCTTAGAACGTTTTGTTGTACAGCGTTGTAGTATGAGGGTAGCAAAATTTCGGTCAAAAAGCAAGGAATTTGTGGAAATTATGAAAAAAATAGAATTTTTGCAAAAAAAGACTTGCAAAACGAAACTACTGCTATATAATATCTAAATGTACCAAACATTCGATATATTCCGATAAACAGGAAGGAAGTAAGTTTTATGAGTATTAAGGTCGGTATTAACGGCTTTGGCCGCATTGGCCGTATGGTCTTTCGCGCAAGCCTGAACCATCCTGAGATTGAGATCGTGGGCATCAATGACCTCTGCCCCGCCGATTATCTGGCCTACATGTTGAAATACGATACTATGCACGGCAGATTCGCCGCCGATGTGAAGAGCAACGACTACGGCATCGTGGTCAACGGCCGCGAGATCCCCGTCTTCGCCGAGCGCAACCCCGCGGACCTGCCCTGGGGTAAGATCGGCGCGGAGTACGTCGTCGAATCCACGGGCCTGTTCCTGACGAAGGAAAAGGCGCAGGCGCACATCGACGCCGGCGCGAAGAAGGTCGTCATGTCCGCCCCGTCCAAGGATGACACGCCGATGTTCGTCTGCGGCGTCAACCTCGATTCCTACACGAGCGACATGCAGTTTGTCTCCAACGCCTCATGCACCACGAACTGCCTGGCCCCCATCGCCAAGGTCCTGAACGACTGCTTCGGCATCAAGGATGGCCTGATGACCACCGTGCACTCCGTCACCGCCACGCAGAAGACCGTGGACGGCCCGTCCCTGAAGGACTGGCGCGGCGGCCGCGCGGCCACGGGCAACATCATCCCCTCCTCCACCGGCGCCGCCAAGGCCGTCGGCAAAGTCATCCCCTCGCTCAACGGCAAGCTGACCGGTATGTCCATGCGCGTTCCCACGCTGGATGTCTCCGTCGTCGACCTGACCGTCAACCTTGAAAAGCCCGCCACCTACGATGAGATCTGCGCGGCCATGAAGAAGGCCAGCGAGGGCGAGCTCAAGGGCATCCTCGGCTACACCGACGAGCAGGTCGTTTCCTCCGACTTCCTCGGCGATACGCGCACGTCCATCTTCGACGCCAAGGCCGGTATCGCCCTGACGGATACGTTCGTCAAGGTCGTGAGCTGGTACGACAACGAGATCGGCTACTCCAACAAGGTGCTCGACCTCATCGAGCACATGTACTCGGTCGACCACGCCACAAAGTAACTTTGCTTTTTTTGTTCCTGTTTTTTGGTAAAAACAGGACGGTGCTCCTCTGAGACAAGAGGGATCTGGTGCGAGATCCCTCTTGTTTTTTTCGCGTTTTCGGTGGTATACTGCCATCGTTGCAAATTTTTCTTTGAGGTGGATCATGTTTCAAGGTTTTACGCCCGAGGCCGTCGAGTTCCTCTGGGGCATCAAATTCAACAACAACCGCGAGTGGTTCCTGCCGCGAAAAGAGCAGTTCCTCGCGCTCGTTGACCGGCCGATGCGCGAGCTCGGCAGCGAACTGTTCGACGCGATCGCCGCAGCATATCCCAAGCAGTCGCTCAAGCTGCACGTCTGCCGCATCTACCGCGACGCGCGCCGTCTCTTTGGCCGCGGCCCATATAAGGACCACCTGTGGTTCACGATCGAGCGCCCGCACGAGCGCTTCGAGGGCGTCCCCGCGCTGTATTTCGAGCTCGCACCGAACTACTTCAGCTATGGCTGCGGCTACTGGGACGCCTCCCCCGCCACGATGGCCAAGCTCCGCCGCCGCATCGAAACCGACCCCAAAAGGCTTGAAAAGCTCGTGCGCAAGCTGAATAAATCCCGCTTCACGCTCTCCGGCGAGCAGTTCAAGCGCCCGAAGGGCGACGTCGGCAAGCTCCTGAACCCGTGGTACAACGCGAAAAATATCGCCGTCAGCTATGACGACAATCCCGAAGGCGTGCTGTTCACGCCGGAGCTCAAAGACGAAGTCCTCGCGGGCTTCCGCGAACTGATGCCCCTGTATCTGTATCTCGATTCGCTGGCGGGCGATCCCGAACCGAATAAAGAATAATGCCGCTCGCAGAGCGGCGGGATAATTCCCTGCGCCGCGCAGGGGGGTGCATAAAAAGGGGGATACTCTCTTTCTCAAAAGAGAATATCCCCCTTAGACCCCCGAGAGAAAGGACGAGGGGTCTTGCCCCTCGACCCCGCTTACATTGGCAG
>ERZ773195.2180-NODE-2180-length-12861-cov-30.493519_pt1 | contig 12861 bp, 10 predicted proteins | sample MGYA00580530_ERZ773195 | MGnify/ENA primary metagenome ERZ773195 (study PRJEB29015, sample SAMEA2737751) | human gut metagenome | biome: human gut; feature: human-associated habitat; material: faeces | place: China | collected 2012 ...
GGGAGATGGCAGATAAAGAAACGGCACACCAAGAAGAAGTGTCATTCCTGAAATCCATCATCCAAAAAGCCAAGAAATGGTTTCCGCTATTCCAAGAATTGGTGTACATGGAGAAGTTCTGCCTTAAAGTCGGCTTCAACGAACGGCAGACCGCCACGCTCATCAGCGGCAAGCCGTTGTTCTATGAAGGCGAACTCTATTCGGAGGAACACAAGCGGAAGTTCACGACCGAAAGGGCTGGTTTCCAAGTGGTGAAAGACCCGAAAGACAAGTCTAAACTTGCACTTTCCATCAACGGGCAACTGATTGGCGAATGGTTCAAAGAGCAGTTTGGCAGGCTGTTTTCATCCGTTAAAAGGACGGTTGAGCCGCTCAGGAAAGGCAAGGGCATGGGATTATAAACAATGCCAACGGGAGGATAGCAAGTTTGTGTTTTGGGCAGACCAAAACCGCTTGCTGCCCTCCCGTTAATCATTCATATAGAATCTTTATCTTAAAATATTTAAATTCCTCAAAGCCTTTTCTATTCCATTATCATCCACTGCTCCGGTAACATACTTTGCAACAGATTTTACTGCCATTGAAGCGTTTCCCATGGCAATACCTATTCCGGCCCTACGAAGCATAGGAATATCATTCCCTCCATCCCCAAACGCTAAAGATTGGGACAAATCCAAGTCGAAATATGCGGCAAAATCTTCCATGCCTGTTGCTTTATTCACCCCTTTAACATTTATGTCAGCAAAATAAGGATGCCACCTTGAAGCGGAAAGATTGGGTAATTGGGACATAACAACTTTTTCGGTATCTGCATCCAGATAAAAGCAGAACTGGCAACATGTATGCTTTTCAAAATATCCTTTTAAATCAACGATACTAGGAACAGGATGTTCTACTATTTTTGCCGCATCTATTACGGTCGAATTCAAGCGGTTCACGAAAACTCCTTCATTCAATTCCAAAGCCATTGGAAAATGAAACTTCTCGGAAAGAGCCAATGCTTTTAAGAAGTCTGCACTGGAAATTTGCTTTTGTGAAACAATTGTTCCGTCTCTTAATACACATTCTGACCCATTCAGGGCGATGACAGCATCGTAAGGGACTTCTGCTATTTCTTGAATATTCTTTGAAGCACGTCCAGTAGCTATTATAATTTTATAACCTAAGCTACCGGCTTCTTTTAATACTTTGATTGTAGAACAAGGAACGCTGTGCGTTTCAAAACTCAATAAAGTCCCGTCAATATCTAAAAATATAGCTTTTGCCATACTCTTCTTCCCCTTATTCTATACCATCTCTTGCAAATGCTTTATCACTCGGCAAGGGTTTCCTACCGCAACACAATTTTCAGGAATAGAACGGGTCACTACACTGCCTGCTCCGATGACACTGTTCCTGCCGATAGTGACTCCCGGCAACAGGACGGAACCTCCGCCAATCCATACACCGTCCTCTACTCTGACGGGCAGAGCGTATGTGCGGCATATTTCTTCGCCTTCAGGCCAATCCTGCACCATGCGTTCGTTTACTTTCGTGGAATGGGTGGCTGTATATATCTGCACATTGGGAGCAATCAACACATTGCTGCCAATATCAATGCGGTTGTTGTCCACGAAAGTACAATTCATGTTGATAATCACTTTGTCGCCTATGAAAATATGTTTCCCGTATTCACAATGGAAATCAATATCCACATGCACTCCTTTTCCCATGCGCCCGAACATCTCACGCAACAGAGCTTGCTTACGCTCCGTGTCGGCGTAATCCGCAGCATTGAATTGTGCCAACAGCCGCCTTGTGCGCAAAATCATTTCCATTATTTTCGGGTCTTTACTTCCAATAAAAGGTTCGCCCGCCAAACATTTCTCGTATTCCGTTTTCATTTTATCAGCCCTTTCGTTTAATCAAATTCTACCTGCCAATTTTCATCCCGGTAAGCTGAAAAGCACATTGCTATTTGCTCCTTGTTATTCTTTTCTTCAGCCAATACCGGTAGTTCATCTATCCCGAAATAACCGCTCTCCACGGTTTCCATATTCGGTTCAAAGTTCCCACCCAACACCTTGCAGAGTACAAATACCTTGCACACGTTGTAAGCGTATGGAGGTTGGTTGCGTTTGTTCCGGTCTTGCAAGGCGATGATGCGAATGGCTTCTACATCCAACCCAGCTTCCTCCCGTACTTCCTTGACGGTATTTGACCGGATGGTCTGCATGACATCTACCCATCCGCCCGGCATAGACCAAGTGCCATTTTTTTCCTTTACCAACAGAATCTTATTATCCTTGAAAATCGCCGCACGGGTATCGAGTTTTGGGGTCTGAAATCCTGTTTCATTGCAAAACAAATCTTTCACTTGTTCCAAAGGCAGCCTGCCCTGTAAACTCATTATCTCGGCTGCGATTTCCCGGACACGCTCAAAACGTTCCTTGTCAAATGGGTCTTTTGTATAAGTCAATCCCGCTTGCGCAATGAACTGAAGCTCTTTTGCCCATTCCAGCCATTGATGTTCCTGCTTTTGTTTATCCATAATCTTTGCATGTCATTTAATTAGGCAAAAATAGGAACAAGAAATCATTTCTCGTTTACCCTACGTTAAAAAACGCCTATTAGCTCTGATACGGCTCAATGATTGTTGTGTAATGCCCAGAAACGAAGCTATATATCCCAACTTCACTCTTTGAAAGAGTTCGGGACATTCTTTGGTCAAATATTCATAACGTTCTTGGGCAGACCAGTTCAAACGCTGGATGTGAATATCTTGTAGGCGAAGGAAGTTTTCTTGCTGCAACACCCGCATCCAGTTTGCAAGGTCCATGTACGACCGATACAACTTATCCAATTGTTCTACTGATATGGAATAAGCTGTAGTTTCTTCTAAAGTTTCCACATATTCAAAGCCAGCTTTGTGGCGGTATAAATCCCATGAGCCACAGGCGGCATCACCTTCCTTAGAGAACCATGTCGTTATTTGTGTTCCACCGTGCAAAACATAAGAGCGTGTAATGCCTTTTTCAATGAAATAAACCTTTCTATCCAGTTTCCCGGCATGGATAATAATTGTTTTTGCCGGAAATACGCATCGCTTAAAAAGGCATACCAATGCCTCTAATGCTTCATCCGAAACCGGATAATACGTTCTTATCTTTCTGATAATGCTTTCCATAAAAATATTCTTTTTGCAAAGGTATAAAATAAGAGTGGCAATAAAGACAAAATATCCTCTTGATACTTATTCCTTTTTAATAAATTATATGCAAGTGGAATGTTTTCTCAATTTAGTTTTATATTTTTGCGGTCATAAAGAGTTACCCAAATAAGCAAAGCGATGCAGACCACGGCAATTAGGACGGTTGCCAACTCATTACCCCAAAACGAGGTAATTCTCCTAACTCTCTTGATTTCAAAGAGATATATTCCTAATACAGATTTACGCAAAAAGTTTGGCTCTGAATGAATAATCATTGCTATTTTTGCATTAAAATGTAGCATTTATGAAATCACTATTACTCATCTTCTTGGGAGGAGGTACAGGAAGTGTACTTCGCTACCTGCTTACCATAAGCATTTATCGCCAGGGAACAACGAATTTTCCGTGGGGTACTTTCGCAGTCAATATTTTGGGTTGCATACTGATCGGGGTATTCTATACCCTCACCTCACGCATTCATATCAACAATGATATAAGACTGATGCTCACTATCGGATTTTGCGGTGGCTTCACTACTTTTTCCACTTTCAGCAACGAAAGTCTGCAATTACTGAAATCAGGACTCTACCCCTCTTTTTTCACCTACATCATCGGTAGTGTGGTATTGGGTATCCTCGGAGTAATGCTAGGGATATGGATGAGCGAATAAAGCAAAAAAATATCCCTCCGGCTCTATACCACATAGAACAGGAGGGATTGAAATTGCACCTCAGTTATTAAACCTTATTTTAATCTCAAGACACTTCGTCCGGCTGTAATGGCTGCACTGTTTGCAGGAGTTGACTTACGGGTACAATAATCAAATTCCGCAGTTTTCTCTCCGTTAAATGATTTCCATTTTAATTTCAGCTTCACTGTTTTTCCTTCAGTGTCAGGCAAGGAATCCAAATTAAATGCCACCAGTCCGTCGGCAGGTTCACCATATACATCACCAAAAGCATTATGACGGAATTCTACCTCATAAGGATTTTCAGCATCTTTACTCATCAACAAATTGACAATATGAGCTTGACTGCGATTCCCCCACATGGTTCTGAAACGCAAAGTCAAATAACCGTCCTCGGCAATTGTTACCCAATCGTTAATCATATCTACAGGGTCAGTACCATATACTTCATCATTCTTATCTCCTAAATCACCGGCAATCGGTTTTGTCAAGATACTGTCTATCCAGTTGATATGTACAGCCTTGTCATACTCTCCGCTTGACTCATTCACCGGATCGAAATTTACAAGGGCCCTTACTTCCTTCTCACCATAGGGAGAATTTTTCATATTGACAGGTAACAGTGTCGTACTGTCATCCAACTGCATAAAAAATGAATTGTCGGCCACCGGTTTCACAGTAACCAGTGCATTGGGCAACGCATATCTATAATAATCATTATCATCATCATCCAAACAGGATTGAAAGATCATCACAGAAGCAAGTACCGCTACAGACGCAAGCAATTTATTAAAACCAAAAAACTTTTTCATTGTGCTTTTCTTTACTTAGTTAATTATTCTAGTTTATAAGTCCTTTCTATTGAAAGAAATGCAGGCCATACCATAATGCTGCACGAAGTTTTGTTAAGAAAACATAATCATCTGACAGTTATGTTACAAACCTTCTTCCATTTATATTTCTTATATTCACACAAGCGAGCCATAGGCGAACAAAGGGATAATTTTACCGAAATTTAGCTCATCTCAAATTACTAATCCTATGATTTTTTTATCTTAATTTTGTTACTGTTTTTTGAAAAAAGAAAAGATTTAGAATAAAGAGTTTTATGAAAGCTACTATCACAAGTCTCATTTTTTTACTACTGTCATTAACCGTCTCATCGCAGACTTATAAATACATTGGCATAGAAGAAGGACTAAGCAATCAGAAAATATACAAAATTCAGAAAGATGCTCGTGGATATATGTGGTTCCTTACCCATGTGGGGATAGACCAATATAACGGAAAAGAAATAAAACATTATAAATTAAGAGAAGGTAACAGGGAACTAGACCCGTTATTGAATATAAACTGGACTTTTTTAGATAAAACAGGTACACTACTGGTCACAGGAAAACAAGGCAGAATTTTTCGTTATGATTCAGGCCACGACCGTTTTGTACAGATATACAGTATGTACAATTACTGGAATAAGGACTACCATGCTTTCGTGAGATATAGTTACATAGACCAGGAGGATAACGTATGGCTGTGCGGCAAATCGGCTATCCACCTTTTTAACATAGAATCCGGACAAAAGCAACGAATCTCTAACCGACTGGGAAATATCACCTGCATAGAACAGATAAACAGTGAACATTTCTTTATAGGTACAGACAAAAGAATCTATCTGGCAAAACTGGAAAACGGGAATTTAAAAGAGCTCTCCTGCGGCAAACTGGGAATGATGGATATGCACGTACATGAATTATATCTACACCGTACAGCCAACAAACTATTTATAGGCACTTTTGAAAAGGGAGTCTATATATATGACTTGAACAGCCAGAAAATTGTACGTCCCGAAGTAGAACTGACAGATGTGAATATTACACGGATCAGTCCTTTGAACACAAAGGAGTTATTAGTAGCCACTGAAGGAGCAGGAGTACACAAGTTAAACATAGACACCTATGAAACAGATCCTTATATCATTGCAAACTATGGTAGTTACAACGAAATGGACGGAAACATTATCAATGATGTATATGTAGACAACGAGCAGCGTATCTGGCTGTCCAACTATCCTACGGGAATTACCGTCCGCAATAACCAATATACCAACTACAACTGGATAAAGCACTCTATTGGCAACCGGCAGTCACTAGTAAACAACCAAGTAAACTCCATTATAGAAGACAGTGACGGGGATCTGTGGTTTGGAACAAGCAACGGCATCAGCTTATACGATTCAAAGCAAAAGCAATGGCGTTCTTTCCTAAGCTCTTTCAATCACGGACTAAAAAATCAGAACCGCATTTTTATTACTTTATGCGAAGTCTCTCCGGGTATTATATGGGCGGGAGGATATGCATCGGGCATTTTCCAGATTACCAAGAAAAACGGAAACATAGAATACCTCACCCCTGCCCAATCCTTCCATCTGAATGTACGTGCCGACAAATACATACGCGACATTAAAAAGGACAGATACGGGTGTATATGGTCCGGAGGATATTATAATCTGAAATGCTTTAATCTGAAGACACGCCAAGGACGTCTTTATCCCGGACTAGGTTCTGTTACTGCCATTGAAGAAAAGGACAGTACATCTATGTGGATAGGTACCTCCACCAATCTTTTTCTACTGGACCGGAATTCGGGCAAATACCATGAAATACCTCTGCCCGGTGGAGCGACCTACATTTATACGTTACACCAAGAAGACAATGGTTTACTCTACATTGGCACCAGTGGTTCCGGACTATTTACTTATGATCCGGTAAAAGAATCAATCAGCGCCCATTACCATACAGGAAACAGCCCGTTAGTATCAAACAGCATTTATGTTATTCTACCCACAAAAGACGGGAATATCTTGATGAGTACCGAAAATGGTATCAGTATTTTCTCGCCTACCAACCGCCAGTTCCGCAACTGGACTCGCGGACAAGGGTTGATGTCCACCTGTTTCAATGCCGGCTCCGGCGTACTACGTGCCAATGGGAACACCGTATTCGGAAGTACAGACGGTGCACTGGAATTCCCCCCAAACATAGAGATGCCCAAAACAGGAGATTCACATATGATATTCAGCGATTTCCGTATTTTCTACCAAACTGTATATCCCAATGATCCAAACTCTCCTCTGACTAAAGATATCGACCAAATAGAGAAATTGAATCTGAAATATATGCAAAATACATTTTCCATCCGAGTATCCTCTATCAATTACGATTATCCGTCGGACATACTATATACCTGGCAGTTGGAAGGATTCTACGATGGCTGGACTACTCCCAGTGACGAAGGAACTATCCGATTTACTAATGTTGCTCCCGGCACCTATACACTGCGTGTACGTTCCGTTTCCAAAGAGGATAATAAACACGTGTTGCAGGAGCGGATATTGAAAATAACTGTAGCACATCCCGTGTGGCTCAGTTTTTGGGCTATTTGTATTTATGTCCTGACTATCATTTTAGCAACATACGTCATTTTCCGCCTTCATTCCATGCGCAGAGAAAAAAAGGCCTCGGATGAAAGAACTCGGTTCTTTATCAATACAGCGCATGATATCCGTACTCCGCTGACACTGATAAAGGCACCTTTGGAAGAAATTCAACAAAAAGAAAATTTAAGTGAAGAAAGTCAGGCCAATATGCTTACAGCCATGAAGAACGTGGACACTTTGATACGCCTCACCACCAATCTGATAAACTTCAGCAAAGCCAATGTGTACTCCTCCTCCCTTCGTATATCGGAACACGAACTTAATACCTATATGGAAGGAATATACCATGCCTTTTATAGTTATGCAGAAGCCAAACAGATCAAACTCGACTACAAAAGCAACTTTGAATATCAAAATGTATGGTTCGACAAAGAAAAGATGGACTCGATCACAAAAAATCTGATTTCAAATGCCATCAAATATACTCCCGCCCACGGTGAGGTACACATTATCACCCGCCATGACAAGGACAACTGGAGTCTGGAGATTACGGACACGGGCATCGGGATTCCTGCCAAAGAACAGAAAAAGTTATTTAAGTTACACTTCAGGGGCAGCAATGCCATCAATGCAAAAATTACAGGCAGTGGAATCGGACTGATGTTAGTGTGGAAACTGGTACGTATTCATAAAGGAAAGATCAGCATAGAAAGCGTAGAGAATAAAGGCACCCGCGTAAAGGTTATCTTCCCCCAAAAACAATTCCGAAGTCAACAGGTTCCGACAGAAACGGTACAACAAGAAAACGTGGTACCAGTATCCCCTAGTGCAGTCTCTCCCCACACTTATAAAGATCAGTATCGGCAGCATGTTCAAAATGCACAGCGCATCCTGGTTGTGGAAGACCATGACGATCTACGCGAATATCTGTCTCATACTTTATCCGAAGCTTATCAAGTGGAAACATGTACCAATGGAAAAGAAGCCTTAAAAATCATCCCCGAATTTAAGCCTGATTTAGTATTATCGGACATTATGATGCCCGAAATGCGGGGGGACGAATTGTGTTCTGCTATCAAGAATAATATACTGACGTCTCATATCCCTGTAATTCTGCTAACAGCATTAAATGACGAAAAGAATATCGTTGAAGGGTTGGAAACAGGTGCGGACAAATACCTGATAAAACCTTTTAACATAGGAATACTAAAAGCATCCATAGCCAATATACTGACTAACCGTGCACTACTTCGTAGCAAATATGCAGAAATGGAACTACACAATGACAGCATTTCCATAAATTATAGCAACACATTGGATCAACAGTTCCTGGAAGCAGTAAAAGAAACAATAACTGAAAATCTAGACAATTCAGGTTTCAACGTGGAGTCACTCTGTGCTTCACAAAATATGAGCCGTTCCAGTTTCTACAATAAACTAAAAGCATTGACAGACCAAGCTCCGGCAGACTATATCCGCCTGATCCGGCTGAAACGGGCAGCGCAATTACTATCCGAAGGACAGTATAATATATCCGAAATATCAGATATGACCGGGTTTAATGATGTAAAATATTTCCGCGAGGTATTCAAAAAATACTATAAAATAAGTCCTAGCGGATATAGCAAGGGAGAAATGAAGGAAGAACCGACTAAAACATAAGATTCCTAAAGAAACTTATTTTGAACAAAATTTATCATTAACGCATTAACAGATAAAAGAGAAAATGAGTACTTTCGGGGCATTCATCCGTAGAATAAACTGACTTATGATAGGAAAAATTAAAATGATGGCAATCATCACGTTTTACGTAGCTGTATTACTTGTTATTGCAGTGTATTTGCAAGACGGAAGCGGAACATTCTCCCATTTTTTCGAAAATGCAAATCTATACATACGTAATTTGCGTAATGTACATGCTCCGGCTTTCCATCAAACTTATGACAATTATCTGCAACTTTTTCCACTCATACTTCTATTCGGACTGAAATTGGGAGGAATAAGAGGTAATTTCGGATGGAAACGACTGTTCACTTTCATAGTCTTGTCAGTCGTACTGACGCAGCTGGTAGTAAATGGATTAAAACTCACCACCGGGGTGCTTCGCCCGGATGCCACAAATTATTTCTCTTTTCCTTCCGGACATACGGCAGCAGCGTTTATGGCAGCTACCCTATTGTATAAGGAATATGGATTCAAAGGATATTGGGTAGGATTAGTAGCATACGCAGCAGCTATAGTTACAGGGTTTACCCGCATTCTGAATAACCGTCACTGGCTGTTTGATGTCATCATTGGTGCGGCCTTGGGAATATTGCTTACAAATTTGGCTTTCCGTCTGGTACAACTCATATTCAAAGACCGGGGACTTATACAACATAAATAAATACTATAAACTTAATAACACAACAAACTTGGCACTTATGAAAAAACAAATGATCTTATTGGGAATGTTAATGGCATTTTGTATGGCAGAGGCCAAAGTAACACTGCCTGCATTATTCACAGACAATATGGTATTACAACAAAAATCGAATGTCATTTTTCATGGCCATTCATCTACAAAAAAAGAAGTGATAATAAAAACGGGATGGAATAAGCATCCCTATACGACATCACCTGACAAAGAAGGAAATTGGAAAATAGAAGTTCCTACCCCATCTGCCGGAGGTCCTTATGAAATTATCATTTCGGACGGGGAGGAGCACATACTGCAAAATATTCTGATTGGCGAAATATGGTTGTATACAGGAGAATGTGAAACAGAAACTCCCATAGATATACCCTCCCAACCTTATATCCGTCTGTTTCAGACAAAAAAAGAAATCTCTTTAGTTCCCAAGAAAGATTTGCATGCTACACAAGAAGGTTGGAAAGAATGTACATCTGAAACCATAACCGGACTCCCTGCAATCGGATATTTTTTTGCCAGTCAGTTACAAAAAAACCTGAAAGTACCCATAGGTATAATAAGTTGTACCTGGAAAGATACTCCTGCAGAAGCATGGGCCAGTTATGATGCGTTAGAAAACCTGCCAAGTTACAACAAAGAAACTGAAATGCTTGAATCCTTGGGGTTCAATCCTGAAAAAATAGAAGCAGAATATGCCCGTCAAAGAGAAGAGTGGTATCAAGCTCTTTACGAACACGATATGGGATGGTGCGATGACCACCAAGTATGGGCGGAACCTGATTATTCGGATGAGAACTGGAAAACAATGGAACTTCCGGGATACTGGGAAGATAAGGGAATGAAAGACTTCGATGGAGTAGTGTGGTTCAGAAAAACGATAGATATTCCACGTAACTGGGCTAGAAAAAATGTCACAATAAATTTAGGGAACATTGCCGATGAAAGCATCGTATATTATAACGGGACTGAAATAGGACGAAACACGAAAGCCGATGCGTCCCGCTATTACACAATTCCCTATAAGCTGGTAAAACGCGGAAAAGCTGTACTGACCATACGTGTGACCAATTACAAAAGCAAAGGAGGAATATATGGCCGTCCAGAAGACATGAAGCTGAGTGTAAAAGGCAAAGATCCTATCTCATTGGCAGGAGAATGGAAATACCTATCCGGTCTCTCATTAAGTGGAATCCCCCCTGTACCCATTTCACCAGAAAGTAACCCTAAGTATCCCACAGGATTATTCAATGCAATGATACATCCGCTTACCTCTTTCCCTCTTCAAGGTGTTATATGGTATCAAGGAAAGAGTAATTTGGAAAGCAGCGATGAATATGCAGACTTATTCATGTCATTGATAGCCGACTGGCGCGATAAATGGCAAAAACTACAAATGCCTTTCTACTTTGTGCAACTGCCCAATCATGAGAAAAAAGAAGAAGCACAAGATGATTCAGACTGGGCGGCCATGCGTGAAGCACAAGCACAGGCTTTACACTTGAATCATACAGGCATGGTGGTAACCACCGATATTGGGAAAGAAAAAAGCGATACCTTCCAAAGTACTCTGGAAACAGGTCTTCGCCTATCACAGTTAGCTTTAAAGCAAACTTACGGAAAAAGAAAAATGCCTCAATATCCGGTTTATAAAGGCTACAGCATCGAAGGAAATACCCTTCGCATCCATTTTGAAAACTTAGGAAAAGGATTCTTGCATCCCGACCCAGTACGCGGATTTATAATCGCAGGTACAGATCGGATTTTTTATCCGGCAACAGTAACTGTAAAAAAGAAAGAAATAATTGTACAATCACCCGATGTACCTCATCCTGTAGCCGTAAGATACAATTGGGCCAACCATACTGATGGTACCTTATTCGGAGCATCAGGCCTGCCTGTAGCTCCATTCCGAACAGATAATTGGTAATTATTGCAAGCTATATGAATAGCCACTTAGATAATTCCTGTATATTTGCACTATTTAAAAATAAACAAAGAAAAACAATGGGAATGGTAATAGGTATAGACGTAGGCGGAAGCACCACCAAGATAATAGGTGTGGATAAAGAAGGCATAAAACATCCTATGATTGTAAAAGCCGAAGATCCTATCACTTCGTTATTCGGTGCTTTCGGCAAATACATATATGATAATGGAATCAGCTTAAACGACATTGATAAAGTCATGTTGACAGGAGTGGGAAGTGCTTACGTAAACCAACCCTTATATGGACTCTCTACTGATCATACGGATGAGTTTCTAGCAAACGGTCTTGGAGCTCACTATGACTCCCAATTGCAAGACCTTATTGTAGTAAGCATGGGTACCGGCACCTCTTTTGTAAAAGTGGAAGGAGGTAAAAACATATCTCACATAGGTGGTATAGGTATTGGCGGAGGAACCATTCAAGGACTATCTCGCCTGTTGTTAAAAACACAGAATATTCATCAAGTGGTAAAGATGGCAGAAAAAGGTGTAATAGAAAATATTGATCTGCAAATCAAGGATATTTGCAATACCCCTCTACCTGGACTGCCTCTGGATGCCACCGCTTCCACATTTGGCAAAGCAAGTTCAAACGCCTCTATGGAAGATGTAGCAGCGGGAATCATTCATATGGTATTACAATCAATAGGACAATCTGTCATATTAGCAGCACTGAATAGCCACATTAAAGATTTTGTCCTAATAGGTAATTTGACCAAAATGCCACAATGCAAAGAAATATTCCCAGTTATGGAAGAAATGTACCAATGCCATTTTTGGATACCTGAATATGCAGAGTATCGCACGGCATTGGGAGCAGCACTAGCTTATACACATAAATAAGAAAGAGAACTGTACTGTTCCTAACTCCTTTGTATTATTATGCTTAGCATAGCAGCAAGATTTTTCAGCTCAATGAAAAAGAAAAAGTGCATCTCCCGCTGATCTTCTAAAGTGGGAGATACAATAAATATCATAAAATTAGCCAACTAATTTATACTTAAAGTAGGGATATTCAATAAATATTCCTAAAACATGAGTACCCGGCGAGGGTTTCCGGAACCGCTTCCGCCGGAGAAAGGACATGGCGGAGCCTTCCGGACAGTTCCGTGGGAAAGGTACCCACACCCACGGGGAAAAAACGGTAG
>ERZ773195.2182-NODE-2182-length-12858-cov-4.012263_pt1 | contig 12858 bp, 9 predicted proteins | sample MGYA00580530_ERZ773195 | MGnify/ENA primary metagenome ERZ773195 (study PRJEB29015, sample SAMEA2737751) | human gut metagenome | biome: human gut; feature: human-associated habitat; material: faeces | place: China | collected 2012 ...
AACAAAACTGTTCAGAGGTTCCCCGATACACGGGATCAATCTGATAAAAGTGTTATAGCAACTGCGCCAGAAGCGCGTCCGGCATTACGCCGGAGAAGCCTGGGATGGTCAGCTCTGCCGACGGGAGCAGCCGGGCCGTTCCGATGCCGATGGCTTTCATTCCGCCCCGGTGGGCGGCCTCGATACCTGCGGCTGAGTCCTCGAAAACCAGGCACTGCTCAGGCGGGAGTCCCAGAGCCTCCGCTCCTTTGAGGAACACCTCCGGGTTGGGCTTGCCGTTTACAATTTTCCTGCCGTCGATGACGGCGTCAAAAAACGCCGTAATTTCCAGCTTCTTCAGGACAAACTCCGCATTTTTGCTGACACTACCAAGAGCTGTCCGGTATCCCTCGGCCCGGGCAACGCGTAAGAATTCCGACACGCCCGGCAGCAGCGCCGCCGGGGTCAAAGTGCCGATCATCTCTCGGTAGCGGTCATTTTTCCGGGTGCACAGCCTCTCTTTTTCGGATTCCGAAAGGGAGAGGTTTCCCTTTTTCAGCAGAATTTCCAGGCACTGTGCCCGGCTGATGCCCAGAAAGGCCTCCTGGTCTGCCGGAGTGAAGGGAATCCCCAATTCTTCGGCAAGCTCCTGCCACGCCCGGGCGTGGAGGGGGGTCGTGTTCACCAGAACGCCGTCCAGATCGAATAACAGTCCCCGGATCACAGCAGCTTCAGGGTGCCGGAGGTGATGCGCCGACCGCTTGACCGGTCAAAGAGCATCACGCTGCTGCCGGTGATATCCAGCAGGTGTTTGCTTCCGATGGTAAACAGGGTGCTGCCGAAGACCACGCCGGTGAGCAAATACTCTCCGATGCGCACCTTGACGGTGGATTCCATGCCGGTGGGCATGGCACCGTAAATCTCGCACTCCACATTTCCGCCGCCGGTGATGGACAGGAACTCCGGGCGGATGCCCAGCACCAGATCCTCGTTGGTGAGCATCGGCTCCTCGTGGATGCCGTCGTCCTCGTCGTTGACTCTGGCGATGTGGTAGCGGAAGGTCTCGTCCTTGTTGCTCTTTTCCACGTAGCCGCTCTCTCCCGCACGGGCCTTCAGAGCCTGCGCCTGGGCTTCCAGCTCCTCGTCCCGCCGGTGGAACCACTGGGGCAGCTGCAATGGCTGCTCGGGGGTGAAAACTGCCTTGTGTCCGTCCAGCAGCGTCAGCTCAATGCTGCCCTCAGGCCCCTGCCAGCCCTTGGCCTCCACAAAGTTGATGGAGGGGTTGCCCACGAAGTCTGCCGCAAAAAGATTGGCAGGGTGATTGTAAACTTCCAGCGGCGCGGCATACTGCTGAAGGACACCGTTGTTCATCAGGCAGATCTGCGTTGCCAGCGTCATGGCCTCCATTTGGTCGTGGGTGACGTATACGAAGGTGGAGCCGGTCTCCACATGGAGCCGCTGCAATTCATAGCGCATTTCCAGACGCAGTTTGGCATCCAGATTGGAAAGCGGCTCGTCCATGAACAGCACGCTGGGCTCGGGAGCCAGCGTCCGGGCGATGGCCACACGCTGCTGCTGACCGCCGGACAGCTCTGCGGGATAGCGGTCCATGAACATACTGATTTTGACGATGCGGGACACCCGGCGCACGGACAGGTCGATCTCTTCTTTGGTCAGCTTGCGCACAGCAGTTTCCACCTCGCCGTCCTTGAGAAGCTCAAAGTTCTCGTTGAAGGGCTGAGCCTTTCGAGCGGCCTCCACCTTTTCTTCCAGAGCCTTTACCTCGGCGGACACGTCCTTGCCCTGCTCCAAATGATAGCCGAACAGCTTTTGGGCAGTGTACTGGGAGATGGTGTAGGTATCGATCAGCTTGATGATGGCCTTCGTTTCGTCCAGCTTGCCGTTTTTATCCCGGCATTCCTCAAGAGTCTTTACCACATCCTGAGGATTTTTGAGGATCTGCGCCAGACGGGCGGCGTTTTTCGCCTCAAAGCTGATCTTCGGCATTTCCTCCTTGATGTTTGACAGGCCGAAGGAAATATTCTGGTAGACGGTCATGTTGGGCCAGAGGGCGTAGTTCTGGAACAGGAAGCCCACCTTGCGCTTGTTGGGCGGGATATTGATGCCGGCCTCGCTGTCATACACGACCCGGCCGCCGATGGTGATGCGGCCGCTGGTGGGAGTCTCCAGTCCCGCGATCATGCGCAGGGTGGTGGTCTTGCCGCAGCCGGAGGGCCCCAGCAGCGTGACGAAGGCGTTGTCGTCGATAACCAGATTCAGGTCGTCCACAGCGTAGAATTTATCCCAGCGTTTGGTTACGTGGGTCAATACGATCTCAGGCATGATTTAACCTCCTATTCCCTTATCAAGGCTTGCGCCGGTGACCTTGTTGACGAGGGTGTTGCAAATCAGAATGGTGACGATCAGGATCAGGTTGATGCCGCTGGAGAAGGCGTACAGACCCATTTCGTCGAAATAGTCCAGCGTGGTGGAGAGGATGAAGCCCTGAACGCACAGCAGCATGAACAGGCTCAGCTCGCGCAGGCAGGTCATGAACGGCAGCAGATAGCCGCTGATGATGGAGGACTTTTGAATGGGGATGATGATGCGGGTCATCCGCTTGCTCCACGGAATGTCCTGAATGATGGCGGCCTCTTCGATCTCGCCGGAGAGCTGGAGCATGGAGTTCAGGCTGGCCCGGCTGGCGAAGGGGATATATTTAATGGTGCCGACGATGATGAGCAGCGTGTACGTATTGAAGAGGTTAACGTACCGATTGGAAAAGAGAACGAAGAACGCCACGCCCACGGCGATGGAGGGCATCAGATACGGCAGGAAGGCCACCGCGTTGACGTAGTTCGCCCATCGGCTCCGCCTCGTCTTGGATACGGCGTAGCCGATCATGGTGCCGATGGTGCCGGCCAGCAGGGAGCAGCACACGGACACCAGGATCGTTCCGCGGAAGGCGTGCCAGATGGTCTCGTTGTGCAGGATGCCCTTCTGGCCGTACATTCCGTTTTCCGTGATGTTCTCGTCCGTCGTCCACCATTTGACGGTCAGGTTGTCGGCGTCTCCGGTGTATAGGAAGCTGTAATCGCCCGGGTTGGGCAGGAACGTTTCAAATGCAAAGGAGACGATGGGGAAGATGCTGGTGAAAAAGGTGATGACGATCAGCACGGCGGCGATGATGTGCTTGCCCGCCCGGCCCAGATTGATCTTGGAGGTCTGGCCGGACTTGCCGGTGACGGTGGTGTAGTTCTTCCGGCTGCGCAGGCTCATCTGATTCAGGAACATGATGGCCACGCCGAAGATCATCATGATGATGGCGAGGATACTGGCCTCGCCGGTGTACTTGGAGTTCAAAGAGACGTACTTGGTGGCGAGGGTGGTCAGGCCCAGATAGTGGGGCACGGGATAGGAGCCCATGGAGCTGCCGAACACCAGCAGGATGGTGGAGAGGATGGCGGGCTTGACCATGGGCAGCGTGATCTTGAACATGGTCTTCCACTTGGGCGTGTCCAGGATCGTGGCGGCCTCCTCAAGATTGGCGTCCATGTTGCGGAAGATTCCACCGATAAGGATGTAGGCAAAGGGAGCGTAGTGCAGGCCCAGCACCACAAGGCTGGGGAACAGGCCCTTGCACCACCACAGCGGCATCTGCACGCCCAGCGTGGCGGCCAGCAGGCCGTTGGACGTGCCGGTGACGGCGTTGGAGTTGAACAGGTTCTGCCACACCACGGCCAGCGTCCACTGGGGCATGATGTAGGGGAAGATGAAGATGGAGCTGAGGTATTTGCGGCAGGACAGGTTCGTGCGCGTAATGAGGAAGGCGAACAGCCCGCCGAACACGATGGCCACCACGCAGGTGCCCACCGCCAGCAGCACCGTGTTGATGAGCGGCATCCACAGGTTGCTCATGGCAAGGCGGCTGGTGAAAAGGTCGATGTAGTTGACGAGGGTATAGCCGCTGGCCTGACCCGTCAGGTGGGCGTCGATGGTGCCCGCGTGGATCTTGAAGGTATCCTGCACGATGGCGACGATGGGGGCGACGGTGGTCACCGTCAGCACGATGCCCATAATGAGCAGGATGACATTATGGGGCTTTGAGAAGTAGGTTTTGATCCTGTTGAGCTGGATTGTGGACCTGCCGGTGCTCACAGTAGACGACTGGTTCATAGATGACCATTCCTTTCCCAGACTTGTGCGGGCCGCGGCAGGACCGCTCCCACAGGACCGCCAGCGGCGGTGTGCGAACCAAAAAACGCTGGATTTTTCTGGATTTTTGGAGAAAAAGCGCCCCTGACGGTCATGAAAGCACCCGTCAGGGGCGTTTTTACGCGTGAGTCAGCGTACCGCGCCGGACGATCAGCCCGCGCTGTACTTGGTCAGCAGCTCGATCCAGCTGCCCACGGTGAAGGCCACGGAGCTGCAGTACTCGGGATCCTCGAGCACCAGCTTGCCCTGATTGGTCCACCACTCATAGCCGTGGTCGTCCTTGGCGGGGAAGGTGTCCACGCCATCCACGTAGCCGCCCTTCTGGTGGCCGTAGGTCGCCTCGATGGCCTCAGCGACGGTGGGGTTGGAGGAGTAGCCGCCCATGTCCTTGCCCCAGGCGGAGAAGCCGTCCTCGGTGCAGGTCATGTAAGCGATGAAGGCGCAGGCGGTCCAGGGCAGGGGAGAGTTGTCGGTGACGAACAGATAGTGGCAGTAGCCGAAGCCGCCGATGCCGGTGTAGCCGTCCTGATAAGCGGCCACGTTCACGTTGTTCACGGAGACGGTGGCGGACTCCTCAACGGAGCGGAGCTTGGAGTACACCAGCAGGCCGAACTGATCCGTGGCGGACTTGTCGACCAGCGTGTTGCAGATGGGGCCGTCATCGGTCTGGGCGTTGTAGCTCTCGACCCACAGCTTGATCCACGCCAGAGCGTACTTGCCGTTCTCACCAAGGCCCAGATCGCTGGCCTCGGAAGCCATGGCGTCGATGGTGGGCCGGAAGTAGGCCTGCTCGTCGGCGGACAGCGCGTCAAACGCCTCCTTCAGCCAGCCGGCGTAAGTATCCTCCGTGAGCATGTACAGGAAGTTCTTGCCCACGATCTCGGAGTCGATGTCCATGTACAGGCCGTGCTCGCCCTCGGCCACGAAGTCCCAGCAGTTGTCATAGGTCTTGGAGCCGGTGTTGTTGTACATAAAGACCTTGTTCAGGGTCTGCAGGGGCAGGAAGCCGGTGTACGCGTCGGCGGTGGTGCCGTTGGCGTCGGCCCAGTCCTTGGGGATGAAGGTATCCAGCACGCCGGGCTGGACCATCTTGCTCTCGATCTGGTTGCCGTCCTGGATCAGGGTCATGGCATAGGTGCCGGTGGGCTTGAGCGCGTCGGCGGTGAGCTGATCGAAGATCTTGTTGTTCTTGGGCTGCTGCCAGTCGTACTCCATGTTATAGCTGGGGTCGATGGACTGCAGATACTCGATGAACAGAGGCAGAGCGGTCTTGCCGCGGCTGGAGTTGCCGACGCCGTAGAACATCTTGCCGTTGGACTCTTCAATGGCCTTCTTCGCCAGCTCTTCAAGGGTCATGCCTTCGGCTTCCTTGATGATCTGCTGGGTCGCAGTCAGATTTTCGGGCTCGGCAGCGGGCGTTTCCTCTGCGGGAGCCTCGGTGGTTTCGTTGGTTTCAGTGGTTTCGGTCGTCTGGGTATCTTCTGCGGGAGCGGTCGTGTCAGCCGGGATCGTCGCCGGAGCGGCAGCGCAGGCAGCCATGGACAGAACCATCACAGCAGCCAGCAGAAGCGCAAGCATCTTCTTCATTCTGATATTCCTCCTGATAAAATTTGAATTCGTGCAGCAGCTAACGGGAGTTCTGCATCGTATGCTCTCATTTTACGGTGTTTCTGCACAAAAGAGCAGTGGACAAATCTGCGATTATTTGTGATTCTCTGCGATAATTTTAAAAATTCAATGAAAACCGAGCCGGAGATGTGTTATAATCAGGGCAAAATAACAGAGAGTTTTGTTCTCGCTGCTACAGGACACGGAAACTATGAAACACATACGCATTCTGATATTATGTATAGCATTCGCGCTTCTGACCGGCTGCGCGCCCGCCGCACAGGATACAGCCGCCTACGCGCCGGATGAATCGGAGCGTCTCGTTCTGTACACCTCGCACAAAAAAGAGGTCTGGTGGCCGATCGTCAAGGAATTTGAATCGCGCACCGGAATCTGGGTCGAGGTCGTACAGGGCGGCACAAACGAACTGCTTGAGCAGCTGCAAAAGGAGCAGGACGCACCACGGGCCGACGTGATGTTCGGCGGCGGCGTCGAGAGTCTCGAAGCCTGCCGGGCGTTGTTTGAGCCCTACGTCTGCCGCGGCGCGGAGCAGATTTTGCCGCAGTACCGTGCGCAGGACAGCAGCTGGACGCCGTTTTCCTCGCTTCCGGTCGTGCTGGTCTACAATCCGAAGCTGCTGTCCTCCGGACAGCTCAGCTGCTGGGCCGATCTTCTCGACCCTGCGCTGCGCGGGCAGATCGCCTTTGCCGATCCATCCGTCTCCGGCTCGAGCTATACCGCGCTCGTGACGATGCTCTGCGCGCTGGGCGGCGACGCGGATGAGGTGCTGCAAACATTTGCGGAAAACCTGGACGGAAAGCTCCTGTCCGGTTCAGGTGCGATCATTTCCGCCGTTGCAAACGGCGAAGCGCTCGTCGGCATCACGCTGGAGGAGACCGCGCGCAAGCGCATTGCTGCTGGGGACGGGATCGCCATGGTCTACCCCGCAGACGGCACAAGCTGCGTACCGGACGGCTGCGCCGCGCTGAAGGGCGCGCCGCACCCCGACAACGCAAAGCTGTTTCTCGATTTTGCCGTCAGCTACGACGTGCAGCAGCTGCTGCAGTCTGATTTTTACCGCCGCCCGGTGCGCAGCGACGTGAGTCCTGCCAGCAAACTGCCGGAACTATCCGCCATTCGTCAGGTCGCGTATGACGTAAGCTGGGCAAGCGAGCACCGCGAAGCAATTCTGATGAGTTGGGCCTTTTATCTCGGGACGGAGGCGGAACAATGAAGCGGCTTCACTTTTCCTCCTTCCGTCAGCGGCTGAACGCGGCGTTTCTGGCCGTGTCTCTGGTGCCGATGCTGTTGTGCTCCGGTCTGCTGCTACAGATTTTCCGCCTGCGCATGACGTCGAACGCCCAGCAGACGGCCCAACAGCAGCTGTCCGCCTCCTGCGAGGCGCTTGATACGCTGCACAGCGGCTTTTTGCAGACAGCCGCATCCCTGCAACACAATCCACTCGTTGCACAGGCGCTGTTTGACGCAGAAGCGGAGGACACGGCGGTCTACAGCCAGCTGTTCGACGCTACAGAGTCCGTGCGCAGCTTTGCACGCTTTGACCTTTACGATATCAGCGGCCGCTGGCGCTATTCGACACAGACAGCGCCCGAAATCCGGTCGCTGCCGACCAATTGGGGCCTTTTATACGAGGCGGCCTGCGCTGGAACCGGTGTTCTGGTGTGCAGCGCGGCAGAAGATCCGGCCGACACAGACGAGCCGCTTCTGCACGCTGCGATGCTCCTGACCGACCGCTACGGCGCGCCGGTCGGATATCTCACCATCGGCATGCTGGAAACGCAGCTGCGGACACTGCTCGGCGGCACAGCTGGTGCGCAGAACGAACTTCTTCTGCTCGACGCGCGCTGGCGTCCGGTCTACTGTACGCAGCCGGCACAGACCCAGAGCCTCGCCGACGCGCTGCGCGGGCAGCTTTTGTCCGGCAAGGCGCTCACCGGTCTGTCTGCCGACGTTTCCTATACCGTGCGGCAGCATACCGAAACCGGTCTGTATCTCGTCCTGCAGCAGCCGCAGCCGCTCAGCGCCGGAACACTCCGGCTTTTGTACTCGGTGAGCGTGCTGTGCGCGCTGGCCTGCATCATTTTAAGCGTCGTACTCAGCCTGCAGCTAAGCCGGCAGGTCTTCCAACCGATCGGCAGACTGCATCACGCCATCCGGCAGGTCGGGAAAAATAATCTGGACGTGCAGGTTCCCGTTCCCGCCGGCCGGCATGACGAATTGGGCGAATTGGCACAGCAGTTCAACACCATGGTCGTCGCCCTCCGGCACAACCAGCAGGCACTGTTGGAAAACCAGCGCGCACTTAACCGCGCGCAGATCCGCATGCTGCAGGCGCAGCTAAACCCGCATTTTCTGTGCAACACGCTCGACACCATGAAGTGGATCAGCAAAATCAATCAAGTGCCGCAGGTGGCGCTGATGTCAACGAATCTTGCCGATATCCTTCGCTTCTGCATCACGCGGGACGAATTTGTCCCCCTGCGGCGGGAGTTGGAGATTTTGAGCCGGTACGTCGAGATTCAGCGCATCCGCCTGTCGGAAAGCTTCTCATACACGGAAGCCGTGCCGGAGGCGCTTCTTTCGTGCATGGTTCCGAAAATGCTCCTGCAGCCGCTGGCAGAGAATGCCATTCTGCACGGCCTTTCCGGTGTAGAACACGGTGAACTCTCCGTCACGGCCGTGCTTGCGGAGCAGGACGTGCTCGAGATCCGCGTCCGGGACAACGGCTGCGGCTTCCCGCCGGACCTTCTGGGGCCTTACAAACCGCCGGAAACGCAGACGGGACATCTGGGACTATTAAATGTAGACACGATCCTGCGCAAGCATTACGGCGACGCGTTCGGTCTGCGTCTTGAAAATCCGGAGGGCGGCGGCGCCTGTATTCTTGCGCGCCTGCCCGCGAAGGGAGGGCCCGGCGTATGATGCGGGTAATGGTTGTAGAGGATGATGAAATGATCCGCAGGGGCATCGTCATGGCAGTAGACTGGGCGGCGCTGGACTGCATCGTGGTCGGCGAAGCCGCCAACGGCGAACAGGCCCTTGCCGTCGCGGAGGACTGCCAGCCGACGCTTATCATCACGGATCTCAAAATGCCGAAGATGGACGGGCTGGAGATGGTGCGGCGGCTGCGCGAAGCAGGCAGCCGCGCGTATGTCATCATTCTGACCGCCTACGATTCGTTCGCCTACGCGCAGACGGCCATCCGTCTGGGCGCGGTGGACTTTCTGCTGAAGCCTTTTCATGACGGCGATCTGGAAAACGCCGTTCTGGCGCTGCAAAAGCGCATCGCCGCACAAACCGCACCGCAGCCAGAGCCGCTTCCCGGCGTGAAGCCCGGCCCCAAGAGCCGCTATGTGCGCGAGGCAATGGTGTACCTTGAGCAAAACTGCGGCAGCGGCGATCTGTCCGTCGGGCAGGCGGCAGCGCAGCTGGGACTGAGCGAAGGACATCTGAGCCACCTGTTCAAAAAGGAAACGGATATGACGCTCGGCGCGTATCTTACGCGCTGCCGCATCCAGAAGGCTATGGCGCTGCTGCGCGAGGGAAAGCTGAAAGTCTACGAGATTGCGGAGGCCTGCGGCTACCGCGATATTGCATATTTTTCCGGCACCTTCAAAAAAATCACTGGGAAAACACCCTCGGAGTATCAGGACAGTCTTTCATTTCGTTTTTAGGGTGTATCTGAAAACTCCCAATGTGACCGGCAGCGAGAAATTTTTGCGCTGAGCAAGACATTTTTTCGCAGGAATACTGACGTATTTCAAGGAAAAATGGTGCAGCGCAGCGTGAAAAGATCCGCTGTCCGGGTGCGTTGGGAGTTTTCAGATACACCCTAGACAGGCAATAAAACAATAGACTGACTGATACGAAATTCTACGGATTCTGAACGTAAAATTACGGATTTATACGAAAAATGTTTCTAAAAACGTGATTGCCAGACTTCGAATCCACCTTCCCCACCAAAACGCCTGATATTCAAAGAATATCAGGCGTTTTGTCAAGCAGGTACGAAAAAGATGGATTTGCACCTCAGGAAAAGATTGAATGGCTTGTATTTTCCTGTATAAGCTTAAAATAATTATTAGCAAAGATTTTTGGTTAAAAGCACCCATTGGTTCTTCTCCTGAATATGTTCAACGATATAAGGTTCAACAAAACTAATGCCTCCTAAAAAAGGCCCTAGATACGGTATAAGCCCACCAACCAAATTAAACACCCTTGTATAGGGAGATTGAGAGAACCGTTTGTACCGATCGAGATGATCTAATGCTTTATTAGCTTTTACCAAATCTTTGTAGATCTTATCTGCAAGTCGATACTCACCCATTTTCACATAACCGCACCACTCATTCATTATTTTTCTAAATGAATGAATGTATGGGCTTTGTCTCATCTTAAGGACTTCATCTAAGCATTGTGGCATTGGAAGAACATTTACCTCATTTGACAGCCTTGCTTGGATGGTATAGTAGACTGAATCAATACATTTGATTGTATTTGTAGAACGGATATCAGAAAAGACTCCACTAGCAAAGGATGCACCATGCTTTTTCGAATAGAAAAGGCCTTCAATTAGGTTATCTCTTATTGAGCCTATATCTAATTCGATTGATCGATTTTTAGTAACACAAAATGCAAATCCCTCTTCCGGACTCGTAAAATAATTCCCACTTGAATAGAGGATATCAGGATTAGCAATAATAGTGCGGTAATCCCTATCCAACTCTAAAGGATTTCCATTTGCATCTGTGCAAGTATAATATCGATCATTCTTGTCTATTGTTTTCCAAAACTCTTTTGCTTCTGATCTTGTCCGTAAATACTCGAGTTGCTATCTATCCTTTCTTTTAATAAACCCCAATATATCTCTTTTATATATACTCATCAATCGTGTTGCTTCTGAAATATTCTCATCACTATAAGCTATATTGTTTTCACTTATTTCTAGCACCGACTTTTCTTTTACTAAACCCAAATCGATTAATCGACTAAAATCATATATCGACGAATCGGAGTCAACATTTTCAAATAACGTTAATAGAACAAGCAATTTTTTAAGTCCAGCAAGTGGTAGTTTTAATGGCTCTAAATCATTTGACCTCTCCTCATTAGTATCTAGCATAGTTTTTGTTATTAGTTTTTTTCGGATTAAATATCTTTCGAAAGTATCCTTGTACAATGTATCAAGATAAACTGTTTTAAGCTCAAAACTATTCATTGCTTTTTCCTCTCTTGTACAGATACCGTGCAAAGACTGCATCGTATTTTCTTGGAAGCTGCTCTATTTCTTCTTTATGCCGCGGGTGGTTTGCAAGGGCGCATCTGTAAGGTTTATCCGGCGTTCTCCTCTCCATTTTGCAGCGTCTCCGCAGAGCTCTCCACTAAAAATCACCGGGAACGGAATCCTGTTCTCTTTGAGGATTTTCACTGCATTCGGGATTGTCTTTCTGCCGCTCTTCGGGAATGTGACACTGCTTTCGCTTTCTGCAGCAGCGATCTGGATGGCCGTACAATCTTTGTTGAATCGGATCTGGACTGGGATCTTTACCAATTTTTCTGCCACTTTACTGCTGAGAGCTACGTTTCCGGTTTCCTCTACCTTGACATACATGGCTGCCTGTGGAGCGGACGGGGTGACAAGAATACTGAATTCCTCGTCTGACATACTTTTCAGATCCAACATGGTATTTCTCCTTTTTCTTTATTTTGGAGCAGAACTTCTGCATTCCAACGGAGCATTCTCCGGCAGCAGCGCGGCAAGCACGTCCGGCTTGGACAGATCCGCCTGAACTGCCCTGTGAAAAACGTGAGAAAGGTATTTGTAGGGATCCAATCCATATTCCATGGAGGTTCGTATAAGGCTGAAGATGACTGCGCTTCCCGCAGCACCCCGGGGTGTATTGGCAAACAGGAAATTCTTCCGGTCAATGCTCGATCCCTCCATGAGCCAGCGGTACTGCTGCATCGTGGGCGCTCTGGCTTCGCTTTCCTTCCGTGGCCATTGGAAGCGGCCGGACTCCAGACGCTTGTAAAGGAGAAAAAAGCCGTTGCTCTCCCAGTACAGCGCCTTGATCCGGTCACGTTTCCTGCCGCAGAAAAGAAACAGGCAGTTCTCAAAGGAATCCCATGCAAATTGCCGTTTGACCAAAGCGGTCAGTCCGTCAATCCCAAGCCGAAACTCCGTGTAGCCGCAGGCGATAAACACCCGTTCCGCTTCTCGGGGATACCGTTTTCCCGGCACCGTGCCCGGACCGTCATCCCCCTGCCGGGGCAGGCTGCAGTTTTTCCGCTCCACTGCTCCAGCCGCACTTGCCTGGACAGTACCTAGCCTTTTATAACTTTTTCTTATAATTATACTACACTTCAATGAAGTTTTCCACCTCTCGGTAATGTGAAAAATATCAACTTTTTCCAATTCCGCCGTTCTCAGTTATAAAATTTCTGTTTTTCAGATGTCCTAAGTTGTCATAACGGAATTGGAAAAAATCGCTTCCTGTTGCATATCACAGAGCCTCACCTGAAGTTCTAGAATCTCTTTCAGCGCCAGCCATTCCTGCAAGGCTGGCTGTTTGCGCAATAAGTCAGTGATTATTTTGAAGTATCAACTTTAACGGCCGTACCATCACGCTGGTTGGCGGCACAGTCTTGCGCTGATGTTCTGTGCTCTTTTAAGATGTGACAATTCCAAAATGAGGATTCCCCATTTTTGCATATAAAACGCCGGAAGAAATCTTCCGGCGGCAGTATGGAACACAGATATGGTCAGCGGCAGGAACTAAGCAGCGCCGTTGTCTTCAGGCTGGCACCCATCAGGTCGCGCTGGGCCTCTCTGGACAGCTGACAGGTCGGCATCAGGAACGTCAGAGCCTTTTGGATCTGCTTGAGATCGGCAGCGGAAACCCGGCCCGTATGCAGATGCTCCAGCACATGAATATAGGAATTCTTCAGCGCGGCGGATACGGCCGGACGAAGAAAGTAGTTGGAAATCAGACCGCCGATCAAAGCGGCTTCGTTATCGGTGTATTGCATGATACT
>ERZ773195.2188-NODE-2188-length-12829-cov-3.264678_pt1 | contig 12829 bp, 6 predicted proteins | sample MGYA00580530_ERZ773195 | MGnify/ENA primary metagenome ERZ773195 (study PRJEB29015, sample SAMEA2737751) | human gut metagenome | biome: human gut; feature: human-associated habitat; material: faeces | place: China | collected 2012 ...
ATTCAGGTTGAAAGCGATTTGCTGGCAGCAGCTCGTGGTTTATTTAAATGTGAAGCCGGAATTGCCTGTATCTTGGGTACCGGATCAAATTCCTGTTTTTACGATGGTAAAATTATAGTCAAAAATGTGAAAGCTGCCGGATATATTTTAGGAGATGAAGGCAGTGGAGCCGTTCTTGGAAAACTTTTTTTAGCCGACCTTCTTAAAGGACTAGCTCCCAAAGAATTGGCAAATGAATTTCATGAGAAGTTTCGTATCTCGGTCAATGATGTCATGGAATCTGTATATAATCTCCCTTTCCCTAATCGTTTTTTAGGAACCATTGCGTATTTCTTAGGAGATTATATGGATAATGAATATGTATATAACCTATTAACTAACAACCTCCGTAGTTTCTTTAACCGCAACGTATGCCAATACGATTATATAAACTATCCCATCCGCTTTGTAGGCTCACTAGCTTATGCGTATCCAGATATTTTACAAGAAGTAGCACAGGAATTCGGAGTAGAGATAGATGTTATAGAAGAGACACCTATGAATGGTTTAATCGAGTTTCACTCCATGAACATCGAAGAGTCCTAAAAGCGCGCACAATATCTAAAAAATGTTTCTAAACCTTAAGAACCATCGCTTATAAATGTATTCACAGATCATTTTTATAAAACAGAGAAGCGTCATAATGTGAATATACAAATATAAATCTAAATTATATAAAACATTTGTTCTTGATATTAAAATAAAATATATCTTTGCCATAGTAGAACTCCAAAGAGTTTCTAAACCTTTGTTAATAATAAACAATTTATCTCTTAAAAGAATCAACAAAGCCAATTGATATTAATTAAACTGGCCAAAAACAAGGATTAACAGGACTTATTAAAAACAAATAGAGATAACATAAAAATTAAAACCTTTAAATGAAATGCCTATGATAAATAATTATCCAAACCAAGGATAGCTTAGCCTACCCTCCTATTTTACCTTTACCTGCATTTTCCTGAGAAATCAAATGAAAAACAAAACAATTAAATCATCTATCTTTTATGAATGAAGATCGCAAGAAACGAGGATTAGCGAACAGCAACCTCCTTATAGCCATGGCTATTACTGCCTTAATTATAGGTAGCAGCAATGCAATGGCTAATCAAACTGCTTCCGGCAGTAGTTACAAGGTGACTGAACAAATGCAAATACAAACCGTGACGGGTGTAGTAGTAGATGCAAACGGCGAACCGATTATTGGTGCCAGTGTCGTAGAGAAAGGGACAACCAATGGGATTGTAACCGACATGGATGGCAAATTTTCACTAAATGTAAAAGTAGGTACCACTCTGCAAATCACATTTGTAGGATACCAACCGCAAGATGTGAAAGCAACTAAAAGCATGAAAGTTGTCCTGAAAGAGGACAACGAATTACTAGATGAAGTGGTAGTGGTAGGTTATGGAACCCAGAAAAAGGCAAACCTTACCGGAGCAGTATCCACTGTAGATGTCAGCAAGACTTTGGAAGCCCGCCCACAATCCGATGTGTCCAAAGCTCTGCAAGGTGTAGTACCGGGATTGACCATCACTAATACCAGTGGAAAACTAAACAGCAAACCAACCATGACTATCCGTGGTACCGGAACACTGAGTAACAGTGCAACCAGTAACCCGCTTATTGTTGTAGATGGTGTGCCAATGGACGATATCTCATATTTAAATACACAGGATATCGATAATATATCTGTTTTGAAAGATGCAGCCTCCACTTCTATCTATGGTACAAGAGCAGCATTTGGTGTTATATTAGTAACAACAAAATCTGCAAAGAAAACAGATAAAGTCACAATCAATTATACCAATAATTTCTCCTGGGATACACCAACCATACTTCCGAACTATCCGGATGTAGCTACACAGGCCAGAGCTTTGCGTGCGGCCAACACTCGTGCCAATCTCGAGAATGAATTGTTCGGTATGTACATGGATGACAATTTCATAGCAAAAGCTGAAGCTTGGAAGCAAAGACACGGAGGTAAAAAAGCCGGATATCGCGAAATGATTCCGGGTGATGATTTTGATTTGGGAGAAGATGGTAGCGCACTATATTATGCAGATTGGGATGTGGTCGGAATTATGTTTCGAGACTGGAAACCCGCACAAAGTCACAATATATCAATACAGGGAACCAGTGGAAAAACATCCTATTTTTTGTCCGTTGGCTATAATCACGAGGAAGGAGTAATGACATTCAACCCGGATAAGTTGAATAAATACAACGCTAATATGAATGTCACTTCCGACATAACAAATTGGTTACAAATCGGTGGCCGCTTCAGTTATAGTGACAAGGCATACACCACCCCTAATACCCGCCGTAATACTTATACGTATATGTGGCGCTGGGGAAGTTTCTTCGGTCCTTATGGTACTTATCAGGGAATCGATATGAAAAATGATATCGCATACCTTAAACAAGCAGGAGATGACAAGACTAATGACTCTTATACTCGTATAGGTGCCTTCTTAAAAGCAACTATTATCAAAGGGTTAACCTTAAATGCCGATTATACATTTAATATCAACAATAAAACGACCAAATCAGTAGGATTACCCGTAATATGTTGGAACTCTTGGGGAGGTAAACTAAATACTCCTACTACCGCAGCAGGAGCTAATGGAGATACATGGGTATATCAGAATTCAGTCCGCGACAATTCTTACGCATTAAATGTATTCGCTAATTACGAACTAACAGTTGCAAAAGATCATCATTTCAACTTTATGATCGGTGCCAATGCTGAAGAAGGTGAATATCAGAATCATTGGTCACAACGTAAAGGGCTATTGGATGATAAACTACCTGAATTCAACCTGGCAACAGGAGATCAAACTGTAGGTGGAACGCATAACGAATGGGGTACTGCCGGATGGTTCGGACGCATCAACTATGATTATAACGGTATCTGGTTGTTGGAATTGAACGGACGATACGACGGTTCATCCAAATTCCCATCAAGTGATCGCTGGGCATTCTTCCCTTCCGGCTCTGTAGGCTATCGTATCAGTGAGGAAAAATTCTTCGAACCCATCAAAAAAATAGTCAGCAACACCAAAATACGTGCCTCATATGGTGAAATCGGTAACCAGGCAGTAGGTAGCAACATGTACATTTCAACTGTCTCCAAACGAACAGACGGCAATACACACTGGTTGAACGGCAGTAACAAAGTGGTAGCTTACGATCTTCCTTCTTTGGTCTCTCCGACCTTAAAATGGGAACGTATTCAAACACTGGATATCGGTGGTGATTTTGGTTTCTTCAATAACGAATTGAACATATCTTTTGACTGGTACCAACGCACAACCAAAGATATGTTAGCACCGGGTCAGACGATGCCGGACGTGCTAGGTGCAGGTGCACCGAAAATCAATGCAGGTACCTTACGCACACGTGGTTGGGAATTAAGTATTGATTGGCGTCATCATTTCAATGAAATAAACGTATATGCCAATGCCAGTATAGGTGATTTCAAGACTGTCATCACCAAATGGGATAACGACAGCCAACTCTTGAATGAAAACTATAGCGGTAAAGTATATGGAGATATATGGGGATTTGAGACCGATCGATATTTTACAAAAGACGATTTTAACGCTGACGGTTCTTATAAAGAAGGGATTGCTTCTCAGAAAAAATTAGAACAAGACGGATTTGTTTACGGTCCGGGGGATATTAAATTTAAAGATCTGAATAACGACAAAGAAATTAATGGAGGTGAAGGTACGGTAAAAGATCACGGAGACTTAAAGGTGATTGGTAATACCACTCCCCGTTACCAGTACGGCTTTCGTCTGGGTGGCGAATGGAAAGGAATAGATATTGACATGTTCTTTCAAGGTGTAGGCAAATGTGATACATGGACACAATCAGCTTTCGTAATGCCAATGATGCGTGGTGCCGATGCGATTTATGCAAATCAAGCTAATTATTGGACAGATGAAAATCCGGACCCTAATGCTGATTTCCCACGCATGTGGCCAGGAAAAGGTACAGTCAGCGTACTTGATTTAGGTAATCATAACTTCTATCCGCAAAGTAAATACCTGGTAAACATGGCCTATCTACGTTTCAAAAATTTGACTATAGGATATACCTTACCAAAAGATTGGACACGTAAAGTTTACATGGATAAAGTACGCGTTTATTTCAGTGCTAATAATATTTGCGAACTTATAAATAAGAGTAATGCTCCTGTAGACCCGGAAGTAAATACTTCTGAAGCTATAGCCAATGGTGGAAGCAGTGATTACGGCAATGGAACTTGGGGACGAGTAGACCCGATGTATCGTACCGTATCGTTCGGTTTACAAGTTACTTTCTAATATACCATAAACAATTAATAGCGAATTATATGAAAAAAATTAAATATATAGCATGTCTGCTGTCATTGGCTGTAGTATCCGGTTGTGACAGTATCTTAGACAAAGGTCCTCTGGACTCTTTTACCAATGATAACTTTTGGACCGGTGAAGGAAATATATCCGGATATGCAAATGCATTCTACGAACAATTCTTAGGATATGGTAACGGCAATGGTTACGGTGATTTCTATTTCAAGACATTATCTGACGATCAAGCCGGAATGAGCTTTGCCAAATGGACTTATCCGGACAATGCACCCTCAACAAGTGCTACCTGGAAAAATGGCTGGATTGAGGTTCGCCGCGCTAACATTATGCTCGAGAATGTACCGACAGTTGCTTCATTGGACGAAGCAACCAAAAATCATTGGCTCGGAGTAGCCCGCTTAATGAGAGCTTGGCAATACTATCACTTAGTACGTATGTATGGTAATCTACCTTGGATAGACAAAGCACTTAACATCAATGATGAAGGAGAAATATATGGCAACCGCGAGGATCGGGATATGGTGATGGACAAAGTGCTGGAAGATCTGGACTTTGCGGTAACCAATATCAAAGATATTTCCAGTAAAACGACTTGGAGCCGTTCATTAGCCAACGCAATGAAAGCTGAGGTATGCCTCTACGAAGGCACTTTTCGTAAATATCGCAAAAATGAAGATGGACAGCAAGCCCCCGATGCAACAGGTGCTGCCAGGTACCTCACAGCCTGCAAAGAAGCATGTCTGGCCGTTATGAGCAAAGGTTATAAATTAAACACCTCTTATCAGGGGAATTATAACTCGACAGATTTAAGCAGTAATCCGGAAATGATTTTATACAAAGCATACAAAGAAGGATTACTCATGCACTCCACTATCGACTACACATGCTCATCCACTCAAATCAGCGGTATGAGTAAAAATGCGTTCGAATCCTACCTGTTTAAAGATGGTAAGCCCATGGCATTGACTTCTTTGAATAAAAGTGACGAAGCACCTTTCCAATACGGACATTTATCTTTAAAAGCCATTCTCGCTGTCCGGGATAAACGACTGGCCCAAACAATTGATACAGTACTCCTGTATAATGGCAGAGGATTTACACGATTTAACACCGGCATGGAATCAACTTCTTCGACAGGTTATGGAGTGGCTAAATACGATAATGAAGCTATCCCGGAAGGTTTTAGAAGTCAATCAGGAAAGAATTATACTCATGCTCCTTTATTTTGGTTGTCAGTAATTTATTTAAATTATGCGGAAGCCTGCGCTGAATTAGGTAATATCACTCAAGATGACTTGGATAAATCTATCAACTTACTAAAAGACCGTGCTGGATTACCACATCTAAACCCTATCGTCGGTTTCAGTGATCCTGCAAATAACCATGGGGTTAGCGATTTAATCTGGGAGATTCGTCGTGAACGCCGTTGTGAACTGATGTTCGATAATGATAACCGATATTGGGATTTAATACGTTGGCATCAACTCGATAAATTGGATACAACCAAATACCCCGATATCATCTTAGGTGCTAACGTAGCCAATGACATGGATGGTTGTGAGGCCAATAAAGTTGGTAAATATATTGACGGAAGTAAAGATGGTAGTCGTATATACGATAAAAAACATTATTTATATCCGATTCCAACCGGACAAATAGCTTTAAATCCACAATTAGCCCCCAATAATCCGGGTTGGTAATCAACCATACCTGGTAAATACAGAGATTCTTCCTGTTTCCATAGTCTTGATAGCTATGGAATTAGGAAGAATTTTACACCTTTAGCTAAAAAGTTTTACTCTGTAACAACCAATCTGTAAATTATCAATTATAATATAAAATATTTCTAAATAATTGTTTTTGATATTAAAATAAAAAGTATCTTTGCTACAACAAGAACTTCCTCCTAATACTATTTTTATGAAAAAGATCCTACTCATAGTCGTCTTATTATGTAGTACTCTCTTTGCTCAAGCACAAAAGAGCGATGTAATTATAGGTGCTGAGCAGACTAAAGCATATTTTCCAATTCTAAAAAATAAACGAATTGCTATATTTTCCAATCACACCGGAATGGTGGGAAATAAGCACTTGCTGGATATATTATTGGAAAACAACTTTAATGTAGTTGCAATTTTTTCACCAGAACATGGTTTCCGTGGAAATGCTGATGCCGGCGAACATGTATCCAGCACAATCGATTCAAAAACAGGAGTACCCATTCTTTCTCTTTACAACGGAAAGTCGAAGAAACCGAGTGAAGCCTCCATGAAAAAGTTCGATATATTGATTGTAGACATACAAGATGTGGGGTTACGCTTCTACACTTATTATATATCTATGGTGCGTTTGATGGATGCCTGCGCAGAATATGACCGCAAAATACTGATTCTGGACCGACCAAATCCAAATGGCCATTATGTTGACGGACCAATATTGGATATGAAATATAAATCGGAAGTAGGCGGATTACCTATCCCCATTGTACACGGAATGACACTAGGCGAACTTGCCTTGATGGTCAATGGCGAACGATGGCTACCTTCTTCACGAATTTGCGACGTGACCGTCATTCCTTGTAAGAACTATACACACCAGACAATGTATCGCCTGCCCATTCCTCCTTCGCCTAACTTACCGAACATGAAAGCGATTTATCTATACCCTTCCATCTGCCTTTTCGAAGGGACTCCAGTAAGCTTGGGACGTGGCACCACTCTACCTTTTCAAGTATACGGCCATCCTAATATGACCGGATACAATTACAATTTCACTCCTCGTAGTATTCCAGGAGCAAAAAATCCGCCGCAACTTAACAAATTATGCCACGGAGTAAACTTGAGTAATCTTAGTGACGAAGAAATTTGGAAAAAAGGAATAAACTTAGACTACTTAATTGACGCCTATCATAATCTGAATATGGGAGATCGTTTTTTCAGACCTTTTTTTGAATTACTGGTCGGTACCGACTATGTACGTAAAATGATAGAAGGAGGTAAAAGTGCTGATGAAATAAAAGCAAGATGGAAAAGAGATGTCGAAAGGTTCAAGATACAACGAAAGCCTTATCTACTCTATCAAGACAACTGACTAGCCCTAATAAAATATTTCATTCATTAATCTGAAAAGCATGACACCTGTAGCGGTATTAATCACTATTGCCTCCTACTTCCTGATCCTGTTTACCATTTCGTACATTGCAGGAAGAAAGGCTGATAACGAAGGCTTCTTTGTGGGTAACCGCAAATCAGCTTGGTATGTAGTGGCTTTCGCCATGATCGGCTCCAGCATATCAGGAGTTACTTTTGTATCAGTTCCGGGTATGGTAGGCATCAGTAATTTTTCATATCTACAGATGGTATTGGGATTTGTAACCGGACAAATTATTATCGCCTTTGTTCTGATACCCTTATTCTACCGGATGAACCTTGTATCTATTTATGAATACTTAGAAAACCGTTTCGGTACCTCTTCCTATAAAACAGGCGCATGGTTCTTCTTCATTTCCAAAATATTGGGAGCAGCCGTACGTTTATACCTCGTATGTCTCACATTGCAACTTCTGGTTTTTGAACCTTTCCACATGCCTTTCATCATGAATGTAATTCTCACTGTGGCATTGGTTTGGCTCTACACATTCCGCGGAGGAGTTAAATCGTTGATCTGGACCGATTCACTGAAAACATTCTGTCTGATAGTATCTGTTGTATTATGCATTTACTACATTTCCACTGATCTTAAGCTCAGTTTCACAGAAATGTTTTCCACTGTTTCAGATAGTGCTTTGTCACACATGTTCTTTTTCGATAACGTGAATGACAAACGTTACTTCTTCAAGCAGTTTTTGGCCGGTGTGTTTACAATGATAGCTATGACAGGACTCGACCAAGACATGATGCAGCGTAATCTGAGTTGCAAAAACTTTAAAGACTCACAAAAGAATATGATTACCAGTGGCATTTCCCAATTTTTTATCATTCTTTTATTTCTAATGCTGGGGGTACTGCTCTATACATTCACATCACACCAAGGTATCACAAATCCGGCAAAGAGCGACGAACTTTTCCCTATGATCGCTACAGGAGGGTATTTTCCTATCATCGTAGGCATCTTGTTCATTATTGGACTGATTTCATCCGCTTATTCTGCGGCCGGATCGGCCTTAACAGCACTGACAACCTCGTTCACTGTAGATATCTTGGGAATCAAAGGAAAGACGGAAGACACTATACGAAAAACACGTAAGAAGGTACATGTCGGCATGGCCATAGTCATGGGAATTGTCATTTTCATATTCAACTTACTGAATAACACCAGTGTCATCGATGCTGTTTATATCCTTGCCAGTTATACCTATGGCCCCATCCTGGGATTGTTTGCTTTTGGCATTCTCACAAAAAGACAAGTACGCGATCGATACATCCCATTAGTATCTATCCTTTCACCCATCCTCTGCTTCATTTTACAAAAAAATTCGGAGACTTGGTTTCACGGCTATCAATTCAGTTATGAGCTATTGATATTCAATGCCTTGTTTACTTTTATAGGTCTGTGCTTTTTGATTAAAAAAACAATTAACTTAACATAATAATGAAACCAATCCTTACCTCCCTGATTCTGCTGCTTACAGCCGGCTTATTCCCACAAGCCGCAGCAACCCAAGAGCTATCTAAGGAACTTCGTTCGCAGATAGGAGACTTTCTGAATGAAACTGCCCGGAAAGAAATCTCTGTAGGCAAAATCCATATCGATTCTGTTAATACAGAAGGAAATGACTTGATACTTTTCGCTAACATAAACTGTTCGTATATTCCCTTCCGCACAGACAATGTTAGCAAAATTTATCAAGGCATCAAAGCATTACTCCCTCCAGAGCTAGCAAAACGCAAGTTACAGATCCGGACAGACCACCATGCCATCGAAGAGCTAATTCCTCTGGCACTTCGTAATACAAGAGGGAGAAAAATTCCGACATTCAGCTACAAAGCAGATACACCTCTGATTACCCGATTATCTGTTCCTTATACCCCCACAAACGGATTGCAAAACCGTCACATTGCTCTATGGCAAAGTCACGGCTTTTATTACGAATCCAAATTGGCTCGCTGGGAATGGCAACGTGCACGAATCTTTCAGACTGTAGAGGACCTTTATACTCAGAGTTATGTACTTCCATTTCTTGTTCCAATGCTCGAAAATGCCGGTGCAACAGTACTTCTTCCTCGAGAAAGAGACCCACAAACTGTTGAAATCATTGTCGACAACGATAGATGCAGAGACGGACATTCGGTTTATTCAGAATTAAACGGAAGTAAAATGTGGAAAAACGGGGAAGAAGCAGGATTCGCCCACTTAAAGAGAACGTATAAAGACTTCGAAAATCCTTTTCGTGAAGGTACCTACCGTCAAGTAGAAACCACCAAAAAAGGAACTGTAAGCGTTGCCGAATGGATACCTGAAATTCCTCGGGCAGGACGGTATGCCGTATACATTTCTTATAAAACAGTAAATAACAGCACGGAAGATGCCCTTTATGCTGTCTATCACCAAGGCGGTAAATCACAATTCAAGGTAAATCAACAGATGGGTGGAGGGACTTGGATTTACTTGGGAACCTTTAGCTTCGGTATCGGTAAAACAGATTGTAAAATCGTCCTTAGTAACCAATCGGCCAAAGAAGGACGCTTGGTAACAGCTGATGCTGTAAAGATAGGCGGCGGTTACGGCAATATTGCCCGAAGTATCTCCGAAGAAGGAGTTACGGTAAATACAAAAAGTTCGGACACAATGATAACCGATACCTATCATCCGAAAGCTCAGGTGAACTATCCATACGAGATTAGTGGCTATCCTCGTTTCTGTGAAGCAGCCCGATACTGGATGCAATGGGCAGGCATACCAGACAGTGTTTATTCAGACAGTCACGGTAAGAACGACTATACAGACGATTACAAGTCACGTGGAATTTGGGTGAATTACCTCGCAGGAGGTTCTGCTGCCAACCCAACAGAAAAAGGACTAAACATCCCGGTGGACATGGCTTTCGCTTTCCATTCGGATGCCGGTACCACTTATGGTGACACAATTATCGGCACACTCGGTATCTTTCATACTTCGGCTTATAATGGTGCATATGCAAACGGTGCCTCACGATATGCCTCACGTGATTTATGCGATCTGGTACAATCAAATATCGTGAAAGATATCCGTACCTTGTATGAACCCGAATGGACACGCCGGGGAATGTGGAATCAATCTTATTACGAAGCACGTGTACCGCGAGTACCAACGATGTTATTAGAACTACTGTCACACCAAAACTTTGCCGACATGCGTTACGGACTTGATCCTCGTTTCCGCTTCACCGTCAGTCGTGCCATTTACAAAGGAATTCTACAATTCATCTGCTCCCAATATAAAATGGAGTACGTAGTACAACCTTTACCCGTCGATCACATGAGTCTCCGCTTTGAAGAAGGCAACCGAATCAAACTTTCCTGGCAACCGGTAGACGATCCGCTGGAAACCACCGCAAAAGCCGACCAGTATATTGTGTATACGCGTATCGGGGACAGCGACTTCGATAATGGTGTGATTGTAAATTCTCCAACCTATCAAACGGTTATCCCTTCAGGGGTGGTTTGTAGTTTCAAAGTGACCGCCTTAAACAAAGGGGGGGAAAGCTTTCCATCAGAAATCCTTTCTATCGGAAAAACTTTTAACGACAAAGGAACTGTATTGATCATAAACGGATTTGACCGGGTCTGTGCTCCCGCAGATTTTACGGCAGACGCAGATACTTTAGCCGGATTCTTAGACGAGCTAGACCACGGAGTACCCTACAAAACCGACATAAGTTACATCGGTCCGATGAAAGAGTTTCGCCGACAGATACCATGGATGGATGACGACGCCTCCGGATTTGGTGATAGTTACGGTACACACGAAACAATGGTAATTGCCGGCAATACATTTGACTACCCTGCTATACACGGAGAAGCGATTTTGAAAGCAGGCTACTCGTTTACATCTTGCAGTGACGAAAGTATCGTCCATCCAAACTCTTCTCCTAAAGAGAGAGAAAAACAAATCTGTATGAATGACTATAAATACGTAGATCTTATATTAGGGAAACAATGCCAGACAAAAATGGGACGTGGTGGAATCCACCCATTGGAATTTAAAACATTTAGTAAAGAGATGCAGAATGCCATCACAAACTACTGCCAGGCAGGAGGTAATTTCTTCGTATCAGGCGCCTATGTGGCATCGGACTTATGGGATAATCGTCTGGTGAAAGCCAATGAAGAAGACAAAAAGTTTGCTATGGAGGTATTGAAATACAAATGGCGTGTAGGACAGGCTGCCCGCAACGGAAAAGTGAAAAGTGTAGCCTCTCCATTCCCGGAAATCACAGGGAGCTACACTTATTATCAAGATCTAAACCCGGAATCATATGTCGTAGAGTCGCCAGATGCTCTTGAACCGGCTGCACAAGGTGCATTCACTATACTGAGATATTCGGAAAACAATCTGAGTGCCGGCATAGCTTATAAAGGGAATTATAAAACCTGCGTACTGGGATTCCCATTCGAAGCGATACGTACAGTCACAGAAAGAGAACTATTGATGAAAGCCATACTGACTTTCTTCGAACACTAAAACAGAAGATTCTTAACCTCCTTTTTATAAGGAGGTTACCCACAGGATCTAAAGTTATATAAACAGTAAAGTTATAACAAATAAAATCATCATCTATGAATAGAAGACTTTCTATATTCGTAATCATTTTGTTTTTCCTGTTACCTGTTGCCGCACGGGCACAGGTAACAGGTTCTTTCCGCTTCGCACAGTTAACAGACATACATCTCAATCCCAACAATCCGAAGCCGACAGAAGACTTGAAACGTTCCGTCGAACAAATTAACGCCACACCGGGAATAGACTTTGTATTAGTCACCGGAGACCTTACCGAAGAGGGTGATCGCACGACCATGTTAGTTGTAAAATCTATCCTGGACCAACTGAAAGTGAAATATTACGTTATACCGGGCAACCACGAAACAAAGTGGAGTGATTCAGGTTGCACTGCTTTCAGCGAAATATTCGGGGGAGAACGCTTTAAATTCGAACACAAAGGATTCTTGTTTTTAGGATATGTCGATATAGCAAAAGTTAATGAGGAATTAGCAAAAGGAAATCCGGCGTTCTGGCTTACAACCCACAGTCGGCTGTGATTTAATCGCTCAATATCGCCAACCTTCCAGGAAAATACCTTATGAACAAGTCAGTTGCGCTCGGGATGACTCTCGCCCTGTTGTCGGCCACCTCTTTTTATGCCGCCGCCGATGATCATCTTATTCGCGTCGGCTTTAACCCCGGGCCGTACAAAGAACAATTTGAGAAAGGCGTCGCGCCCTATTTATTGA
>ERZ773195.2211-NODE-2211-length-12746-cov-3.318021_pt1 | contig 12746 bp, 3 predicted proteins | sample MGYA00580530_ERZ773195 | MGnify/ENA primary metagenome ERZ773195 (study PRJEB29015, sample SAMEA2737751) | human gut metagenome | biome: human gut; feature: human-associated habitat; material: faeces | place: China | collected 2012 ...
ATATACTGCATCTTTTCCTTTTTTTACCGTTGCAGTAAGATTCTTTGAAATATCATTTGCAACTTTTGTAAATTTTTCATACCTAAGCTCCATTCCGCAGACATTTTTAACACCGGAAATACCGTAGACTGTTTCCAGCCAGTCCTGCGGCAAAAACAGAATTCGAAATGCCTGCAGCACGAATTCCACCGTGTGAACAAATTTAACACATAAAACTCTTAATAAACGCAAAAAACAGACATATGCAATGCTGCAAATACGTTATTTCCTATAAATTCAAGTATTATTTACCACTTCCGACCATAAATTCTGCCTGAGCGGAATGGTTCCTGTCAATGTCCGGCTTCTTGTATCCGGCTGGCTTCCGCCAATATAAACGGTATAGCCCTCATCGGTAAAATAGATCTGCCCATTTTCATCGTAGAGTTCAAAAGCCTCTTCTGATAACCAGACCGTTACCTGCTTTTCTTCCCCCGCCTTTAAAAAGACTTTGCCAAAGCCCTTTAACTGCGGATTCGGACTGCCATCACACAAAGCCTTTACATAAACCTGAACGGTTTCGGCACAGTCAAAGTTTCCGGTATTGCACACACGCACAGAAACCGGAAGCTGTATTTTTTCTCCGGCTTTCATTTTCTGAAACGTCTGCCTGCCTGCGCCACATTCCATATTATCATACGAAAATGAAGTATAAGTAAGTCCGTAGCCAAACGGATACAATGCTTCCTGTTCCATATACCGGTAAGTTCTTCCCTGCATGGAATAGTCCTCGAAATCCGGCAGTTCTTCCGTGGTACGGTAAAATGTGACCGGCAGTTTTCCTTCCGGGTTTGCTTCCCCAAATAAAATATCCGCAATGGCAGCTCCGCCTCTTGCCCCCGGATACCAGCCCTGTACGATCGCATCTACATGCTCATCCGCCCAGTTCACCGCAAGTGCACTTCCCGATAGCAGAACTAAAATAACAGGCTTGCCACAGGATACAGCAGCCTCTAAGAGCTCCTCCTGCAGTCCCGGCAGGTTCAGATCCGGTTTGTCACCACTGCCGTACTCATTGCCGGCATCTCCCTCTTCTCCCTCAATGCCCGCGTCAAGTCCCAGCACTGCGACAACCACATCACTCTCCTTGCATACGCCAAGTACTTCTGACATGCGGTCATTTTCCTGTGCCAGATTGCTGGTGCGGTCCTTATAAAGATGGCAGCCCTCCGAATAGAGCACCCTCACATCGTCGCCGACATAATCTTCAATCCCCTCTAACACAGTAATGTAACGTGATGCCGTTCCCTCATAATTGCCGACTAACGCGCGTCTGCTGTCCGCATTTGGTCCGATCACGCCAACCGTTTTTATTTTATTTTTATCAAGCGGTAATATATGCTCCTTATTTTTTAGCAGGACAACGGTTCGTCTTGCCACCGCCTCATTTAATTTTTTCATCTCTCTGCTGTCTGCGGCAAGATAAGGGATTTTATCGTATGGGTTTTCTTCTTTTTTATCGAACACACCAAGTTTCATCCTCGCCATAAACAGATTTGTGACAGCCTCGTCTAAGCGTTCTTCTTTGACCAGTCCCTGTCTCACCGCCTGAACTAAAAATCCAAACAGAGTACCACAGTTTAAGTCACAGCCGTTATTCATCGCCATCGCAACCGATTCAATCGCAGTGCCTGTCACATGATGTCCCTCATGGAAATCACGGATTGCCCAGCAGTCTGACGTCACATGCCCCGAAAATCCCCATTCTTTTCTCAGAATATCGATCAGCAGACGTTTGTTTCCACAACACGGCACTCCGTTCGTCCGGTTGTATGCCCCCATCACTGCCTCCACTTTTCCTTCTTTTACGCACGCCTCAAATGCCGGAAGATATGTTTCCCTTAAATCCTGCTCCGTCACCTCTGCATCAAATTCATGGCGCACCGCTTCCGGTCCGCTGTGTACCGCAAAATGTTTTGCACATGCAGCCGCCTTTAAATAATTTTCATCATGCCCCTGCAGACCCTCAATATAGCGGACTCCAAGACGGCTGGTCAGATATGGGTCTTCCCCAAACGTCTCATGTCCTCTGCCCCATCTTGGATCTCTGAAAATATTGACATTCGGTGCCCAGAAAGTCAGGCCTTTATAGATATCCGTATCCTTTCCCTCCTGCTGCATGTTAAACTTTGCCCGTGCCTCCGTCGACACTGCATCACCGACCTGCTCTAACAGATCCTCATCAAATGTTGCCGCCAGACCGATTGCCTGTGGAAATACCGTCGCCGTGCCGGCCCGCGCCACACCGTGCAATGCCTCATTCCACCAGTTATAAGCCTTTATATTTAACCGTTCCACCGCCGGTGCCTGATACAGAGTCTGTGCCACTTTTTCTTCCAGTGTCATTTTCCCGACCAGCTCTGCAGCACGTTTTCTATAATTGTCCAGTTTTTCTGTATTCTGATTTAATTCCATATGTTTGACCCTCCCTGCAATATACACTTCCAGTATTGATTTTATGTTAGCAAATTAAAAGTTCACTGTCTACACCATTTTTTTATAGAACATATCCGAGTAAATCATAGATCATTTCATATAAAGATTCGGGTGTCAAAAGGTGGCCCACAACTTAGTGGCTATCAAATTGCACAAAGCTTGGACTCGTTTTGTGACTTGGGGAGGAAATTAGAAAATCTTAGTATGCCTGCCTATTCACAGTGATGTTCTGCCACGGATGGCAGAACAAGGCTTCACAAGCCATGGATGGCTTGTTGAACGCCGTTCACGTCACTTTGAGAAATTCTAACTCAGGCATACTTAGTTTTTCTTATTTTCGGACAACGGAACAAAACAGACACAGCTTTGTGCAATTTGACAGTCAAAAAATTGAAAAGCACCTTTTGACACTCGAATCATATAAAGTAAAAGACTGCGGTACTTTTTCCTACCGCAGTCTCCGTGACTTATTTTTTGATTTTAATCTTTATGGTTGCTTTTTTGCCGCTTCCATCTGTAGCTTTTGCCGTAATCGTAACTGTCTTTCCAATTCCGGCTTTCTTTGCTGTTACAACACCTTTACTGTTTACCGTTGCATATTTCGTATTCGAAGATATCCACTCGATCTTTTTATTGGCTTTGCTTCCGTTTGTTTTCACTCTTGCATACACCGTGATCTTCTTACCGGCTTTTACCGTTTTAGACTTTGCCTGTAAGGTGATCTTTGTAACCGTATGCTTCATGATCCTGATCTTGACTTTAGCGCGAACACCACTTCCATCCGCCGCTTTCGCCGTGATCGTTACGGTCTTTCCTGCTCCGCCTTTCTTAGCTGTCACAACACCTTTATTGTTTACCGTTGCGTATTTTGTATTCGAAGATGACCATACGACTTTTTTATTTGTCGCTTTCTTCGGACCTACAGTTGCCTTTAACGTCAGTTTCTTACCAACTGCAAGTGAATATTGTCCCGGTGTGATCGTAATCTTCTGTACTTTCACTTTTTTCTTTGTATTGTCCGGTTTTTTTGTATTGTCCGGTTTCTCTGTATTTCCCGGTGTCTCTGTGTTTCCCGGTTTCTCTGTATTTCCCGGTGTTTCTGTATTCCCCGGTTTCTCTGTATTCCCCGGTGTTTCTGTATTCCCCGGTTTCTCTGTATTCCCCGGTGTCTCTGCATCCTTCGGTTTTTCCACCAGAGCGCTGACTGCCACATTCAGTTTTTCTGCTGCTGCATCGATCTCATCCTGCGTAGCATTCTCATTTGCTGCTACTTCTTTCGCCGCAGCAAGTACTCCGGTTAAGTTTTTATAGCTTTCTTCTGTGTAGTCTTTAGCATTTACTTTTTCAGCTTTTGCGATCTGCTCATACAGCGCTGTTTTATCCGTTGGTACAACAACCGGTGTCTTATCTTTTACCGTTACTTCACATACAACATCATAATTTACACCATTGATCTGTGCGGTACCGTAAACCTGATAAGTTCCTGCTTCATCTGCTTTTATAACGCTATTGAAAGAAGCATCCTCCCACTCTACGGTTTCCTGTGTCACAGTATCATCTGCCATTGTCACAGATACCGTCTGCGGCAGAGTTTCTTTGGTCAATCCGGATACATTTTCCACAGTTACCGGTTCACAGGATATCGATTTCACGACTGCTGCATCCGATACATAAATACCATTTACCTGTAATACCGTAATGCCGATCCATCCTGTGCCGCCATTTGCAAGTACATTGATCCGCATATGACGTGCCACGGTATTTTCCGGGAATGAATCCACATATGGTTCTTTTGCCGTTGCATCAACACCTGCAGCTTCCTCAGAATGGTCAATGACTGTCGTCCAGTTTTCTCCATCCTCCGAAATATCCAGTGTGTATTTTAATTTCGACCAGAATCCGGTCTTTACATTTTCAATACTTACATCTGAACCAAAATCAATAGCGATCGCTCCCGTCTTTGTAGCAGAACCTGTTGTCCACGCATTATTACCAGAATTTAAATTCATGGTACGCGCATTGATAAATGCGTTTTTCGCCGGTCGTACAGAATTTGTTTCTGTAACTTTAATTTCGTTCGTATCATAAGCAGAAGTCAGATCTTTTGTAACCGTGATCTTTTTCTGTGCAGATACGCCACGGCTTTCACTTACTGCAGTGATCGTAGCTGTTCCCTCTCCCACTGCCGTCACAACACCGCTGTTTTTATCCACAACTGCAACGGAAAGATCATCGGACGTCCACACAACTTTCTCTTCTGCTGTAGATGGTGTGATTTCTGCCGTGAGCGTTGTCTGTTTGTTGACATTTAACGCATCGTCACCACCTGAAATCTGAATTCCGGTAATGGATGTATTCTTCTCTAAACCTGCCACTGCATTGTTAAGACTCTCTGCTGTTTCATCAAGCATACTCTGTTTTGTGGAATCCCATTTTTCTTCTTCGGATTTCTTTAAAACAAATTCAGCCTGCTCTAATGCTTCATAATATGCTACAAGGCTCTCTGCAGTATAATAATCATCCGCCTGGTCTTTTGCGGCTTTTGCATCTGAGATCGCACTCTCAAGTAAAGTTGTATCCACAAGTATCTCTCCTTCCACTTTTACCGTGAAAGTTCCCGTCAACGGATTTCCTGCATACATTGTAACTTTCAGTGTGATATCTGCTGTACCTGCTCCTTTTGCAGTCAGTTTTCCGCTCTCACTGTCGATCACTGCCACTTTCGTATTATCAGATGTCCATGTCACACCTGCATAATCACTCTCGCCGTCACCACCTGTCAATACCGGGAAGAACTGCTTCTTATCACCTGTATTAAGACTTACTGTCTGACCGCCGGTTCCCATCTCATAGACAGCATCTCCATTTTCATCTTTGATCGAGAAAAATTCTGATGCATTCGGGTTATTGCTGACCGTTACCGCAATCTCTTTGTAAATAGACGGGTCTTTTACAGAGGAAACTTTAACCTTGCAGTTTCCGGTAACGATATCTTCTAATTTTTCATACGTCTTTACCGCTTCGATCGTTCCATCCCTCGTCACCGTCACAAGATCCGTGTCCGTTGACTCCCACAACAGATCCTGACTTGCGGATGCCGGCGCAACAGAAGCTTCTACTTTCGCACTGACACCACGTGTTCCTGTCACCGGAATCAGTTTTACAGAATCTTTATCCGCTTTCACCTCAACCGGTGTAACTGCTGCCGGATAAATGTTAAAATTATCCACTGCCGGGTTCCAGGAAAGAGAACCACCATTTCTTCTTCCATAAAAATGCACCGCTGCGACATCTTTTGTATAAGAAATACCTGATACAAAAGCGATTTCTTTTGTTGCAGTCACACTCTCATCTGCCTTTGATGTAAGAGTCAATGTCGTTTTCTCATCTGTCATATCGATGACTGCATGCACATGATACCATGTATTTGTCTTGTTAAATGCAGTTCCAAATTCCTGCGTATCAGAAAGTTCTCCTCCCATCTCCATGGTTCCTCTGCTGCCATAAGAGAGAACTCCCTTACTGTTCGTCTGCAGTCCAAAATAACAATGGCTACTGCTGTCTGTCACGGTCAGATAAGCCGGGCCGCTGCTTACCTTGCCGACATTCCAGTCAAAATCTACGATCACTTCATCGCTCCTGACCGCTTTCTGGAATTTTTTCATCAGCGCACGGTCACCGGAACCGCCTCCTGTCATCTGTAAAAATGCATTTCCGTCGGAATCCTCCGCAACTGCTGCTGTCAGTGTTCCAAGTGTAACACTCTTTCCCATATCCCAGGTGTCACCTGCTTCACGATTGTCAAAACTTTCGCTCACTGCCGGAACATAAACTTTTGCGGCTGCCACATAACCACCATCTGCTGTTTTTGCCGTGATCGTTGTAACACCTGCTGCCACCGCTGTGACCTGTCCATAAGCATCCACCGTTGCAACGCCCGGTGTATCAGATTCCCACGTTACATCCGTATTGGTCGCAGTGTCTGGAAGAACTGTTGCTTCCATCCGGATCACCGGTGCATTTTCAAATGCATTTTTATCTGAGAAATAATCGGATATAAAATAATAGTTCTCCTGATCTAATGTTACACTGCTGACCGGGATTGCATCTTTTTGTACCGTTACCTTACAGCTTGCCTGATAACCGCCATTCTTTGTGGTTGCTGTGACGATAACCGGACCACCCTCTGCCACACCGGTAACATTTCCGTTCTCATCTACTTTTGCGATCGAATCATCAGAACTCTCCCATGTTACTTCTTTGTTATCTGCATTTGACGGGGTAATGATCGTATCGATCTTTTTACTTGATCCCGTCTGTAATGTAAGTGACGTCTTGCTTAACGCAATGCTTTCCACCTGTACCGGCAATACATGTACCGTACAGCTTCCATAAACATCCTCGTTGTCATCTGATATTGCCTTGATCACTGCATCCCCGACGCCGACCGTACTTACCAGACCATTTTCATCTACAGTTGCGACGGAAGTATTTTCAGATTTCCAGTGTATTTTATATTTTGTTGTGTTCTCCGGTGTTATCGATACTTTTAACTGTAATGTACGTCCAAATCCGATTTCCGCCTCTGTTTTATCAAGTGTAACAGATGTGATATCTACTTTGCTGACATTTAACATAAAGCTTACTTTCTTTGAGCCGTCCGCAGTCTGTGCCGTGATAACCGTACTACCCACTGCCTTCACATTTAACTGTACAACAGTATCTGTTTTTTCTGTCTCCTGGCGCATGCTTCCTTTTTCTTCCTGCTGCCATGTCTCACCCAGGAAAGAAGCAACCTCTGCATCAGATGATGTATAGATGACCGTCTGATCCGTCACATTGCTGCCGGATAAAACAGACGTCAGCTGTACCTTATCTAAAACAGCCGCACTATGTGTACTGCTATCCGTCACCTCTTTACCATCCATTTTTAAGGTAAGTCCTTCTGCTTTTCCTGCTTCTGTTATTTTTACATCTACAGCTGCCTCATTGCCGCCTTTTACAGATGCTGTAATCTTTGCATCTCCTGCAGACACTCCATATACAAAACCATCCTGCGTCACTTTCGCAACCGAAGGATCTGATGATGTATAAGTGATATTACTGTCGGAAAGTACCTGATCCACCGGTGTAACCGTCGGCTGTAATCTTTCCTGCTCACCAACTGCAAGCGTAATGCTGTCTTTGGAAAGTGTAATTCCTGTCGGATCAGTTACGTCAACAGAATAAGTTCCTGCATCCTTTAACGGAGTGATCATATCTTTGGACTTGTTTTTCGGACATCCGCGCATCAGGTAAGCATACATGCTATCCATCATATCGCCGACTTTTCCGTCTTTTGTGCTTCCCATTTCCCGGATACCGGTATCACCGTTATTAAACATGATACGGCAGCTGATATCCCCAGAAACTCCGGCGGAAGAACCGATTCCAGGAGTCGGAAGTTCATCCACTTCCCAGTAATAAAAGCCTCTGGTCTGTCCGTAAGCATTTGGTGTATCGAGTGCCGCCTGCATGTAATCAAGCAGCCAGTTGTACTGGCCATTTGCCGATGTATTATAATATGCCGGCTGTCCCATGGATGAAGTTGCGGTATCCATAGTCGCCTGATATTTTGTAAAGGAAAATGCTGTTTCCACATTGACATAATCCATATAACGTAATGTTTCATCTGCCGCGATCGCATTTGCCATGGATATGATATTGACCGACGATCTTCCACCATACAGGGAAAATGCCATACCATCAAATTCGGCTCCATTCTTTAAAAGTCCTTTAAAAAATGTCTTCATCTGATTTGAATCATAGCCATTATTGGTATGTACATAAGCTGCCACGCCCGGCATTGCATCTTCCGCTGCTGCGTAGGATGCTGCGATCAGTTTTGCATGTCCCTGTGACGTTGCTCCTTTTCCGACCGGCCATACAATACCACCATTCTGCTCATTTCCGTGTTTCACACCACATACATTGACATTGTTGTCTTTCAATGATTTCATGAAGTCGTAAACATAATTGTATACGATCGACTGCATATGTGAGAGATCTGTATTTTTATAAGTATTTTCATAGTCGGTATCTAACCACTCTTCCGGTGTATATGCCTTCGCATTACTCATCCAGGTATCACTGTAATGAAAGCTTGGAAGATAGCTCATGCCGAGTGCCGTTGCACGTTTTCCAAGTGCTAAGGAATGTTCTTTGTCAAACCATGCCTCAGCTTCATCCTCCGGCGCGATCATCTTAAGCTCCAGCGGGTTTCCCTGCTCATCGATCCATAATCCGCCCCATGCCTCATTTAAATATACGGTAACCAGTGAATCTGTATAATGTGCACTTTTTCCTGCATGTACAAATAACATATTTGTAATGGAATTTACACCATGATTCGATAAGATTCTGAGGCAGTCCTGCTGTACACCGTTTGCAAAATATTTTCCATCCAGATCCTCGACTGCCGGCAGAAACGATACATCCGCACCACGCAGATAATTTTCATCCTGAATGCGGAACACATCAAAATTATCTACATACGCATAATCGGAACCGTTTCCCTGCCAGTCATCTGCCAGTTTTTCTCCTGCAGAAGTATAAACAGTTACGGAATCCTTATATGCCTGATCATATTTTGTATTCGCATATACCTCAACTTCCGTCTGATCAGCTCCGGTTTCAAAGGTAATCGTCACAAGACCATACCCTTCTGTTCCGGCCGGCGCCTGTCTGAGCACTGTACCGTCCGTGCTTCTGACTCCAAGATTTACACGGTCTCCTAATTCCGTCCGCGTTTCATTTTCACCAATGGTACCTAAATTACCGGCAGAATCTGTGCGGTAAGTGCTTTTTACCTTTTCCGTCTGAAATGTATCCTGTTTGTCTACCCTGGCGCGCATCGTTACTGAATATCTCGTATTCGGTTCCACGGAGATCTTCTGTGAAATTTCACTGTCTGCGCCCAGACGCAGTGCCTTATCACCTGTGTCTGCATCATTTCCGGATGCTGCCTCCACATTTCCGCTTGTCGTCCACCCGGACTGTCCTTCTTCAAACCCCCAGTTGGAAAGTGTATTTTCATCTGCAGAATCCATAACCAGTTCCATGGTATCCAGATCGAGTGCCTTATCTCCGGCTTCGATTGTGATCGTCATCTGTCCATTGTATACCAGAACATTCCGGTGTCCCATTTCCGTCCACGCATCTGCATTTTTATATGCATCCAGCAAAGCAACCGAGTCTGGTCCGCCGGTTTCTGACACCGTAAGCTTTGCGTTTTTTCCGGCCGTTCCCTTAACCCACGCAGAAAGTGTATAACTTCCCTGACTTATATCCTTGATTGTGGTCGTAATCGAAGCTCCAGCCTCCAGATGCACATATTTACTTCCTCCCTGTGCACCTGAAGTTTCTTCGGTAACTGTTCCTGTTGTCTCCCAGCCGGTTATGCCCTCCTCAAAATTAAAGTTTGCATTTTCCAGTCCGGAAACTGTTTTTGCCGATACCTTTACCGGTTCCGGCAGTCCCGCAAGGAGCGAAACCGCCATCATACCGGCAAGCAGCCCACTGATAAACCTTCGTTTCATTCTCTTTCCCCCTTCTCTTTCTTACGCAAATACTTTTATTCATAAATATTCTCCAGTTTGCGCAACCGATTATTCAATTATAAATTGTTTATGTTTTATTTACAATTAACACATTCAAACAATATTTTTATTCATTTTTTGGTTATTTATTATAATCCATTTTAGCGTTTCTTTGGCATTTTAACCAATTTTTATTATTTAGATTTTAGCGTTTTCACGATTTTCTTTTTATCTTTATGCAACCAAACTACATTGTTGTGCACTTGTTTTTACATTTTTTTGAATAAATATGCCTTTATTTTTCTGTTTTTCCGCTTTATATACCTTTTTTCGTGCATTTACAGCCATTTGCAAAATTTTATCTATTGCATTCGTTATTACGGTTTACACACAAAATTGTGGATGATATACTATATTTGCGCAAACGGTTATTTCGCATATCATACTTACAAAAACCATAAAGAGAAAGGGCAATATGAAAACAGATAAATTGTATTTTGGAGCTGCATACTATTCCGAATATCTTCCATATGACCGTGTGGAAAAGGATATGGAAATGATGGAAAAAGCAGGAATGAATGTCATCCGTATCGCGGAATCAACATGGAGTACTTTAGAGCCGCAGGAAGGCGTGTATGATTTTACACATATCGACAGAATGTTAAATGCTGCCGCATGCCACCATATTTCCGTGATCGTCGGAACACCGACCTATGCCGTACCGACATGGCTGGTAAAAAAATATCCGGACATCCTGGCAATCACCCAGAACGGCCGCGAACGATATGGCCACCGCCAGAATATGGATATCACAAACCCGGATTACCTCTCCCACGCAGAGCGTGTGATCCGCGTTCTGATGGAGCATGTGAAAGATGTGCCGCATGTGATCGGCTATCAGCTTGACAATGAGACCAAAAGTTATGGAACTGCCGGTCCCCGTGTCCAGGCAATGTTTGTGGATTATTTAAAAGAAAAGTTTCCGGATATCGACGAATTTAATCATGAATTCGGTCTCGATTACTGGAGCAACCGTGTGAATGACTGGGAGGATTTCCCGGATGTCAGAGGTACGATCAATCAGAGTCTTGCCGCAGAATTTTATAAATTCCAGCGTTCGCTTGTCACAAAATTTTTGAGCTGGCAGGCTGACATTGTCCGTGAATATAAACGTGACGACCAGTTTATCACGCAGAATTTTGATTTTGACTGGACCACACACTCGGTCGGTTACCAGTCCCAGGTCGACCAGTACGATGCAGCCCGCTGCATGACAGTGGCAGGTGCTGATATTTATCATCCTTCCAATGAAGAACTGACCGGTGCTGAGATCACCGTATGTGGAAATATCTCACGAAGTCTGAAAAAAGACAATTATCTGATCTTAGAGACCGAGGCTCAGGGACTGACTCCTTGGCTTCCTTATCCTGGACAGCTCCGCCTGCAGGCATACAGCCATATCGCAAACGGCTCTAACAGTGTAATGTACTGGCACTGGCATTCGATCCACAATGCGATTGAAAGTTACTGGAAGGGTGTGCTCTCCCATGATTTTTCAGAAAATGAGACTTACCGTGAGGCTGTCATCACCGGAAACGAATGGAAAAAGATTGGTTCTCATTTAAAAAACCTGAAAAAGGAAAATAAGATCGCTATTATGCTTGATAATGCTTCTTTAACCGGATTCACACAGTTTCCGCTTGAAAATGCCGGAGCCAACGGTTACAACACTGTGATGCGCTGGTTTTCAGATGCCCTCTACCGGTTAAATATTGAATACGATATGATTTCTTCTAAGGAACGGGATTTTTCCAGCTATGAATGTCTGATCGTACCGGCACTCTACAGCGCACCGGAATCTCTGCTTCTGGCATTAGATTCCTATGTCAGAAACGGCGGACATCTGATCACCACGTTCCGAAGCGGTTTTTCCGATGAATATTTAAAGATTTATCCGGACATGCAGCCACATATCCTGCATGAATGTCTGGGACTTCACTACGATCAGTTTACACACCCGCATCATGTGGATATCGTGCCGGTTCAAAGCGATGTCATGGCGGCTGCACAGGAGCATTTTTCACATCCAGATGACTCTGCCTTTTCCCTGACCTCCTCCGCCTGTGAATGGATGGAGCTTATCACCTGTGATACCGCTGTACCGGTATTAAAATACAGCCATCCGGCATATGAACGCTATGCCGCTGCTGCAAAAAATCAATATGGAAATGGTTCCACACTTTATTTTGGAACGATGTTTGAAAATGATGAACTGTTAGAATCCGTGCTTTTATCTTTCCTGCACGAAACCGGCTTTTCCGGTGGAGATCTTTCCTCAGATGCACCGCATTATCCACTCATTGTAAAAAGAGGTATCAATGATTCCGGTAAAGAATTGTGCTACTATCTGAACTATTCAAAGGATCCGGTTTCTGTCACACACCGAGGAAAAGACGGCATAGAACTGGTTTCAGAAACATCCATTGTCTGTGGAGATAAAATTGACTTAGGCGGATGGGGTGTTGCTGTAGTTGAAATGTAACATTTCTTTTATTGATTTTGCCCAAACGCTGTTTCCATTGATTTATCATGGATTCAGCGTTTTTCATTTTCAATGTACAATTACACCGTCCTTTTCCCATACATCTCAAAATATTCCCCCGCCTGCTGCAGGGATATATTTAGTTTTTCCTG
>ERZ773195.2213-NODE-2213-length-12733-cov-26.050954_pt1 | contig 12733 bp, 10 predicted proteins | sample MGYA00580530_ERZ773195 | MGnify/ENA primary metagenome ERZ773195 (study PRJEB29015, sample SAMEA2737751) | human gut metagenome | biome: human gut; feature: human-associated habitat; material: faeces | place: China | collected 2012 ...
ATCTGCCGTACCTCGCTCGCCGTATCGGCACTTAGAATTATGCGGTATTGCCTTAGGATGTAGTCGGGGGCGGAAAATTGCGTTTTATCCCGATAGAGACCGTAGGGGCGCACATTGTGCGCACGCGGGTGTGTGGCATATGATGGGGTGATATACCCGGATACAGCCCGATATGTGGAATCATGGCACAACACCCCGCCGGTGCCAACACCTGACCTGTGATTGCATTCCCCTTTGCGGGCCGATGGCGAGCATCGGTCCCTACGGATTGCTTGCAACGTTTGCAACAAATGGCAAGGTTTCTCCCCGGCGGGATGAGGGCATCCCGCCCTACAGCTGATTTTTAACTATCTACTATAATTTATATATTAAAGTTTTTTCGCCGAAGCCTTTTTTTCAAAAAAGGCTGGAAAATCCCGCGTGGAAAATCCCTCGTAAAACAGAAAGTGAGAACAAAGATGCCGAACCATGCCGAACAGTTGGCGCAGGAACTGAACCTGAGCCTGAAAAACGTACAGGGTGCCATTGACCTGATCGATGCCGGGAACACCATCCCATTTATTGCCCGCTACCGCAAAGAAGCTACCGGCTCTATGGATGACCAGGTGCTGCGCAACTTGGGCGACCGCCTGGAATACCTGCGCGGATTGGATAAGCGTAAAGAAGAAGTGACCGGCTCCATTGAAGCGCAGAACGCCATGACGCCGGAACTGCAGGCCGCTTTGTCTGGTGCCAAAACACTGGCCGAGGTGGAGGATATCTATCGTCCGTATAAGCCCAAGCGCAAGACCCGCGCCAGCATCGCCCGCGCTCGCGGCCTGCAGCCGCTGGCCGATGCTACCTTGAAGCAGGATGCTAACTTTGACCCGCAGACAGCCGCCAACGACTACCTGAACGAGGAAGTCCCCGATGCAGCAGCCGCTCTGGCCGGGGCACAAGATATCATTGCCGAAACCATCAGCGATGACGCTCACTGCCGCGCCGAGCTGCGCCGCTACTACCATGCGTTCGGCATGGTCAAAAGCGTAAAAGCTAAGGACGAAGACAGCGTATACACCCAGTATTATGATTATACCGAGCCTGTCGCCAAAATCCCTGGCCACCGTATTCTGGCCCTGGACCGCGGCGAGCGGGAAGGCTTTTTGAAGGTGAGCATTGCCGTGGAAGCCGAGCGCGCCGGGGGCATTGTGGCCTGGATGTTCGCCCGCAAAAAGACCGGCGGCGCCAGCGCTGCCATTGTGGAAGCCGCGGCACTGGATGCCTACAGCCGCCTGATCCACCCCAGCCTGGAAAACGAACTGCGCGCCGAACTGACCGCCAAGGCCGCCGAGGGTGCCATCACTGTGTTTGGCGAGAATCTGCGCCAGCTGCTGCTGCAGCCGCCCATCCGCGGCAAAACCGTGATGGGCCTGGACCCCGGCTACCGCATGGGCTGCAAGGTTGCCGTGGTGGACCCCACCGGCAAGGTGCTGGATACCAACGTGGTATACCCGGTGCCGGAATTCAAGCGGGTGGATCAGGCCAAGAAAACCATCAAGAGCATGGTGCTGAAAAACGAGGTGGAGGTCATGGCCATCGGCAACGGCACCGCCGGGCATGAAACCGAGGAGTTTGCCGCCGCCGTAATCCGTGAACTGGCAGAGGAAAAGGGGCTGCACCTGCAATATATGGTCGTCAGTGAAGCCGGTGCTTCGGTGTATTCGGCGTCCAAGCTGGCGGCGGAGGAGTTCCCGCAGTATGATGTCAACCTGCGCAGCGCGGTTTCCATTGCGCGCCGCTTGCAGGACCCGCTGGCCGAACTGGTTAAAATTGACCCCAAGGCCGTGGGCGTGGGCCAGTACCAGCATGATGTGCCCCAGAAGCGCCTGAACGAAACGCTGGACGGTGTGGTGGAAGACTGCGTGAACAGCGTTGGCGTGGATCTGAACACGGCGTCCGCCCCGCTGCTGGCCCGTGTGGCCGGCATTACCAACGCTACCGCTAAAAATATTGTGGCTTGGCGTGAGGAGGAGGGCGCGTTTACCTCCCGTGCGCAGCTGAAAAAGGTCAAGGGCCTTGGCCCCAAGGCATTTGAACAGTGCGCAGGCTTTTTGCGCCTGCCGGGTGCCAAGAACCCGCTGGATGCAACCGCCGTCCACCCCGAAAGCTACCCCGCCGCCAAGGGCCTGCTGGAAGCCTGCGGCTGTGACGCCAAAGAGATCGGCACGGACGCGATGCAGAGCCTGCCGGTACGGGTGAAGAGCCGCGGCACCAAAGCCCTGTGCGAAGCACTTGGTGTGGGCGAACCCACCCTGATGGATATTGTGTCCGAGCTGTGCAAACCGGGGCGCGATGTGCGCGACAGCCTGCCCAAACCCCTGCTGCGCAGCGATGTGATGGGGCTGGAGGACCTGAAGCCCGGCATGGAGCTGAGAGGTACCGTGCGCAATGTGATTGACTTTGGCGCATTTGTAGATATCGGCGTGCATCAGGACGGACTGGTGCATGTTTCCCAGATCAGTGATAAGTTTATCAAGAACCCGAGAGATGCGCTGAAAGTGGGCGATGTGGTGCAGGTCAAGGTACTGAGCGTGGATACAGCCAAAAAGCGCATTGCCCTGACCATGAAAGGCGTGCCCCAGAGCTGAAAACCTGGCCGAAAACCGCAAAAATCAGCACTTTTCGGCAGAGCATGAAATTATGTTGCCGGAAGGAAAAGCCAAATGGACAGTTTGAATGTGCAACCTGCCAAAGCAGGAACAAAAACCGTTAAAATACAGAGCTTAAAAGACAAAAACTGAAATCAGAAAAGTCAAAAAATAAAGAAAATTCGTGAATAAAGCGACAAAACTTTGGCAGCCTGTACAAAGCGGAACATGAACAAATTTGTCTTTTGTGCATCCCGATGAAAAAATGGCAACAATGAATCTAACATAGGTACGCCGGATAGAATTATGCTATAATGCAGCTGTAAGGGAAAGGAAATGTGGGTTCCGCCCTTACCGCGCAGGCATGATGGCCTGTGCCGGGTTTTATTTATGGAGGTCATTATTATGGTAAGACAAGTCAAGGTTTCCAACTTCGCAGAAGTAAAGGGAATCGTGTCTGCCGCTGCCAAGTGCTACAATGAGGTCGGCGTGCATGACATGAAGGGCAGCATTGCTGATGCAAAGAGCATTCTCGGTATGATGAGTCTGGACTACAGCCATCCGGTCAAGATCGTCTGTGAGGACGAACATGACCTGGACTGTGTGATCCAGGCACTGCGCCAGTAAATTCAGCTGCCCGGCGGGCTGGCTTTCAGCCCCGGAGGCAGGAATAAGGAAAAACAGAACAGGGCAGTTGGCCATTTTGGGACGGCTGCCCTGTTTTTTTGTTGCTTGGCGGGCGATTTTGCCCCCACACCGTGCTTGCAATGGGCGGTCAAACGCGGTATAATGTTTTTACATTGCCATTTGCGGGTGGTGCCCGCGCGGCAAATTGAAAGTATAGTAAGGAGACCCCACAACATGAAACAAAAATTCATCAGTCTGGCTCTGGCAGTCATGCTGCTGCTGGGCGTAACGGGCTGTGCCATGTCCACCCCGGCCAGCGTGGGCAGCATTGGCGGCGTTGATATCCCGGCCGGCATCTACCTGCTGGCCCAGTATAACGCCTACAACACCGCTTCCGGCGCAGCAAAGCTTGCCACCGGCGAAACCGCCAGCAACGTGAAAGCCGTGCTGAAAGCTGAGTGCACCGGCACCATTAACGGCGAGGAAGTTACCACCGACGGCGCAGATTACGTTGCCCGCCTGACCCTGCGCAGCCTGCAGTATTACGCAGCTGTGGAAAAGAAGTTTGACGAGCTGGGCGGCACACTGGACGATGCCGCTACCGCCGAAGCCGCCAAGACCGCCGATACCCAGTGGGAGAATAACAGCGATCTGTACGCAGCAAACGGCATTTCCAAGGCAACCTTGGAAAAGTACCAGCTGAACAGCAAAAAGGCAGATGCCTGCCTGAAGCTGATCTACGGCGAAAACGGCAGCAGCCCGGTCACCGAGCAGGAATATGCCGATTACATCAACAACGATTGCTACTACCTGGAGCTGGTCCAGCTGCCGCTATTTGACCAGAGCACTTATACCTTTGCCAGCGACGACCAGAAAGCCGAGATTGAAGCCCTGGCCAACCAGTGCCGTGAAGACTTGGCCGCGGCTACCAGCGAATCTGCCCTGTACAGTGCTGCAATGACCTATGTGCCGCAGGCCTTTACCGCACTGGGCAGCAGCGTGGAAGCAACCCAGGCACTGTATTACACCGGCAGCGGTCTGTTTACGCCTTCGGACCTGTCCAGCTACAACACCAATGACGGCGGCAACAGCATTACCGATGCGGTAAAAGCAGCCGGTACCGGCAATTGGACGGTGGCCGACCTTGGCATGAGTTACATGATCGTGCGCAGCCTGGACCCCATGGAGCAGGGCACGGTGGATGATTTTGTGAGCCGCTATAATCTGCTGGACGCTATGAAGAGCGATGCTTTGCAGGACGAGTTCTATGCAGAGGGCGCCGAGATGGAAAATGACCTTTCCGCCAGCGTGATGAAGACCTACAGCGCATCCAAAATCAAAAAGACCGTAAAGTAATCATCGGGCACCAAAGCCGGAGCAGTGCGGGTTCAAAACCGGCATGCCCCGGCTTTTTGATTTTACAGAACAGCCAAAGATGTAAAAAAGGGGAACACTTACATGAAGCAAACAAACATGCGTATGCTGGCATTGTGTGCGGCGCTTTGCCTGTGTGTGGCAACAGCAGCGCCCGCCTATGCGGAAAGCACCCGTCAGACCCCACGGACCAGCTTTGTGGAAACGCTGCTGGACATCCCGGTGCTGGGGGATATTCTGCGGTTTTTCAGCGGGGAGGAACCTTTGAGCCAGGCGGCAACGGCGGAAACCGCAACGGGTGAAACCGCAACAGGCGAAAGCGCTACGCCGGAAACCTCCACCCCGGAAACTGCCCCCACGGCCACCCCGGAAACGGCAACCCCGACCCCGGCCCCCACGCCGGGCGGTTCCTCCACACCGGAAAGTGCGGCAACGCTGCCGCCCACCGGTACCCCGCAGGTGTACCCCGCGCCGGATATTGTGGTGATGCCTACAGCCACCCCGGCCATTACCGCGGCCCCGCAGCAGGAGGAAGAAAACAATACCAGTGACGAGCCCCCCGCTGCTGCCGCCACATCGGCCCCCGCGGCGGCAACGGCAACTCAGCGCCCGGCTGCAGCCATGCCGCACCCGACCACGAAGGCTACCCTGAAAGACCCCACCGCCGCCCAGGCGGAAGCAACCCCCATGCCCACCCTGGAACCCACCGCCACGCCGGAGCCGACCGAAAAGCCGACCCCGGACCCGGAGCAGGTGCAGCGCCAGGAACAGGCCGCCCAAACCAGCAGCAAACTGCCGCTGTATGTGGCGGTGGGCATTGCCGTGGTGTGCGCCGGCATTGTGGCAGCCGTGCTGATCAGCCGCCAGCTGCAGAACACCCAGGCACAGACCCAGAAACAGAAGGACGAAAAGTCTGCTTACCACCGCAAGAAGGGCGACAAATAATGCCCGCTGCCCCCACAAATATACCCGCACAAGCTGCGGAAGCAGGAGATAGGATATGACGGATTCCCGCTGGAAAAACCTGGCGCTGGAGGTCATCGGCTGTTTTGTTTCGGCCCTTGGCCTGTACAGCTTTGCTGTGGCGGCCGGGGTGCCGGTAACCGGTGTGGCCGGTATCGGTGCCATTTTGTTCCGCCTGTTTGGTCTGCCCATTGGTGTGACCAACATTATTATGAACATCCCCATTGTGCTGATCTGCTTCAAGTACCTGGGCAAGGATTTCTTTTTCCGCAGCGTGCGGTGCATGGTGCTGTTTGCCATTTTTACGGACTATGTGCTGGCTGCGCTGCCGGTGTACCAGGGGGACCGCATGCTGGCCACCATCTGCGGCGGTGTGATCAGCGGCGTGGGGGATGCGCTGATTTATATGCAGAACTCCAGCACCGGCGGCCTGGATTTTATCACCATGGCCATCAAATCCCGCCACCCGCACATGCCGTTCGGCAACCTGACCTTTGCGGCAGCGCTGGCGGTCATCCTTGCAAACGGGCTGGTGTTCCATGATGTGGATTCCATCATTTACGGCCTGATCTTCAATTTTTTGAGCTCTTACATCATCAACCGGATGATGTTCGGCTTCAACGCCTGTATGATGGCTTTGATTGTGACGAGCGACGGCCCCGCCGTGTGCAGGATGATCGGCGAAAAAGTGGACCGCGGTTCCACGATATTGAAAGGTTACGGCGGCTATTCCCAGGATGGGCGCGATGTGGTGCTGTGTGCCTGCAGCTCCAAGCAGCTGTATATCATCAACCGCGAAACCAAGCGCATTGACCCCGGCAGTTTTATCGTGATGCTGCAGGCGAACGAGGTGGAAGGCGAAGGGTTCAAACGGCTGGAACTGGGAGAACAGAGTTAGGAGTTGGAAGCTGCAGCGGGGCAGGAAAGGCGCAAAACAAGGCAAAATGCGTATTTTCGGGGAAAAATGCGGGGGTTCCTTGCAAAACAGTGCAAACCGCTGTATAATAAATTGTCACTTAACAGAAAAGGGGAGTTACCTATGGAAACGATGGGCAGCCTGCGCCGTACCAACTATTGCGGCGAAGTGAGTATGTCAAACGTTGGCCAGGAGATGACCGTTTGCGGTTCCATCGCCCGTGCACGCGACAAAGGCGGTATTATTTTTGCCGACCTGCGCGATACAACCGGTATTTTGCAGCTTGTTTTTGATGAGGATACGCCGAAAGACGTTTTTGCTAAAGCAGAAAGCCTGAAAAGCGAGTATGTTGTGATCTGCCGCGGCCTGCTGCGTGAGCGCGCCGCCAAGACCACCAAGATCGCCACTGGCGATGTGGAGCTGTATGTCAGCGAACTGCGCATTCTGAGTGAAGCCCAGACCCCGCCGTTCGAAATCCGCGATGATATCAACGTCAACGATGACCTGCGCCTGCGTTACCGCTACCTGGATCTGCGCCGTCCTTCGATGCACGAGCCCATTGTGCTGCGCAGCAAGATCATGCAGATCATCCGCAGCTATTTCTGCGATAACCACTTTACCGAGATTGAAACCCCGACCCTGATCAAGTCCACGCCGGAAGGTGCCCGTGACTATCTGGTGCCCAGCCGTGTGCAGCCCGGCCATTTCTACGCCCTGCCGCAGAGCCCGCAGCTGTACAAGCAGATTTTGATGCTGTCCGGCTTTGACCGCTACTTCCAGATCGCCCGCTGCTACCGCGATGAGGACCTGCGCGCTGACCGCCAGCCGGAGTTCACCCAGGTGGACGAGGAAATGTCCTTTGTCAATGAGGACGATATCATGACCATCAACGAAGGTCTGATCAAGCGCCTGTGGAAAGAAATGCTGGGCGTGGATGTGCAGACCCCGTTCGTGCGTATGCCGTGGGACGAGGCTATGGGCCGTTTTGGCTCCGATAAACCGGATACCCGCTTTGGCCTGGAAATTGTGGATGTGACCGACATTTTTGATGGCACCGAGTTTAAGCCCTTTGCTGCAGTGTTGGAGCAGGGCGGCAGCATCCGCGCCATCAATGCCAAGGGCCTGGCTGGCAAGCTGACCCGCAAGCACATTGACAAACTGGGCGAGGTTGCCAAGACTTATGGCGCCAAGGGCCTGGCATTCAGCCGCCTGACCGAGGAAGGCACTTCTTCCAGCTTTGAAAAGTTCCTGACCGAAGAGGAAAAGGCAGCCCTGTACAAGGCGATGGAGCTGGAAACCGGCGACGTGCTGCTGATCGTCAGCGATGCTGACTGGGTCAAGGCCTGCACCGCGCTGGGCCAGGTTCGTTTGGAAATCGGCCGCAAGTACGGCCTGATCGACCCCGACAAGTTCAACTTCCTGTGGGTGGTGGACTTCCCGCTGTTTGAGTACAGCGAGCAGGAGGGCCGCTGGATGGCCATGCATCATCCGTTCACCCTGCCCAAGGCAGAGGATATTGACAAGGTGGAAACCGACCCCGGTGCCTGCCATGCCGTGGCATACGATATTGTACTGAACGGCGTTGAGATGGGCGGCGGTTCTATGCGTATCAATGACCCCGCTTTGCAGGACCGCATGTTCAAGGCCCTGGGCTTTACCGAGGAAAAGGCCCGCGAGAGCTTTGGCTTCCTGATGGATGCCTACAAGTTCGGCGCACCCCCGCACGGCGGCATGGCTTACGGCCTGGACCGCATGGTAATGCTGATGCTGAAGAAGGATTCCATCCGCGATGTCATCGCATTCCCGAAGGTGCAGAACGCAGGCGAGCCGATGTCCGGCGCACCGGATATTGTTGATCCGCAGCAGCTGAAGGACCTGTCCATTGCATTGACGTTGACAGAGTAAATATTAAAGTTGAAAGCCCCGCCGGGCGGCCATTGATGTGGCTGTTTGGCGGGGCTTTTGGTGTTGGTGGGGAAAAGAGGGCAGTTAAGGTATAGGCACGAGAACGTTTTAAAGAAAACATCCCGTTATAAAATGTTCCGGATACTTGCCATATTTGGGGTCTGTGGGATATTGTATATAGGTTTCGGAACGGTCAAGACCGTTCCCTACGGAGCAGAATAAAAAGAGCGGCAAACAATAAAAAGACAGCTGCTCATAAAACTCTTGGGCAGCTGCCTAAATTATAATTTAATATAATATTGTATTAAAGTTTCTTCGGTTCCCTTCTTTTCAAAGAAGGAACAAAATCCCCTGTATAAATCTTACTCTTTTGTCACAAACACCAGGCCTGCGCAGCCGGGGCCGGCGTGAGAGGCAATGACGGGGCCAAGGCGGGCAACGCGCCCGCCGGTCATGTGCAGGTTTTCGTGCATGTAATGGTGGAGGGGGGCCAGTACACCTTTTTCGTCCGAATACAGCAGAGCGTACCCGTACCGAGGGTCCACCCCGCCCATCTTTTCAATGTTCTTAAACATTGCCACAAACGCGCCGGGGCGGCCGCGGGCCGTGTCCGCCAGCTTGATCTGCCCATCCACGACCGAAAGCACCGGCTTGACACCCAGGGCACCGCCCACCAGCGCCACCGCGGCGGGCAAACGCCCGCCCTTGTGCAGGTGCTTCAGGCTGTCCACTACGGCCAGAATGCGGATGCGCTGCTTGAGCTGTTCCAGCTCAGCGACAATCGCGTGCGCGGGCAGGTGCTCCTCGTCGCGCAGGCGCAGCGCTTCGCGAATCAGGATGCCCTCGCCCTGGGATGCCGTGCGGGAATCCACAAAAAAGACATCCTCAAAATCGCAGCTTTCCGCTGCCAGCCGCGCGCACTGATAGGTGCCGGACAGGTTAGAACTGATCAAAATGGCAATTACCTGATCGCCGTTCTCCTTGGCATCCTCAAAAATTGTCATAAAGGATTGGGGGCTGGGCTGGCTGGTGCGGGGGGGAACCTTGTCCACTTTCAGATGTGCATAAAATTCATCAGCCGTCAGCTCCACACCGTCCAGCCCGCCGGTGCCATCGGCAAAGGTAACGGACAGGGGCACAGTGTACACGCCGGGACGGGCACTGTCGGTCGCGGTCAGATCGGAAGCGGAATCAGTCAGAATACGAATCATGCGGAAAAACCTCTTTCTGTGCGGCAGCGCCCGGCGGCAAAAAATAGCGCTGGGATGCAACATGGTTGGGTGGTAAGCAATCGTGAATACACATAATTTTAACACAATAAAAAAAAATGTCAAATATTTGAGCAAATATTTACGAAAAGGTAAAAAACAGCCGCATATCAGCGTGCGGCTTGGGGAATATGAGCAATAAAATTTTAAAATCAGACAGCTGTACAAAATATTTTGTACAGACGTATAAAAGTTCGGATGCTGTTGGTGGATGGTTCAGATGTTGTGTGAGCGGCAAATTTCGCAATGTAGGGGGGATTGCATTAGGTTGGCGGGCGGCCAATGAAAGTATGTGGCTAGAAAGCCAAACGCACGACAGGGGAATGGTTTATTCCGCTGAATTTAAGGCAACACCGCACAATTCCCGCCTTGCGGCTTAAGCACTGCTCCAGCAGCTGCGGCACGGCATCTGCGTTGCCAAAATGCTCGATAATGTCGGGTTGCGGTACCCGCATCGTGCTTCGGGGGCAAAAGCCCCTCGCACTCTGCGACCGCTGCCCCTGCTTCGGTTCGCTGTTTCCGCCACTGGCGGCGCTCACCTTTGCAGCATCCAGTATTATCTGCGCTTTTGGCTTGGCATCTGCCGCACCTCGCTCGCCGTATCGGCACTTAGAATTATGCGGTATTGCCTTAAAAATCAATCTGTAGGGGTCAATGCTTGCATCGTCCCGTAGACTGGCCCTGCCGGACATCTCAACTCGAAAATAGGGCAAACGCCTTACCGCACGCCATCGCGCAGGCGCTGTACGCAGGCAGTGATCACAGCGGCAGCGGTGTCGATTTCTTCCGCCGTGTTGGCGGCATCCAGCGTCAGCCGCAGGGTGCTTTTGGCCTGGGCGGGGGTCAGGCCAAGGGCCAGCAGTACATGGCTGGGTTCCACCGCACCGGCGGAACAGGCAGAGCCCGCGGAAGCGCAGATCCCGGCTTCGTCCAAAAGCAGCAGCAGGGTTTCGGCCTCCACGCCGTCAAAGGTAATGTTCACATTGCCGGGCAGGCGCTGGGCCGCATCGCCGTTCAGGTGGGTGCCGGGAATGGTCAGCAGCCGCTCCGTCAGGCGCTGGCGCAAATCCAGGCAGCGGGCTGTGTTGGCGGGCAGGTTGGCATCCGCCTGGGCCAGTGCCGCAGCAAGGCCCGCGATGGCGGGTACGTTCTCAGTGCCCGCGCGGTGGCCACGCTCCTGGCCGCCGCCGTACAGCACATTCTGCAAGGCAATACCGCGCCGGGTATATAGCGCACCGGCTCCCTTTGGCCCGTGGAACTTGTGGCCGGAAAGGCTGAGCAGGTCAATGTTCGTGGCCTGCACATCAATGGCCAGGTGCCCGGCAGCCTGTACAGCGTCAGTGTGGAACAGTGCGCCGCGCTCCTGGCAGAGGGCGCCAAGTTCCGCAATGGGCTGCACGGTGCCGATTTCGTTGTTGGCAAACATGATGCTGACCAGGCAGGTGTCCGGCTGCAAGGCGTCCGCCAGCTGCTGCGGGGTGATAAGCCCGGCGGCGCTCGGCGGCAGCAAGGTTACAGTGAAACCCTGCGTCTGCAGCGCCTGTAAAGTATGCAGCACGGCGTGGTGCTCGATCTGGGTGGAGATGATGTGCCGTTTGCCTGCGGCAGCGCCCAGGGCGGCACCGGTGTATAAAGCCTGTACGTCGGATTCGGTGCCGCCGCTGGTAAAGGTGATTTCCGCCGGGCGCGCGGCGTGCAGTACGCGGGCCACCGTGCGGCGGGCGTCCTCCACCAGCTTGCGGGCCTGCTGACCGGGGCGGTACAACGCGGACGGATTGCCCCAGGCATTCTCCAGCGCGGTGCGCATGGCATCCAGCGCAGCGGGGCAGGGGCGCGTGGTGGCAGCATTATCCAGATATATCATGGAAAAATCCTCCCGGTAACATGGTGGTGCAGGATTTTGAGGTGTTTGCTGCTAGCGCAAACGGGAAGTTATATATGTCTTTGCAAATATACCATATCTATTAGTTGTACACCGCCCTCATAAATTGGGTGGTCATAATTGTCGGTAAAGAAATTGGGAATCTTGTGAGAACGAACAAATCCACATTTTTCATAAAATGGTGTGGTCAATGGACTGTCACCTGTTCCAACTTGCAAAACAGAATATTCATCTGCATATTTACTGGCAAGAAAATCAATTAGTGCTTTCCCATAGCCCTTTCCCTGATTTTCTGGATCGACTGCGATATTCTTGATTTCAAGTATTGCGTTACCTTCATCGGTGACAACACATTCAGCTTTTACATTACCATCTTCAAGTACATACATATTACCTTTTTCAAGATAGCGATCAACCATGCTCTCCTGTTCATCAGCTAATAGCAATAATGATATAAACTGCTTTTTATTTTCATTCACTTCTCTGATTTTCATATCCATTACTCCGTCAAACTGGAAGTTTCACCTGTGTTGTTAAATTGGGGTTTACTCTTTGAAATCACTCTTAAGAACTGCATACTGCGCAGTGTCAATAAACGTGTCCTTTTTGTAATACTTTTGTCTAGCAATTCCTTCAAACCGCATTCCACACTTTGTTAATACATGTACAGATGCAACATTTCCATCAAACACTTCTGCCTGAACACGATTTAATTCAATCTCATCAAATGCATATTTTAGTACAGCTTGAAGCACTTCCGTCATTATACCTTGTCCCCAATACTGTGGCGAAAGCATATAGCATGTATCTGACATAAAACATGATTCTTCAACATTTCCCAAATTAATCGTTCCAATCAAATCATGATTTTCTTTCCATTCAATTACCCAATGAAAATATGTATCAGATTCATAATTATCTGCCCATTTATGTACCTTTTCTTTATATATTTCCATATCCGTTACGGGATTGAACGGAAAGTACCTGCAAACTTCTTCGTATTTTGCCCAGTTTTCATACATCATTTGATAATCGTCTGGAACAATTCTTCTCAATATACAACGTTCTGTATCTATTATTTTTGTACCAATTTTATTCATTGCACTCCTCCACAACTTCCGATTGAACAAAATCGCTGCGCGATGGCCTGCCAAGGCTGTGGCGCAGTTTT
>ERZ773195.2228-NODE-2228-length-12658-cov-16.026105_pt1 | contig 12658 bp, 10 predicted proteins | sample MGYA00580530_ERZ773195 | MGnify/ENA primary metagenome ERZ773195 (study PRJEB29015, sample SAMEA2737751) | human gut metagenome | biome: human gut; feature: human-associated habitat; material: faeces | place: China | collected 2012 ...
GGTACTCGTAGTAGTCGCCCTTGTCGTTGTGGCAGGCGGAGTTGACGGACTCGTAAATGTCCTTCTTGGCGTCGTCGGTCCACAAATCGTTCAGCGGAGCCATGACACCCTTTGCGCCCCAGTTGGCCACCAGACGCTCGGGACCTTCCATGATAAGGTCGGGTGCGCTGCCGCCCTCGATGGCGGTGTTCACCTGGTCATCGCCGTTGGTGTAGTCCAGATACTCAACGGCCACTTTAATGTCCGGATACTTTGCGTTGAAGCTGGCGATGAGCTCCTGCACGGTCTCGTCCTTGCCCCAGCCGCCGATGGGGTATGTCCACAGCTTGATGCTTGCGCCGGATGCAGAGCCGGAAGCGGCAGTGGAAGCAGCAGTAGAAGCTGCCGTGCTGGTAGAAGCGGACTTGCCGCCGCAGGCAGCCAGCGCACCCGCTGCGCTCATAATACCAACGGCCTTCAAGAAGGAGCGACGAGAAATGGCATTCTTCATAATAAGTTCTCCTTACCTATCATCATATCGGCGGTCCTTCATCCCTGACCGCTCTTGTTGGCCTTATTATAGAAAACTTCTTTCATTTTGTCCATCGGTCGCATACACAATTTTCAGAAAGTTTTCTTGTCTATTCCGCACAAATATCTGGGATACCAGCCAGATTTTAGCCACTTTCACTAGTTTTGCCGCCAGTTGTAGCCGTTTTGTAATCATTTCTGCGCCGTTTGTCATTTTCGGTTTGAAAATCATTTTCGTTCTTCTTGCCGCAATTTTGAAATTTATTTTCATTAAAAAGTCATACTTTCCCTCGATTTTTAGATGCTCTGCACAGCTTTTTCTTCCGAATTATGGCGAAAGGCACACTTGTCAAGCGGCCAGACTTCTTTTATACTTTTTATAAAGATGCCCCCTTCCCTGTGCAGCGGAAGGGGGCAAAAGAAGGTATAAGGAATAGCGCGGGCCTTGCGGCCCGCTCGAAGGAGCTTGACCATGGGTACAAATTTTTGGGAATTGCTGCATCAACGACAGGACCAGCTGACCAGATCCGGTCACGCGGTCGCTGACTACCTGCTGCAGCATGCGGACGAAGCGCAGTATCTCTCCATTTCCTCGCTGGCCCGGGAGTGCAACGTCGCCGAGGCGACAGTGTTCCGGTTCTGCCGGGCTTTGGGGTTCGACGGCTACCATGAGATGCGCATTGCGCTGGCGCAGGCCAACGCCACCGGCACACCCTCCAGCCAGAGGGAGCTGCAGCCCGGTGCCACCACCGCAGAACTTTGCGAGCACGCATACGCCCGCTTCCTCACCGCCATCAACGGCACCCAGAACGCCCTCTCTACCGAGGCCGTGGACGAGGCCGTACACCTGATGCAGGAGGCCAGGCAGGTGTTCTGCCTCGGACAGGGCGGCAGTATGCTCCTGGCAAACGACATCTGCGCCCGCTTCGCCAGCCTTTCCACCAAGTTCCGCACCGCAGGCGACAGCCATTTACAGCTGCTGACTGCCAGTCTGATGAACGAGGCCGACGTTGTGCTCTTCGTCTCCTACTCCGGCGCGACCCGCGACATGATGGAGACACTGCGCACCGCCAAGGCCGCCGGGGCAAAGATCATCCTCCTGACCCATTACGAGGACTCCCCCGGCGCATTGCTCGCAGATGTCGTCCTCCTCTGCGGCGCACAGGAAAGCCCGCTGGACTCCGGCAGCATCCCCATCAAGGCAGCATTCCTCTATGTAGGCGAAGTTCTGGTGCTGCGGTATATGCTGGATGACCCTGCCCACAGCAACACAGCGCAGGACCTCACCAGCGAGGCTCTGACCGTGAAAATGCTGTAAAAAGTTCTTTTCCATGTACTGCCAAAAGCACAATTCTGGAGCAGTCAGATCTCGGCATCTCAGAGGAATAAAAAACGCTGGGAGAGATCTCCCAGCGCAAGCAGTCCTAATCGCGGTACCGATATGTGCCAAACCAAAGCGGACCCAGTACCCACAACCAAGGCAGCGAAACCACTCTCGTCACTTTTAATACCGTAAGCGCCAGCGTTAAAGCAAACAAGAGGGTCATTGTAATTATTTCGGAACGGTCAGGTTTCTTCTCCATACACAGATCACCCCGTATATCCGGTCACATCCGAAAAATAGTATATAGCAGTTTGCGTTTTTAATGCACAGGCAACATCCGCAAACTGCATATCGCAAATATGCCGTTTTAATAGGCACTATTTTTGAAAATTGCGATAAAAAGCAAAAAACGCTCGTCATGCAGAATTGTGTGACGAGCGCTTTTTTGCTTCAGTTTCTGTCAAAAGCCCCATCCCCGAGGGGGCTGTCGAGCGAATGCGAGACTGGAGGAGTTCCGTGTGATAGGTCGTCCACGAAAAACACCACTGCCCCCACCGCCGGAGGATAGGAGAAGTCCGGCAGGTGAGGGCAGCAGTGCTGTATCAGGATAGAGAGATCGCTTAGTGTTTTTCGCCCTTGGGCAGCAGACCGGCACGCTCCAGGGCCGGACGCAGGGCGAGGTACAGGATGACCGCACACACGGTGGAGGCCACGCTGTTTACAAAGGTGACGCCGCCTGCAATTTTGGTCAGCGCCTGTGCCACGGTGTATTCCTGACCAAAGATGTACACATTGCGGAAGTAGCCCAGGAACGGGTCGGTCAGCACGTTCAGCAGCAGGCCGGAACCGGCAGAAACGATCACCTTGACGAGATAGCCGGAGCTGTGCTTGTCGAGGTCGCGCAGCTTGAATGCCTTGTGCGCCACGGCACCGCAGGTGATGCCGATGATGAACTTGAGCACAAAGGTGGTGACGGCGTAGCCCGGGTCACCGGCCAGAATATCGGCCAGCGCCAGACCAATGGCACCGGCCAGACCGCCGGACACACCGTCCAGCAGCAGGGCGGTCAGGGCGGTGAAGGTGTTGCCCAGATGGAACGAAGAACCGCCGTAGAACGGCACACGGAAGAACAGATAGGCCACAAGGCTTAAAGCGGCCATGACACCGGTCATGGCCAGCTCCTTGGTGGTGAAGGTGCGCTTGTACAGCACACTTGCAAACAGAATGACGATGACAACGACTGCCAGAAGCAGCCACATTGCAGTAGTAGACATGATTTTACTTTCCCTCCAATTTTCCAAAATACCAGCCCAAACCCATGCGAACTTGTCGGGGCGAGGCCCTTCCATCTTGCCTGCGGCAAGACCGTTCGCCGCTTCAAAGCCCCACTGGGGCTTTGATTGCTTCGCAACCACTTACCTACAATCCTACTTGACATTTGGGTGTCCAGCGGGTATGCTCCTATTATACGCAGAACTGACACCATGAAAATACCCAGAATAAAGTTTTTTAATGGGGTCAGTTTGATGCAATACCCAGACAGGAGGGATAATTTATGGTCCATCTGACCACGGCGCTGGATGCTTCTTCTGGCGTGCCGCTGTACGAACAGCTGTACCGCAGCCTTGCCGGAGAGATGCGAAGCGGCACCCTTGCGGCGGGCACCCGGATGCCCGGCAAGCGGCGGCTGGCGGCAGAGCTGTCCGTCTCGGTGAATACGGTGGATGCCGCCTATCAGATGCTGGCGGCGGAAGGGTATCTGGAATCGCGGGAGCGCAGCGGCTTTTATGTACAGGAATATCTGGCCCTGCCGTCCCGGCCTGCCGGCGGGCCGGAACAGCCCGCACCGCCAAAACCGGAACCGCCTGTGCTGCCGGTGCGGTACGACCTTTCCACCCGCGGGGTAGACCCGGAGCTGTTCCCGTTCCGCACATGGGCGCGGCTGCAAAAGGAGCTGCTCTATTCCTCGCCCCAGCTGCTCACCCACGGCGATGCGCAGGGCGACCCGGCCCTGCGGCAGGCACTGGCGGAATATCTCTCTGAATACCGCGGTGTGCAGTGCGGGCCGCATCAGATCGTGGTGGGCGCGGGATTGGAATATCTGCTGGGCCTGCTGGCACCGCTGCTGCCCGGCCCTGCAGCGGTGGAAACGCCGGGCTACCCCCGTGCTTTGCAGGTGCTGCAGAACAACGGTGTGCACTGCTGCTGCCTGCCGGTGGACGAGGACGGCCTTTCGGTGGAAGCACTGAACCGGTCGGATGCAGCGGTGTGCTACGTCACGCCCAGCCACCAGTTCCCCACAGGCGTTACCATGCCTGCGGGCCGCAGGGCCGAGCTTCTGCACTGGGCAGCCCGCAGGCCGGGCGGGCGGTATATTATAGAAGATGATTACGATTCGGAGTTCCGTTTTGATACCCGGCCTCTGCCCAGCCTGCAGGGCATGGCGGGTGCAGACGGCCCGGTGGTGTACCTCTCCACCTGCTCCCGCAGTCTGGCTCCCAGCATCCGTATCGCCTATATGGTGCTGCCGGAGCATCTTCTGCCTGCATGGCGGAAAAAATACCGCCTGTACTCCGGCACGGTGAGCCGGTTCGAGCAGCAGACGCTGGCCCGCTTTATCACCGAGGGCTACTTCACCCGGCATCTGGCCCGGGAACGTGTGGCCTACAAGGCCCGGCGGGACGCACTGGCGGCAGCATTGAACACTGCCTTTGCTCCCGGTGAGCTGACCCTTGCGGGCCTGCACACCGGCCTGAACCTGCTGGCAAAGCTCAAAGACCCGCCGCCGGATGCTGCGCTGCGCTGCGCGGCGGAAGCCGAAGGCGTGCAGCTGAGCCTGCTGAGCGATTACGACCTGACCGGAGAAGCACCCTCAGCGGCGGGCACGCTGGTGCTGGGTTATGGCTCGCTGAAGGACGAGGCCTGCGCCTCGGTGGGCGAAACATTGAAAAAGGTCTGCATGGCAGCGCGGGAAGCATCCGTGACCGTGTAAGTGCCGCTGGCGGCATTCCACTGGCCGGGCAGGGCCTGCGCCGCCACAGCGGCGTTGTTGTTAGCAAGAAATTCCAGTGTGCGTTCCAAAGCGTCATAGTCCAGCGCGGTCAGGTCGGTGAGCAGGGCCGAACTGCTGGCACGCAGGGCATCCGGCAGGGTGGCGGGCAGCAGGTCCAGATCCTGCCGGAGAAACGCATCCCACACGGCAGCGCGGGCCGCTGCGGTGCGTACTGGTGAAAAGGCTTCGTCGGCCTGCAGCTGGCACAAGAATTCGTGCGCGTCCCCGGCGGAAATGCCCTGCACGGCCCGGCTGCGGCCATAGCGGGCAAGCTCTTCCTCGGTCAGTGCGCCGGTAAAGCCCACCCGCACCGGCCCGTACCGGCTGGCAATGCGCTCCAGCACATCGGGAGAAAAGGCCAGATACCTTGTGCCCTCCGGCAGGGCCAGCACCTGTGCCAGCGCTTCGCGGCAGCGGGCCGGGCCAGCGGCGGCATAGCAGCGGGCAAGGGATGTTTCTTCTTCTGCAAAAGGCACGGTGAGCACGGCAGGCACGCTGAGCAGATGCACGCAGTTCTGGCTGGCGTTCAGGTAGGCCAGCACAAAGCCGGGCTGTTCGCCGGAGACGCACAGCAGCACAGTGAGCTGGTCAGTGGTCTTGGGCAGCTGGATGGGTACACCGCTCTCGCTGCGGGCAGCCTGCCGCAGCTGGGTGCGCAGCTGCTGACGGGACAGCAGCACCGTGCCGCCCACCAGCGGCACCAGCACCAGCAGCGAAGCAAACAGTGCTGCCCAAAAGGGCTTCCAACCTCCACTGCGCATGGGATACACCGCCTTTCCTTTGCATAAAGCTTTGGCCTGCAGGCAAGACTTTATGCAGAAAAGGAGGCGTTTGCAGATGAAAAACAAAAAAGAGACAGCACCGACCACAGAGAAAGAACGGGAGAACTTCTGGCTGGAGATCGGCCCCGCCAGCGCCTATTACGGCACAGATTCTTACGAGACCGCGAAAGAAAACGGCGATGCCAGCCCGGATGGCAAAGCCCGGGGGTTTGAAGGCGCGGAGCCAAAAGAAAAGTAAAATAAATTTATGGCAGCGCTATGATGAGGGAGGACAAAAGTAATACCAAAACAAAATTCATCTGTCGGCATAACAGATGAAAAAGCAGCGTATGATATACAAAATGTCTTGCGCACAAGGACAGAATATGGTATAGTCTTTCTATCGCGCACAACTGTGCGCCGGAAGAACTGAAAAAGACGTGCACGGCGGGGAAAGACCGTGCACTCTGGAGAAGCCCGCTTGTAAAGTGGGTGCCGAAGGTGTAAGGCCGCAGGGAAAGCGGCTGTATCTCTCAGGCAAAAGGACAGAGCCATCGTCTTTGCGCAATGGGGCGCAGCCGGGAATGCGGCGCACCCCGGCTGCGGAAAATGAGAGCGCTCCGAATTTTGCGGGCAGAGCCTTTGGTGGGTTCTGTCCGCTTTTGTTTTGTGTATAGGGGGAAAGAGAGAATGGTCGAGATGATCACGCAGGTGAACAATGCCATCAATGGCGTGGTGTGGGGGCCGTTTGGTCTGGCACTGCTGTTCTGCACCGGCTTCTGGATGAGCGCCCGCACGGGCTTTTTCCAGTTCCGCAAAATGGGCTACTGGCTCCGGCACACCATCGGCGCGATCTTCACCAACAAGGACATCACCGCGCACACCAGCAAGGAGGATATGGCCATCAGCCAGTTCCAGAGCATGTGCACGGCGCTGGCGGGCACCATCGGCACCGGCAACATCGTGGGTGTGGCAACGGCCATCGTTTCCGGTGGGCCGGGTGCCATCTTCTGGATGTGGGTCATGGCATTGCTTGGCATGATGACCAGCTTTTCGGAGAATGTGCTGGGCGTGTACTACCGCCGCAAAAACGAAAAAGGCGAGTGGTCGGGCGGTGCCATGTACTACCTCACCGATGGTCTTGGCGCAAAGAAGGGCTGCAAACAGCTGGGCAAGGTGCTGGCAGTGCTGTTTGCCTGCTTCTGCATTCTGGCTTCCTTCGGCATTGGCAACATGAGCCAGATCAATTCCATCGCGGGCAACATGAACGCTGCTTTTGGCGTACCGACCCTCGTCACCGGCCTGTGCCTGATGGTGGTCACGGCCCTTATCGTCATTGGCGGTTTGAAGCGCGTTGCCGCTGTTACCGAAAAGCTGGTGCCGCTCATGGCCCTGTTCTACATTGCAGGCGCGCTCATCATCGTAGTGCTGCACGCGGGCAACATCCCAGCGGCATTTGCGGCTATTTTCAAGGGTGCGTTCAACCTGAACGCGGCAGGCGGCGGTGCGCTGGGCTACGGCATCAGCCAAACCATCACCTGGGGCTTCAAGCGCGGTGCCTTCTCCAACGAAGCCGGTCTCGGCTCTGCCGTCATGGTCAACTCCGCTTCCAACGTCAAGGAGCCGGTGCATCAGGGCATGTGGGGCGTGTTTGAGGTGTTTGCCGATACCATCGTGGTCTGCACGCTCACTGCTCTGGTCATCCTGACCACCGGCGTGGTGGACCTGCAGAGCGGCGCTGTACTGGCCGGTGTGCAGGACAACGCATTGGTGGGTCAGGCCTTCACCGCCGCATTTGGCAGCTTTGGCCCCAAGTTCATTGCTGTTTCCATTCTGTTGTTTGCCTACTCCACTACGCTGGGCTGGAGCCACTACGGCACCAAGGCCGTGGAGTATCTCTTCGGCACCACAGGCAGCCGCATCTACAAGGTGGTCTTTGTGTGCATGACCGTGGTGGGTGCCACCATGAAGCTGGGTCTTGCGTGGGATCTTTCCGATACTTTCAACGGTCTGATGATGATCCCGAACCTGATCGGCGTGCTGGTGCTGTCCGGCACTGTGGTGGACATCACCCGTAACTACTTCGACCGCCGGGTGAAGGGCAAGGACATCGAACCCATGTGGTCGGCTTTCCTGGAGTACCAGAAGCAGGAGGAGGCCGAAGCCGCCGCAGAGGAAGCGGAGCTGGAAAAGGCCGCAAACGAATAAAATACCCAAAAGCAAGGGCTGTCTGTGAATGAGGACAGCCCTTGCTTTTGTCTGCTGCCCTGCCTTATAATAAATTAAAAAACAGGGGAGGGAACACCCATGAGCGAATTTTCCCATCTGAAAAACAAACTCCTTGCCGAACAGGTGGAGGACGAAATTTACCACTATATTCTGGATACCCCGCTGGAGCCGGGAGCCAAGCTGCCCAATGAATTTGAGCTGGGCGAAAAGTTCGGTGTGGGCCGCAGCACGGTGCGCGAAGCGGTGAAGCTGCTTTCCAGCAAGGGCATCGTGGAGGTGCGGCGGGGCTCCGGCACCTATGTGGTCACGACCGCCAAGGGCCTTTCGGACCCGCTGAACCTGCGCAGTGTGCAGGACAAGAACGCGCTGGCACTGGATCTTGTCAATGTGCGTCTGCTGCTGGAACCGGGCATGGCCGAGATGGCAGCGCTGAACGCTTCCGACGAGGACATCGAGCGCATCCAGCGCCTGTGCGACCGGGTGGAGAGCAAGATCCACAGCGGTGATCTGTACATTGAGGACGACATCGCATTCCATACCTGCATTGCCGAGAGCAGCAAGAACATGGTGGTGGAACAGCTCATCCCCATTATCGATACGGCGGTCATGATGTTCGTGAATGTTACCCACAAAAAGCTGACGGAGGAGACCATCCTGACCCACCGCATGATCACTGAAGCCATTGCCCGGCATGACCCCATTGGCGCCCGGTCTGCCATGGTGATGCACCTGAACTTCAACCGCAACTGCATCCGAAAGCTTTACGACGGCGAATGGGAAACCTGATGCCGCCGCATTTTACGTCCCCGCACAGTGCAAGGTCTGTGCGGGGACTTTTTATGCCTGAAGTTGTCTGATGACTTTTTAAGACGAATGATACAGAAAAGTCGAAAAACTGATTAGATTATATGATGTATCCAAGATTTCAGAGCAATATGCACGAAAAACTGGGCTGGTTATTGTTATAAAGTGGGTTCTGACTGCGACAACTTGCAAACGAGGCGGGATTCGATTAAAATGAATATGTAAGATGTCCGACAGTCAAAAGGACGATTTGCAAAGCAGAAAAAAGAGTATTTTGGAGGTACGATCATGGAACTGCGTTCTCAGGCAGTGCGTAAACTGGCACCGGAAAACGATCCGCTGAAGATCGGCATGGGCTGGAAGGTGGACGACCTTGCAAAGCCCCAGATCATGGTGGAGAGCACCTTTGGCGACAGCCACCCCGGCAGCGCCCATCTGGATCAGTTCGTGAAGGAGGCTGTACAGGCAGTCAACACCCACGGCGGCAAGGCTGCACGCTATTTTGCAACCGATATGTGCGACGGCATCGCACAGGGCCACGACGGCATCAACTACTCGCTGCCCCACCGTGACGCCATCGTGAATCTGGTGGAAGCTCAGGCCAACGCCACCGTGTACGACGGCGGCGTGTTCATCGCCAGCTGCGACAAGTCCATGCCGGCCATGCTGATGAGCATTGGCCGCCTGAAGGATATGAGCGCCATCGTGGTCACCGGCGGCGTGATGGAAGCCCACACCCTGCCCAAGAAGTACGTGGTCAACGACCCCGCCTGCGCCATCAACGACCTGCTGACGCTGGAACAGATCGGCAAGTTCGACGCATGGGAAAAGACGGGCGTGATCCCCAACGAGCAGCTGGACTACTACAAGCACAATGCCTGCCCCAGCTGCGGTGCCTGCTCCTTTATGGGCACCGCTTCTACCATGCAGATCATGGCCGAGGCTCTGGGCCTGATGCTGCCCGGCACCGCCCTGATGCCGGCCACCGCCCCGGAGCTGAAGCAGGCTGCCTATGATGCCGGCGTTCAGGTGATGAAGCTGGTGGCCGAGGGCATCAAGGCCAAGGACATCGTCACCATGAAGAGCTTCGAGAATGCCATCATGGTGCACGCCGCCATCTCCGGCTCCACCAATGCCACCATGCATCTGCCCGCCATTGCACACGAGTTCGGCTTTGAGATCGATGCCGACACCTTTGACCGGATGCACCGCGGCGCACACTATCTGCTGAACATCCGTCCTTCCGGCGACTGGCCCGCACAGTACTTCTACTATGCAGGCGGCGTGCCCCGCGTGATGGAAGAGATCAAGTCCATGCTGCATCTGGACGTGATGACTGTCACCGGCAAGACGCTGGGCGAAAACCTGGAAGACCTGAAGAAGAACGGCTTCTACGAGCACTGCGACGAGATCCTGCAGGAAAAGACCAAGGGTCTGGGCATCAAAGTCACCCGCGAGGATATCATCCACAGCTTTGACAACGCCAAGGGCACCGACGGCAGCATTGCTATCCTGAAGGGCAATCTGGCCCCGGAGGGCAGTGTCATCAAGCACACCGCCTGCCCCAAGAACATGTTCCACGCCACCCTGCGCGCAAAGCCCTTTGACAGCGAGGAAGAGTGCATCAGTGCCGTTCTGAACAAGCAGGTCCAGCCCGGAGATGCCATCTTCATCCGTTACGAAGGCCCCCGCGGCAGCGGCATGCCCGAGATGTTCTACACCGGCGAGGCCATCTGCGCCGACCCGAAGCTGGCTTCCAGCGTGGCGCTCATCACCGACGGCCGCTTCTCCGGCGCAAGCCGCGGCCCGGTCATCGGCCATGTCAGCCCGGAGGCCGCTGTGGGCGGCCCCATCGCTCTGGTGGAAGAGGGCGATCTCATCCGCATCGATGTGCCGAACCGTCAGCTTGCCATCGTGGGCGTGAACGGTGAGGAAAAGACCCCCGAAGAGATGGAGGCTATCCTTGCCCAGCGCCGTGCCAACTGGAAGCCCAAGGCTCCCAAGTACACCAAGGGCCTGCTGAAGCTCTACTCTCAGCACGCCGTCAGCCCCATGAAGGGTGCATATATGGAGTAAAAACGCTTCGTTTGCGATAAAAACCAAAAACAAAAATCAACTGTTCAGCGTTTTTTTGCTGAACGGTCCGGATAAAGTTACGCCAAAAACAAAAAAGCGGATATTGCTTCACCTATAAAAACCATCGAAATCCGGTGTCCGTCTGCGGGGACGGCGCTGAAGTAAGACCCAAAGCACACAAAACATCAAAAAATGGAGGAAACGTTTATGACAGCTGTTGCAACCCCGGACGCCGCGCGGCTCGTGTTCGCCGCGGTGGCGGGCCTGATCCTTTTGCTCATCCTTATCATCAAGTTCAAAGTCCACGCCATGATCTCCATCCTGATCGGTGCGGTGGGCATCGGCCTGATGGCCGGTATGCCCCTGTCTGACATCATCGGCTCGGTCAACGAAGGCATCGGCAACACCTTAAAGGGCATCGCTCTTCTGGTGGGCCTTGGCTCCATGTTCGGTGCCATTCTGGAAGAATCCGGCGGCGCACAGACGCTGGCCGTGACCATGGTGCGCAAGTTCGGCGACGAAAAAGCCGCATGGGCGCTGGGTATCACAGGTCTGGTGGTGGCCATGCCGGTGTTCTTTGATGCCGGTCTGATCATCCTGATCCCGCTGGCCTTCTCTCTGGCAAAGCGCACCAAGCGCTCGGTCCTGTACTATGTCATCCCTCTGCTGGCCGGTCTGGCTGTCGGCCACGCCTTCATCCCTCCCACGCCGGGCCCCGTTCTGGTGGCCAGCATGCTGGGCGTTGATCTGGGCTGGGTCATCCTCATCGGCATCTTCTGCGGCATCTTCGCCATGATCGCTGCCGGTCCCATCTGGGGCTCCATCTGCGGCAAGAAGTATATGATCGAGGTGCCCGAGCACGTTGCACAGCAGGCAGACATCGACGAGAGCAAGCTGCCCAAGTTCGGCACCATCGTGGGCATCATCCTGATCCCGCTGGTCCTCATCATTGCAAACTCTGTGGCAAAAGTGGTGCCCGCTCTGGCTGGCATCCAGCCCGTTCTGGCCTTCCTCGGTGAGCCCTTCATGGCTCTGCTGCTGGCTACCATCGCTGCTATGTATCTGCTGGGCACCCGTCACGGCTATAACAATGCCCAGCTGGAAAAGATCATGACCAAGTCCCTTGAGCCCACCGGCATGATCCTGCTGGTCACTGCCTGCGGCGGCGTGCTGCGCTACATGCTGCAGAACTCCGGTCTGGGCGACGTCATCGGCAACGCCGTGGCAAACGCCAGCCTGCCGCTGGTTCTGGTGGCCTTCATCGTGGCTGCTCTGGTGCGCATCTCCGTTGGTTCCTCTACCGTGGCTATGACCATGGCAGCAGGCATCATCTCCGCCATGCCCGGCATCAGCGAACTCAGCCCGCTGTATCTGGCCTGCGTCACCGCTGCCATCGCCGGCGGCTCCACCGTGTGCTCCCACTTCAACGACTCCGGCTTCTGGCTGGTGAAGAGCCTTGTGGGCATGGACGAAAAGACCACCCTCAAGACCTGGACCATCATGGAAACGCTGGTCGGCGGTGTGGGCTTCCTGGTAGCCCTCATCATCTCCTTCTTTGCCTGAGCGCCTGTCCGGGGCCTGCCCCCCGGGATAAGCGTTGGGAGATCTCCTTATTCATTTACCTCGTTACCTCCTTCAAAAACAGCCGCTCCGGGTGTGCCCGGAGCGGCTGTTTTTTGCGCCTGCGTGACCCGGTCACGGAAAAGCGGGCTGCTTATGGGGTATACTGATGCTGTCAGTAAAACACAACACCCATTCAGGAGGGAAAAAATATGGCAGTCATCAACATTACCAAGGAAAACTTTGCACAGGAAGTGCTCCACAGCGAAAAGCCCGTACTGCTGGACTTCTGGGCCAGCTGGTGCGGCCCCTGCCGGATGCTCAGTCCCGTTGTGGACGAGG
>ERZ773195.2229-NODE-2229-length-12644-cov-3.529192_pt1 | contig 12644 bp, 10 predicted proteins | sample MGYA00580530_ERZ773195 | MGnify/ENA primary metagenome ERZ773195 (study PRJEB29015, sample SAMEA2737751) | human gut metagenome | biome: human gut; feature: human-associated habitat; material: faeces | place: China | collected 2012 ...
CGTCAGTTCCCTGACAGAATTTCCATTTAACAAATAACTGATTTCTTTTCTTTTTTGGATTTCCTTCACTGTGATCACAGAAAAAATATGCGCATAGGAAAGTTCCGGTATGCAGGAAAGACAATGTTCCAACAACTCCTTTTCCTGAAATATATGTAAAAACTCTGTAATAGAAGCTGCTGTCCGGTTTTTTAAACATTCATCTATCTTCTTTAAGTATTCATAACTTTTTTCACGATAATTTAATATTTTTTCACGGTACTCTTCTGATGAAGTCAGAAAACTCTGTGATTTTTCCTCTTTGTCTATATCTGCGCCTATCATTTTTCCGGATTTCTTCAAATATTTTTTTAATTTCCGGCATATCAATCCAACATCACTTCTTGTACGGATTGCCTCTCCAATAACAATATAGTCAAAATACTCTTCCTGATATGGCAGCTGTATTACTGCCACATCCCCAACCGTGATTTCTGCCAGATAATGTCCAAACCGGGCCACCGACTTCGATTCTTCAATACCATATACCCTTGCATTGGGATACTGATATTTCAGACGTGCGAGGGTTGCTCCCCACCCACAGCCAACCTGCAAGATACATAGTGGCTTTTTTGTATCCTCAATAATCCCTGTCAAGGCTTCTTGATCTGCCAGATTATACTGTGTAGAATCAAATCCCCACTTTTCCCATAACTTTTTTTTATTCCTCTTTTGATATGTTAGATATTTTTGCTTATCTTTTGCCATATTAAGGCTTCCATAATGATAAATAAAACTGTTATAGCACAACAGCAGTTCATAGCCTGCCTGCGTCAGCATCATTCCGTAATCATTGTCCTCAAAATTCCCCCAGGTATATCTGGTATCCAGCATACCAACCTTGTCAACAGCAGACCTCTTTATGATCATTGCAAAGCCTACCAGCCAGACTTTATTTTCATACGCATTCCGTACCGGCACACAAATTTGTGCTGCAAGTTCTAAGTATTCTTCCTTTGTATGAAACTCCCCCATAATCTGCTGGTCATTCCCTGCATAATTCGTAAGTGGTCCCGCCGCTCCAACCTGTTTCCTTTCATACAATCCCATCCGAAGCCAGAAAATCGCATTTGGCGGCACGACCGTATCGTTATTTAACAGCATGATATCATTTGCGGCTGCAGACAACTCAATTCCCTGATTACATCCACCAGCAAAACCCATGTTTTCTGTATTGCACTGCAGTACAATATCTTCCTGTCCCCTGAGCCAGTCAGTGATCCCATCTGTCGATGCATTGTCTACGACCACCAGTTCATAACTTTCCAGGGGGCAGGTCTTACGGATACTCTCAACACATCCCTTCATAATGTCTTTGCTGTTATACGATAATATTACGATCGACACAGGATGTACCTGACACCTTCCACTTTGCACTATTTCCTCTTTTGCTGCATGGATGACTTCTAAATCTTCTGACTGGCGGCAATAATATTCCGCCTGTTCCATGCACAGATATGCCTGATCCATATTAACGGATTTATAATATTCACCAAGCATATAATATATTTCGTAGTTATATGGATTTTTTTGCAGTCCCCTTGTAATACAGGCATACTCCGCTTCTCTTTGCCCTTCTACACGATATATCTCTGCATTTAAAATCCAGAAAGTTTCTGACTGTTCGCCCTCTTCATACATCTTATTTGCGAGATTTCTTGCTTCCATATAACTGCCATTATTGATCAGTTCCTGCAGTTTCTCTGTCATTTTGTAATTCCTCATCCATTCGCCTGTAACATTTTTTCCATTAGCTGCACAAATTCTTCTTTCATTCCTATCGCTTCCGCATCTCTCAAAATAATTTCAACACGATGATTAAATGTATTTGTCTGCAAATAATCATTTTTATACCTTGCCAGAATCATACAGCTCGCGACAAGATAGTTGACCGGGTTTCCAGATACGCCTCCCTTAGAATAGGATGCATCCAGCAAAATCTCATCTACAAAGCATGCTTTATACTTCCGGGTAAGTTTTAATGCAAAATCATAATCTTCCAATGCTTTCAATTCTGTATCAAACATACCCGCATCCATAACTGCACTTTTTTTTGCCAGGATAGAAGGACAGGGAATCAGATTATCATAAAGCATCTGTGCATATATTTTCCCTGATTTATTTTCTAAAGTAACCTGTTCCGATGGCAGTACCGCATATCGCCTTTCTCCCAGATCATACAAAATCTTATGATAAACTACTCCAACCTCTCCTGTTGCAGCCTGCATCACCTGCATTTGTTTTTCCAGTTTATCCGGACGCCAGATGTCATCGGAATCCTGAAATGCGATATAATCATATCGTGCCTTTTCCAGCCCATAATTTCTCGCTGCCGCCGCCCCCTGATTCAATCCTGCATAATAATACCGGATTCTGTTATCCCCAAAAGACTCCACCAGTTCTTTCGTATTGTCTGTAGAACCATCATCTACAATGATCAGCTCAAACCATGGATACGTCTGTTCTAAAACGCTGGCAACAGATTTTTTCAACGTATCTGCCCGATTATAAGTTGGTATAATAATACTTACTTTTTGTTTTTCCATTTTTCTAATTTTCTCTTCCAGTTATCTTTTAAATTCATATCATTTCTAAGGATCACTTCCACCGCAATATCCGATGTATCAGTTACCGTAAAGTAATCCATCGCCTCTTTTTTCCATTCTTCTTGTTCCAGAAGCGATCTTAATTTCTTTAAATGTTCTGTCAACACCGGAAGTTCCTTTGAGTATGCCATCATACCCGGTATTCCGTTCTGCTCTTCCAGTTCACAGATATAAAGGATCTGTTCGATATCCGGTATCTCATGTTTTAAATCAGAATGTTCCAGCTGAAGATCCGGACGTACTTTTAATATCTCATAAAACATCTGCCTTGCCTGTGTGACCTGTCCCATTTTAATCAGTTGTCCGATCGCCAGTTTAAATTCCTTTGTCTCTGCTTTTTCTTCTGAAATTCCAACCCGTGATTCATACACAGTCAGCCCCCGTGCCGTAATCCAGACCAAAAGTAATTGTTCTGACAAAAAGCCAAACACCCTCTTATGATATTCATCATAGCTGCTTACATTGATCCTCTTTTCCAGTTCAAAAAATATTGCAAACAACCAGCTGCAATATTCATCAAATAATTTCCGCGATGTCACCATCAGATTGCCAAAATAATGTTTTTTCCCTTGCATTACCTCACAAAAAACCGGATAGTCGTCCGGGAATAATTCCTTTATTACCTGTCCTTCTTCTTCCAGGTCTTCTATGTGGTGTGCTTTTGCATAATATTCCTGATAAGGCACATCTGCATACATTGCCTTTGATGTGATGATATCATACCGGGACAGTATTTCTTCGTAATCAGTCTCTTTCAGCAGTTCCATCTTCTCATTGATAAAAAAACGTCTGTAATGACAGACCCCGATATTTTCGCGTCCCTCATAATTCTTCCACAACCAGTAAATCCCTGTCAGTTCACCATAATAACAATTCAGATCAGATATGGAATCACCCGTATCATCTCCCAGATATCCCAGATCTTCGTGAGCGGCTCTTCCCACCTGAAGCGGAACATATACCGGATCTTCCGGTTTTGCAAAATGTTTATGTGTCATTGTAAATACTCTGGTCATTCTTCCTCTCCCCATCTGTCTGCCTGATCAATCAATGTAAGCAAGTATTCCGCACGGCTTTCCCATGTATGATTTTTTTTTGCATAAGCATAGCCATTTTTTGCAATCCGTGTTCTCTCTTCATCATCCTGAAGGATTTTTCGGGTCAGCTCCGGCAGTTTGTTCAGCTCTGTCAAAGAAAACATCTGGCATTCCTGTCCTGACCGGAATTGTCCTCTCTGGTATGAAGTCTCATCGGTAAGCAGTACTGCCCCTGCCAGCATACTGTTCGCCATACGTTCTGTAAATCCGCCTTTATGCCATGCCATCACATTCAAAGATATTTTTGCCTCACTCAATATTTTAAGGCTTTCCTTCCAATCTGCATCTTTGTGTATCACAAGTCCATCTGCAGATACAAGATCACATTTTTCCCAACTGCTTCCCCATACATCTACTGCAATCCCGGATGTTACCAATGTCCGTACTGTTTTCTCCCTATAATAATACATCACACACTGTACAACACTTCCAAGCTGATACAGCATATGTAGAAACTGTTCATCCGTCAGTGTAATTCTATAATAAGAAAGTGTCTCCATCAATGCTTCTTCTGCAGTGAGATACGGTTTCTTTCTCATATTCAGCAGAAACCGATTTGCCACAAAACGTGTTCTGCGGTCTGAACTGTGAATAAGCCTGCATTTTTTCCTGTAATCTCCATAAGTACCAATGAAAGCCACTCCATATCTTCGTTTCTTTAAATTTATTTCTTCTTTTTGCTCAATCCCACCCGGTGGGAACAGATAACATCCGCTTACCTTAGGATAATACTTTTCAACAAATTTTTTATAATTCTCATCATGTGTCAGTACATAGTACTGATCCGGCACATGCATAAGCTGCTGCCGCAGCCAGAATGGATGATCCAATACTATATTATATTTTGGACCTTTTATCTCATCATGAAGGAAGTATCCAAGTTCTTTCATGTAGACAGACATCAAGTATGTCTGCATTCCAATCACCGCACGAAAGGTCTTTCCTACATATTTTATGAGACCTTTCACATCCTCTTTCTGTTCATCATAGCGGATCACTGGCACACCGTTTTGTTCCAGTGCCATGGCAAGCTGCTCTAACATCACATTCATAACATTATAACAGTAAGTAACTCCGTAATAGATTAACACCGGAGCTGTTCCGGACTCAATCCATGCATACCGTTCTCTTTTTCCGAGCATATCTTCCAGATAGCTTAACATTTTTTCCGGCTCATGGCTTTGTGCTGCCTGTTGTATCAATCCGCCAACCACCTCTTCAAAATACTGATTTTTCTGTAAAAGCTGGCTGTATTTTCCGACAATATAACATTCTGCCTTATATCCATCCTGATCAAACAGACAACTCTCTTCTTCCGGCACAAAATCTATATTGTACTCCGCTGACATGCCAATAATTTCATATTTTTCTACAACACGAAGTAAAAATTCATACATTCTTTTCCGGGGCATTCTCTCATTCAGATATCCGCATTCTTTTATTACTTCTACCGGAATACACAGACAGCCTTCTGCATATCGTTCATCCAGTAACAACTGTAACAGCGACAACTTTTCTTCTTTCCCACACAGATATGGATGATACAGTCTGATCTTATTTCCCATGATCTTCTGTTGCTTCAGAGACTTCGTAATTGAAAGTTCTTTTTCTCCTTCCATCACAACCCAGTCTTCATCGTTAAAACTACCCAGTATTTTATTTTTTTGCTCTTGCTGCCCCACAAATCTGATCAAAGCTTTTCTTCCTTATTGAATTTATTGGTTCTTCATGATACCATTTAATATGATTTATTATAGCAATTTCTGACATAAATTACTATTCTTTTGGGAGAAGAACTATGAATTTTTTATTTGCAGCAAGTGAAAATTCTATTTTTGATATTCCATTTGCTCTCGAACATATGGGACATAATGTCACTGTTCTCGATGAAATTCCATTTCATATTATGGATCTGAATTATACGTTTCCTTTACAGCCTGCAGAACAGGCTCTGCAGACGGGTCAGTATGATTTTGTCATCTCCTATAACTATATACCACTCTTATCTGACCTGTGTGAAAATTATAAAACAATCTATATTGCATGGATCTACGATTCACCTATGACTACGCTGTTTCATGCTTCCGTATTTCATTCTGTCAATCGAATTTTTCTATTCGACCATGCACTTTATGAAAGAATGCAGCAGATCGGCATTCCGCATATTTATTATATGCCTCTGGCGGCAAATACAACCCGCATCAATGCCTTATCTTTGTCGAACGAAGACCGTGAACATTATAGCTGTGATATTTCCTTTGTTGGCTCTCTCTATGAAAAAAATGCCTACAATGATTCCCGAAACCAGATGCCCACTGAGGCTGCTGTACCTATGAATCATTATTTAATGCATTATCTGTGCAACTGGAATGCAGTCCGCTCCTGGCCTGTCCTTTCTTCCAACCTGACACACTATTTTCTTGATACAGATCCTAAGCTAAAGGCTTCTGCCGAAGAGTATGAACTGCCTGCGAATATGTATCTGGGTCTGCTTTATTTAAGCCGTAAACTTGCTGAGATGGAACGCATTACCGTTTTAAATACACTTGCAGAACAATTTCCAGTCGATCTGTATACCAATAGTCAAAGTGATCAGATCGATATTTTAAGAAAACACGCCCCTGTCAATTACTATACCGAGCTCAATAAAGTATATCATTTCAGCCGTATCAACCTTAATATAACGCTTCCTTCCATTGAAACCGGTATTCCTCTGCGAATTTTTGATATTATGGCATGTGGTGGATTTGTGTTAAGCAATTACCAGAAAGAATTTGACTCACTTTTTACTCCCGGAAAAGATATTGTACTTTTTCACGATCTGACTGAATTAAAAGAACAGGCTGCCTATTACCTTTCACATGAACAGGAACGTCTTATCATAGCCGCAGAAGGCTACCGGACTGTAAACCGTTATTATACTTACGAGATTCAGTTACAAAAAATATTAACAATCTGTGGACAACCGGAAAATGATCATTAGGAGAATTTATAGCTATGAAATTATTATTTTACCGTTATGGAAGCATCTGCGAACCTGACATAATCGCAGGTTTTCAGGAATTGGGGTTAGAAGTTTCTGAACTTACAGAAGAAATTTCCAATAAATCAGTATCCCCACAGGAATGTATTCATCTTGTCAGCAATTTCCTGTTAGAGCATCCAATGGACTTTGTATTCACTGTCAATTTTTATCCATCCATTTCGGAGGTATGCAATATTTTTCATATTCCCTATCTCTGCTGGATCGTGGATTCACCTGTAATGGAGTTGTACACTGCCTCTGTCCAGAATCCCTGGAACCGTATATTTTTATTTGACAGATGCATTTACCAGGAAATTTCACCGCTCAATCCCGACTGTGTATTTTATCTGCCGCTTGCAACGAATGTCGCACAAAAGGACAACCTGATCCGGTCCAAATCACAGAGGCAGCTTGATACCTTCCATGCAAACGTTTCCTTTATCGGCTCTCTTTACACCGAAAAATGTGCCTATGACAGGCTTTCCAAAGACGTTTCGCCCTACCTTACGGGATATTTAAATGGTCTGATGGAAGCCCAGTTAAAGGTGTACGGTTACTATTTTGTGGAGGAAATTTTACCGGACTCTATTGTAGATGAGTTTGTAGATCATTTCCAATATTTTTACTCTTTGCCAGGCAAAAATTTTCTCACTAACCGCACCACACTCGCCCAGCTTTACATCGGGACAAAAATAACGGTAATGGAACGTGACCGGCTGATGCACCGCCTTTCTGAGCACTTTCCCATAACTATTTATACCGGCAGTGACACTTCCGCTTACCCGAAGTTGATTAATAAAGGACTGGCAAAATCCCAGACAGAAATGCCCCTTATTTTTCATGAATCAGATATTAATCTCAATATCACAGCAAAATCCATACGCAGCGGTCTTCCGTTGCGGGTCTGGGATATTCTTGGTTCGGGTGGCTTTTGTCTGACCAATTATCAGGCAGATTTACCGGAATTGCTGCAAATTGGAGAACATTTAGACATTTATTCCAGCTTTGATGAACTGGAAGAAAAGATCCATTACTATTTAGATCACCCCGATATCCGAAAAGAGATTGCACAAAATGGATACGACATCGTAAAATCACAACATACTTACCCGATCCGCTTAGAGCAAATGCTTTCTCTGGCATATCATCAATGAAACGGAGATTAGTTATCATGAACATTTTATACCTTGACTGGCCATGTTTTGGCTATATTGACATTTTATTCACATTTGAACACACTTTAAAACACAATGTTACGCGCTTTTTTCATGAAGATTACCAGCAACGGGAAAGCAAAGCATTTATGGATGCCTTTGATAAAGTATACGAAACCAGACACTTTGATTTTTGTTTTTCTTATAACTTTTATCCGGCTCTGGCAGAATGTTGTCACAGACATAATTTAAAATATATCTCGATCGTATATGACAGTCCTTTTGTTATGCTTTATTCTTATACTATCACCTATCCAACTAATTATGTTTTTATTTTCGACAGCCAGTTATATCTGGAATTGAAAAAAGGTGGTATCGACACTGTATATTATACAGTACTTCCTGTCAATTCCACTGTCATTGATGTTATGCTAAAAAAACCGTACGACAAAGAACGCACTCTCTGTGATATTTCTTTTGTTGGAACTTTATATAACGAAGAAAACAGCCATAATTTTTTTGACCGTCTATATCAGAAATTAGATGGTTATACAAAAGGTTATCTTGATGCCATCATGGAAGCACAGTTAAAAGTATCCGGATATTACTTTATTGAAGAATTGTTAACAGATCCTGTAATCCAGAAATTATATCAGGCAGAACCTTATGTTCCATCCAGAGATGGAGCAGAGACACTTTCCAACATTTATGCAAACTATTATATTGGACGAAAATTAACATCTATGGAACGAATCCGGCTGCTTTCAGTTCTCGGAGAAACAAAGCACAACGTAAAAATGTTTACCTTAAATAAAGATGTCTCCCTGCCCGGTGTCACAAATATGGGAGTTGCCGATTATTACTCAGAAATGCCACTGATCTTTCATAACAGTAAAATCAATCTGAACATCACTTTAAGAAGCATTAAATCCGGCATCCCGCTTCGGTGTATGGATATCATGGGCGCAGGCGGTTTTTTATTGACAAATTTCCAGGCAGATTTACTTGATTATTTTGTTCCTAATGAAGATTTCGTGTATTACGAGGATGAAAACGATATGATCAAAAAAGTAGATTATTATCTGGAACATAACGAGAAACGCAGACAGATCGCTGAAAATGGACATCGGAAAGCTGCTGAAAACCATAGCTACGAAAAATGTCTGACTGATATTTTTTCTGTTGTATTTAATTAAAATAATATTTATAGCATAATAAAACGGAGTCGATAAATCGACTCCGTTTTTACATACATATCTTCTGTTGTCAGAATTAAGATTACTGTAACAGAGAAAGTACACCCTGAGTAGACTGGTTAGCCTGAGCAAGCATAGACTGTCCTGCCTGAGCAAGGATGTTGTTCTTGCTGTACTCAACCATCTCTTCAGCCATATCTGTATCACGGATACGAGACTCTGCGGCCTGAGTATTCTCAGAGATGTTGTCAAGGTTAGCAATTGTGTGCTCCAGACGGTTCTGGATAGCACCCAGCTTAGATCTCATATCAGATACAACAGAGATACCCTTCTGGATATTGCACATTGATGCACCAGCCTTTGTGAAGCTGGATACGCTAAGTGCGTTAACCTTTAACTCTGTAGATCCCATCTTTGTGATGCTGACGGTAATAGACTGTCCTGACAGAGAACCAACCTGTAAGCACTTGTTTGTGAAGTTGCCATCCAGTAAGTTCATGGTGTTGAACTGTGTTGTAGACTGGATACGATCAACCTCAGATGTTAACTGATCAAGCTCTTTCTGGATAGCTGTACGATCTGCAGTCGTGTTGGTATCGTTTGCTGCCTGTGTAGCAAGTTCGTTCATACGCTGTAAGATGGAGTGAGTCTCATTTAATGCACCCTCAGCTACCTGAATCAGGGATACACCATCCTGAGCGTTATCAGAAGCCTTGTTAAGACCACGGATCTGGCTTCTCATCTTCTCGGAAATTGTAAGACCTGCAGCGTCATCGCCTGCACGGTTGATCTTGTAACCAGAAGATAACTTCTCAGAAGACTTAGCCTGTGCGCCTGTTGTGATACCTAACTGTCTGTTAGCATTCATTGCTGTAAGATTGTGCTGTACTACCATAATTTTTTCCTCCTTGAATATGATGCAGCGTCCATGCTGCATATAAGTTTGTTGTCTGGCTTCTACCCTTCCCGGCCGTACGCTCCGCTTAAGGTTCCACCTCAAGTAACAATTGTTATCTTGTTTACTTGCTATATATATCGGTGTGAAATTGTAATACTTTATACCTCAATTCAATTTTTTTATTTTCTCCAGACCATTTTATTTACGATCTGTGTATACCCCTGTATGATCTTTATCACTTTTGTACTCACATTTTTCTCTGAATAATCCGGCACTTCTGTGCCATGGTCATCCGCGGCATCAAATGTCGCCGCCATCTCCACTGCCTGCAGAACGCTCTCAACCGATATGCCGCCTATTGTAAACACACCCTTGTCGACAGCTTCCGGACGTTCTGTGCTGGTTCGTATGGAAACTGCTGGAAATCCGAAATACGCAGCTTCCTCCGGAATCGTCCCGCTGTCAGACACTACACAAAAAGCATTTTTCTGCAAACAGTTATAATCAAAAAAGCCAAAGGGCTGCATCTGCCTTACAAACGGATGAAACTCTATGTTTTTCTCTGCTATCTTCTTACGGCTCCTCGGATGTACACTGTATATAATAGGCATCTGGTATCGTTCTGCCAATGCATTCACCGCATTGACCAGTTCATGCAGATTTTCTTCCCGATCAATATTTTCTTCCCGATGTGCCGAGAGCAGAATATATTTTTTCTTCTGCAATTTTAACTGCTCCAGAACACGGCTTTCTCTAATCCGCTCTTCTGCATCTAAAAATACTTCTGCCATCGGCGACCCCACCACAAAGGTACGTTCCTTCGGAAAGCCGGCATCACTCAGATTGCGCCTCGCATGTTCTGAATAACACAGATTGATATCACTGGTTACATCCACAATCCTGCGGTTTACCTCCTCCGGCAGATTTTCATCAAAGCAGCGTTTCCTGCTTCCATATGAAATATCGGTATTTTTAACCGCTTTGCAGATATCACACACAGGCAGGAATTCGTATCTCCCAACACAAGAATTGCATCCGGCATCTCTTTTTGAAACAGTTCATAGGATCTGCTGATCACATTTCCCATTGTCTCCCCCAATTGGCTTCCTGCGACATTTAAAAAATAATCCGGAGCCCTCAGACCCAGTTCCTCAAAAAAAATCTGGTTCAGCTCATAATCATAGTTCTGCCCCGTGTGAACCAGAATATGCTCAAAATACTGGTCGCATTTTTTGATAATTGCAGACAGTTTAATAATCTCCGGTCTTGTTCCCACAATGGTCATCAATTTTAATTTTTTCATAACATCCCCTCCTGCAAGCCTCTGAAATGCTCCTTATAATGCGGATATAACCTTCTGTGTTCCCTTATCCACTGTGACATATCTCTTATCATTGCATCATAGCCCGGAACCCGGTAAGAAAAATCATATTTAGTACGAACCAATGTCTTATCCAGCACAATTTCCGTATTCTCCCGGATGATTACTTCATCCGCACGCATGTAACGATTGAAGAGCTTCAGCAGTTCATACTTACTGATGTTAGCATCCGGTACCAGATGATACAGTCCCACCGGTTTTTCCTTCATGACAATATGGATGGCATACGCAAGCTCCACAGTTGTCATTCCAGTCCACATCACTTTCTTATACCCCTGCACCTCATTTTCCTGCCGCATAAACCAGTTGAACAATCCAATACCTCTCTCTCTCCGGTCGGGTCCCACAATGGAGGTTCGTATTGTTAAATTCTTATCATCCCATAACTCACCGAGTGCTTTCGTACGGTCATAAAACATTCTCCCATCCGGCAGTGCATCTTCTCTATACGGTCCGGTGTTGCCGCCAAATACACAATCCGTACTGATATGAATCACCCTTGTTGGCAGATTTTCTGTCATCTCTGCAAGCGCATGTGGCAAAAGGCTGTTTAAGTATATGGCATCCGTCTTTCTCTTTTCCGCATCCTGATTCAGAATACCGATAGCATTGACCACATAATCATACGAGCCACTCTGCACCAGCTGCCGCAGCGCCTGCATGTCTTTTGCGTTACCTACCGTTGTTCTGCAATATGTCAGATGCTCCCTGGCATATCCTTCCACCTCATGCCCAAGTTCTTCCAGGCGTATCGTAATCACATGCCCCGCCATGCCGGACGCTCCCAGAACCAGTACCCTACTCATGTCTCCACCCTGCCAGTTCCGCCTGAATGTAAGGCAGCCTCAGGAGTTTTTTCTTTACTTCTTCCGGGAACTGTTCCAGACGTGTCTGCATCTCATCCACATCGTCATCCGCCTCAAAGAAATGATTGAGGGAAATCAATGGATAATACAAACGGATCTCTTCTTTTCGAAATCCAAGTTTTGCCTGTTCTGCTTTTATAATATCGATCAAATTTTTTTCCAGACGTTTAAATCCCATTTCTGTTCTACGTGCTCCTTTTATTTCTCATATATTCAGCTTTCCTGTTCCATGTCTCTTAATTGACAAGCCCATTTCCAATACATTATACTACATTTATAATATTTACTGTATTTTAACATCAGATTTTTAAGGAGGAAATTTATCATGATCATCAAACATGGACTTGTGGTAGATCCGGCATCTGGTCTGTCCGAGCATATG
>ERZ773195.2236-NODE-2236-length-12596-cov-4.914122_pt1 | contig 12596 bp, 9 predicted proteins | sample MGYA00580530_ERZ773195 | MGnify/ENA primary metagenome ERZ773195 (study PRJEB29015, sample SAMEA2737751) | human gut metagenome | biome: human gut; feature: human-associated habitat; material: faeces | place: China | collected 2012 ...
TTAAGTTTACTGCACACAAATTACGTAAAGAAGATTGAGTCTACAAAATGTTTTTCAAAAAAAGTTCAACCTCTTTGCAACTTTTCGTATCTTGCAGCCGTCTAATAGTAGAAAATTATTAGAAAACAGAATCTAAATAAAGAAAATTGTGATACAACTAACAAACGTCAACAAGACCTACAACAACGGAGCGCCTCTCCATGTACTTAAAGGTATCAATCTCAATATCGAACAGGGAGAATTTGTTTCCATCATGGGAGCATCCGGGTCTGGGAAATCAACTTTACTCAATATATTGGGAATTCTCGACAACTACGACACCGGAGAGTATTATCTGAATAACGTACTCATCAAGAACTTAAGCGAAACCAAAGCTGCCGAATACCGGAACCGCATGATCGGATTTATCTTCCAGTCATTCAATCTGATTTCCTTTAAAGATGCCGTAGAGAATGTAGCACTTCCTTTATTTTATCAAGGGATAAGCCGCAAGAAGCGAAATGCACTTGCCTTGGAATATCTCGACCGTCTGGGTTTAAAAGACTGGGCACATCACATGCCCAACGAAATGAGTGGCGGTCAGAAACAACGTGTAGCAATCGCACGGGCTTTAATCACCCAACCGCAAATCATTCTGGCAGATGAGCCTACGGGAGCTTTGGACAGTAAAACTTCCGTGGAAGTGATGCAAATTCTGAAAGATCTTCATAAACTGGGAATGACGATTGTGGTTGTCACCCACGAAAGCGGAGTTGCCAACCAAACAGACAAGATTATACACATCAAGGACGGGGTTATCGAACGCATTGAAGATAATATCGACCACGATGCCTCTCCGTTCGGCAAAGACGGTTTCATGAAATAAGTATTAAGTATTAAGTATTAATTCCATGCGGTCGCAGCGCAGCCTAATACTTAACACCTAATACTTAATACCTACTTATCACCTAATACTTAAAAAAATGATTGATATTTGGCAAGAAATATACAGTACCATCAAGCGTAACAAGCTAAGGACTTTTCTCACAGGATTTGCTGTGGCATGGGGTATCTTTATGCTGATCGTCCTGTTAGGCGCAGGCAACGGATTGATCCATGCATTCGAGCAATCGGCTTCCGAACGTGCCATGAACTCCATCAAGATTTTTCCGGGATGGACCAGCAAATCATACGATGGACTGAAAGAAGGAAGACGAGTGCAATTGGATAATAAAGACGTGGACGCTACCGACCATTATTTTCCGGACCATGTCATTAAAGCCGGGGCAACTGTGTGGCAAGGAGGTATTAACTTAAGTTTCGGACAAGAATACGTCAGTTTGAATCTTTCCGGCGTATATCCCAACCATACGGAAGTAGAAGTGGTGAAACTCTTCAAAGGACGTTTCATCAATGAAATTGATATTAAAGAGCGCCGGAAAGTAATTGTGCTCCATAAAAAGACAGCAGAGATTCTTTTCGATAAAACGCATACCGAGCCTATCGGGCAGTTTGTCAATGCCGGAAATGTGGTTTATCAGGTAGTAGGGCTGTATAATGATAAAGGAGACAGCGGAGACAGCGATGCTTACATCCCCTTCACCACCCTGCAAACGATTTACAACAAAGGAGACAAGTTGAATAACCTTGTCATGACTACCAAAAACCTGGAAACGATAGAAGCGAATGAAGCATTTGAAGCTCATTACCGCAAGGTGCTGGGGGCTAATCATCGCTTTGACCCGACAGACCATAGTGCTATCTGGATTTGGAACCGGTTTACCAACTACTTGCAACAGCAGCAAGGCTCGAACATGCTACGCATCGCTATCTGGGTGATCGGTATCTTCACACTGTTAAGCGGGATTGTAGGAGTGTCCAACATTATGCTGATTACCGTAAAAGAACGTACCCGTGAATTCGGTATCCGCAAAGCTCTGGGTGCCAAGCCGCTTTCTATTCTCTGGTTGATTATCGTAGAGAGTGTCACCATTACCACGATATTCGGATATATAGGTATGGTGGCGGGCATCGGAGTGACCGAATGGATGAATAACGCCTTTGGCAATCAGACAATGGATACCGGAATGTGGACGGAAACTGTTTTCCTGAATCCGACAGTAGATATAAGAATCGCCATACAGGCTACACTCACATTAATAATAGCTGGTACATTAGCCGGATTATTCCCTGCCCGAAAAGCAGTCAGCATCCGACCAATCGAAGCACTTAGAGCAGATTAAGACTATGAGAATAGACATGGATACCTGTGAGGAAATCCTCATTACCATTACAAGAAATAAAACGAGAAGCCTGCTGACTGCATTCGGTGTTTTCTGGGGAATCTTTATGCTCGTCGCCCTGATCGGCGGCGGACAAGGACTGGAAGGCATGATGAAAAAGAACTTTGAAGGATTCGCAACCAACTCCGGCTTCCTTGCCGCACAGAAAACGGGCGAAGCTTACAAAGGTTTCCGCAAAGGCAGGTGGTGGAATCTGGAAGCTATCGACATCGAGCGTCTTCGTTCGAAAGTCAAAGATGTGGAGGTCATTACTCCTTCCATTGCCCGTTGGGGTTCCAAAGCTGTATACGAAGATAAGAAATACGATTGCAGCGTGAAAGGATTATATCCGGACTATCTCCACATCGAATCACAAGAAATGGCCTACGGCAGGTTTATCAACGAAGTGGATATACAGGAAGCACGTAAAGTGTGCGTTATCGGAAAACGTATCTATGAAAGCCTGTTCAAACCGGGAGAAGACCCTTGCGGAAAATACATACGTGTGGACGGAATTTATTATCAGGTGATCGGCATGTCTTCCTCCGAAGGGGATATGAACATACAGGGACGGGCTTCGGAAGCTGTCACCCTGCCTTTCACCACAATGCAGCAAACGTATAACTTAGGGGGACGGATCGACGTCATCTGCTTCACCGTGAAGCATGGAATCAAAGTGTCCGACGTACAACCGGAAATGGAGCAGATTATTAAAGCTGCGCATTATATCGCGCCTAACGACAAACAGGCACTTATGTACCTGAATGCGGAAGCAATGTTTTCGATGGTAGACAATCTGTTTACCGGTATCAACATACTGGTTTGGATGGTAGGATTGGGGACTCTGCTGGCAGGTGCCATCGGCGTATCTAATATTATGATGGTAACCGTGAAAGAACGTACCACCGAAATTGGTATCCGCCGGGCAATCGGCGCACGCCCCAAAGATATCCTGCAACAAATTCTATCGGAAAGTATGGTGCTTACCACTATTGCAGGAATGTGTGGAATCTCTTTTGCCGTCATGGTGTTGCAATTGGTAGAAATGGGAGCAAACGCCGACGGAGGAGACGTCCGTTTTCAGGTTAGCTTCGGACTAGCAATCGGCACTTGTGCTCTTCTGATTGCACTGGGAATGTTGGCAGGTCTGGCACCTGCTTATCGGGCTATGGCTATCAAACCGATTGAAGCTATTCGAGACGAATAAAGAGGTGCGAGGGATTTCAATTATTAATCGTAAACAATAAAAATATAAATAAAGTCATGAAAAAGTATCTGAAAATCACATTATTGGTAGTCATTGCTATCATTCTTGTCGGAACATTCGTATTCCTTTATCAGAAGTCTAAACCCAAGGTAATCACTTACGAAATAGTAAAACCGGAAGTCACTGATCTCCAAAAGACTACAGTAGCTACCGGAAAGGTGGAACCGAGAGACGAAATTTTAATCAAACCGCAGATTTCGGGTATTATCGACGAAGTGTACAAAGAAGCCGGACAAGCTGTGAAGAAAGGGGAAGTGATCGCCAAAGTAAAAGTAATCCCTGAACTCGGTCAACTGAATTCTGCGGAAAGTCGTGTGCGCCTGGCAGAGATTAATGCAACACAGGCAGAAACGGATTTTGCCCGTGTAAAGAAGTTGTACGAAGATCAGCTGATTAGCCGGGAAGAATATGAGAAAAGTGAAGTAGCCTTGAAACAGGCTCGTGAAGAGAGACAGACGGCTAAAGATAATCTGGAAATCGTAAAAGAAGGGATTACCAAAAACAGTGCATCGTTCAGTAGTACGATGATTCGTTCTACCATTGACGGGTTGATTTTGGATGTACCTGTAAAAGCCGGTAACTCTGTGATTATGAGTAACACGTTCAATGATGGAACCACGATTGCTACGGTAGCCAATATGAACGACATGATTTTCCGTGGTAATATTGATGAAACGGAAGTGGGACGTATCCATGAACAGATGCCGATCAAACTGACAATCGGAGCTTTACAGAATCTGACTTTCAACGCCATTCTGGAATATATCTCTCCGAAAGGGGTAGAAACCAATGGTGCCAACCAATTTGAAATCAAGGCTGCAATTACCATTCCGGATTCCGTTCAGATTCGTTCCGGATATTCGGCTAATGCGGAAATCGTGTTGCAAAGGGCAAATCAAGTATTGGCAGTACCCGAAAGCACTATTGAGTTTAATGGCGACTCTACATTTGTGTACATCATGACAGATTCAGTGCCCGAACAAAAGTTCCAGCGTACGCAGGTGACTGCCGGTATGAGTGATGGAATCAAGATAGAAATCAAGAAAGGAATAACTGCACAGGATAAAATACGGGGTGCAGAGAAAAAAGACAAATAATTGAATTCAATGAAAATAATTCGTAAAACCATATCAGCCCTTCTGCTTGCCGGAATCGGAATCACTTCTATCCAAGCGCAGAACAACTCTCCGCAAGCATGGACATTGCGGCAATGTATCGACTATGCTATCGAGCATAATATAGAAATTCGTCAATCGGCCAACAGTGTTGAAGCTAATAAAGTGAGTGTAAACACTAGCAAATGGACACGTCTTCCGAATTTGAGCGGTAGCGCCAGCCAAAACTGGAGTTGGGGACGTACTGCTTCTCCGATAGATAACTCGTATAGTGACATTAACAGTGCCAATACCAGTTTCAGCTTGGGAACCAATGTACCTATATTTACCGGTTTGCAGTTATCCAACCAATATTCACTTGCCAAGTTGGATTTAAAAGCCGCTATAGAAGATTTGAATAAAGCCAAAGAAGACATTGCAATCAATGTCACTTCCGCTTATTTGCAGGTTTTATTCAACCAAGAATTAAGTAAGGTTGCTCATAATCAGGTAGATTTAAGCAAAGACCAGCTAAAGCGCATCCAAGGGCTTCACGGAGTAGGTAAAGCATCTCCTTCTGAAGTGGCCGAAGCACAAGCCCGTGTCGCACAGGACGAAATGACTGCTGTACAATCAGACAATACGTACAAGTTATCATTATTAGACCTCACCCAACTTTTGGAATTACCTACGCCTGAAGGATTCGTGCTCGAAAGTCCTAAGGAAGAACTAGAGTTCGAATCTCTCACCCCACCGGATGATATATATACACAGGCTCTTGCTTACAAACCAAGTATTAAGGCTGCAGAATACCGTTTACAAGGTAGTCTTAATAGCATTCGTATTGCTCAAAGTGCATTCTATCCACAACTCTCTTTCAGCGCCGGTTTGGGTAGCAATTATTATACGGTGAGCGGAAGATCAGAAAACAGCTTCGGCAGTCAGATAAAGAACAACTTGAATAAGTATGTAGGATTCAATTTGAGCGTTCCGATCTTTAATCGTTTTTCTACACGAAACCGAGTACGCACCGCTCGTTTACAACAAATAGACTTATCTTTGAGATTGGATAACGCAAAGAAAGTACTCTACAAAGAGATTCAGCAGGCTTGGTATAATGCTCTAGCTGCTGAAAGCAAGTACAACTCCAGTGAAGTGGCAGTGAAAGCCAACGAGGAGTCTTTCCGCCTGATGAGTGAGAAATTCAATAACGGCAAAGCTACCTTTGTAGAATATAATGAAGCCAAACTTAATCTGACGAAAGCTCTTTCGGATAAGTTGCAAGCTAAATACGACTATCTGTTCCGGACTAAAATTCTGGATTTCTACAAAGGACAGATCATTGAATAAAAAGAAATATATTTGAGTTTAGTATAGTAGTTCCTTCAAACATATCCGTTGGTTCATTCGTTATTATAGAAAGAACTAACGGATATGAAGTATTTTATCATCATAGTGATCGTAGTGATTAGTAATACATTTTTAGGAGTTGCTAAACCAATGAAAAATCAAGCAGAAATCTATTTTGCAGGAGGATGCTTCTGGGGAACAGAACATTTCCTGAAACAAATTCGAGGAGTAGAAAGTACTCAAGTAGGATATGCCAACAGTAATGTTGCCAACCCGAGTTATGAACAGGTCTGTTCAGGAAAAACCAATGCTGCGGAAACAGTAAAGGTGGTTTATGATCCTAAAACGGTAGATTTAAATTTGCTGCTTGATCTGTATTTCAAGACAATTGACCCTACCAGCCTCAACCGTCAGGGTAATGACCGGGGAACACAGTATAGAACCGGAATTTATTATGTAGATAAAGAAGATCTTCCTATCATTAACCAGGCTATTAAACTATTGTCTGCACAATATAAGACTCCTATCGCTATAGAAGTAAAGCCATTGACTAATTTCTATCCCGCAGAGACTTACCATCAGGACTATCTGGATAAAAATCCGGGAGGATACTGCCATATCAATCCTGCTTTATTTGAAATGGCACGCAAAGCCAATGCACCGAAAACAAAAGTGTATCAAAAACCGGATGACTCAACCCTCCGCAAGAAACTGTCGGCGGAACAATATGCAGTAACCCAGAAGAATGCCACCGAACCGGCCTTCCACAATGAATACTGGAATGAGCATCGCCCAGGCATTTATGTTGATATTACCACCGGAGAGCCTTTGTTTGTTTCTACCGACAAGTTCGATTCGGGTTGCGGGTGGCCTAGCTTTTCCCAGCCGATTCAAAAAGATATCATCGCAGAGAAGAAAGATACTTCGCATGGCATGATACGTACGGAAGTACGCAGTAAAACCGGAGATGCACATCTGGGACATGTATTCACAGATGGTCCGAAAGAGAAAGGCGGATTACGTTATTGCATCAATAGCGCCTCCCTTCGTTTTATCCCGAAAGAGAAAATGAAAGAGGAAGGTTATGGAGAATATTTGCCGCTCGTTAAATAGGCACCGCACCGGAAAGTAATACAAATCAATATAAGCTGTTTATCAGATAAACAGAACGGTGGATTTCCTCATAGGGCAATCCACCGTTTTTAATGCAGTTAAATTAAGAGAGAGAGAGAAGGAGTTTCACAACTCCTAATTTATTTTTATCTGCTGGCAGTCAGCAGAGTTGCTTCATTCGTTGCCGGAGTAGCCACGTTCATAGCCCAGTTCACACTAGATTCTTCAATCCATTTATCATTCCATTTATAGTTCATATAAGCTACCGGCATATTAGCGTCGTTCAATTCGTACACGCTCTTTTCAACAGCCGCATCGTAAGCTCTGTGAGAATCATTCCAACGTGCGTATACCAAAGTGATTTCATTAGAAGAATAAGTATAATCAATCTTGAAGTACGGCAGCCATTTGTCAGTGGAAGCATCCCATTTGAAAGCCTCTTTGGTAGCCATTCTCTTTTGATCGTCATAGGTAAAATCATATTTCATGTGGCGATAAAGAGAGCCATCTAATCTGTAAATCACCTTCGATACTACAAGATCACCTACTGTTTCTTCATTAGTAATGAAGTTATTGTTTTGTGCCTTCACTGTTGCATTAGAGATACCTGCAAATACCATAGCAACTAAAACGATCATTCTGAATAATACTGTAGTTTTCATAATTGTATATTTTTTATTTGTTCAACATTCTGTTTTTTTATTCTTCTGTTTATTAGACGGATCAAGTGTCTCAAACGGTTGCAACATTCTGAACTTTTTTCATTTTTCTTCGTTGTCCGCTTGCGACTATAGATATGCAACGAGCGTGCCAAAAAGATAACAAGCTAATAATCAGAATGATTGCAAAACAGAGTGGTGTACGAAAACGAACAGTTGTACGCTTAGAATCGAACAACCAATTAAAAAAACTGTTTATATACTACGAAACAGAATATTGTCTACCTTTGCATCCGATAAATTATCAAAATCAAACGATGAAAAAAAACAGTAAGAAACATATTCTTCTGCTGTCAGCCAGTGGGGGTCTACTCATCTGTCTCATCAGTCTTTATTTAAGTCGCAACGCTCTCTTAAGAAGCATAGTCGACAAACGTACCTCCCATATTGAGCAAACTCACGGGCTACGTATTCATTACGATAATCTGGAAATGAATGGATTGAATGAAATCATCCTCGAAGGTCTCTCTGTTGTACCCGAACAACGAGACACATTACTGACACTCACATCCACTCGTGTCAAACTGAACTTCTGGAAATTACTAAGCAGAAAAATAAAGATACGTTATGTAGCCGCAGACGGAATTACACTTGCATTCACAAAGCGGGATTCCGTCGCCAACTACGATTTTCTTTTTAGAAAGAAACCAGAATATCTCACTCGAACGTCGCCACAAACGGCCCCCCAAACAAATTACGCAGAAAGAATCAACAAAATATTAAATTTATGTTATGGTTTTATGCCCGAAAACGGACAACTAAACAATGTCTGTATCACGGAAAGAAAAAACAATAATTTTGTATCTCTCACTCTTCCTTCTTTTATCATTAAAGAAAATCATTTTCAATCCGTCATCACCATACAAGAAGACAGTTTAGCACAGCATTGGATAGCCAATGGTGAACTGCACCAACATTACAACTCATTAAAAGCAACGCTTTATTCATCTGATTCTCTAAAAGTTTCCATACCTTATATAACACGTAGATATGGTGCTAAGATAACCTTTGACACTTTATCGTATAGCCTGACGAAAGAAATAGGGTCTTCCAAACAAGTCTATCTCAAAGGAAAAGCAAGAGTGAACGGACTGGACGTATTTCATAAAGCCCTCTCTCCTGAAATCATTCATCTCGATCGCGGACAACTCTGTTACGAGATGAACATAAACGGACACTCATTTGAATTGGACAGTACCACCATTGTTGACTTCAACAAACTCCAGTTTCATCCTTATTTACGGGCCGAGAAGGAGAAGGGAAACTGGCATTTCACTGCAGCAGTCAACAAATCCTGGTTTCCGGCAGACGATCTGTTCAGTTCTCTGCCGAAAGGATTATTCAGTAACCTGGAAGGTATAAAGACAAGTGGCGAGCTGGCTTATCATTTTCTGTTAGACATTGATTTTGCGCAACTGGATAGTCTCAAACTGGAATCTGAATTGAAAGAAAAAGATTTCCATATCATAAGTTACGGAGCTACTTCACTCTCCAAAATGTCCGACGAGTTCATTTACACAGCTTATGAGAATGGAGTGCCGGTACGAACCTTCCCTATCGGTCCTTCATGCAAACACTTTACACCCCTAGACAGCATTTCCCCCATTCTAAGAATGTCTGTCATGCAAAGCGAAGATGGAGCATTCTTTTATCATCGCGGTTTTCTGCCCGATGCCTTACGGGAAGCACTGATTTACGACCTGCAAGTGAAACGCTTTGCACGCGGAGGAAGTACGATCACCATGCAACTGGTAAAGAATGTATTCCTGAACCGTAACAAGAACTTTGCGCGTAAACTGGAAGAAGCATTGATTGTGTGGCTGATAGAGAATGAAAGACTAACTTCCAAAGAGCGTATGTACGAAGTATATCTGAATATTGTAGAATGGGGACCGCTCGTTTATGGTATTCAGGAAGCGTCTGCTTATTATTTCAAGAAACGCCCTTCGCAACTGACCACGGAAGAAAGTATTTTCCTGGCTTCCATTATCCCGAAACCCAAGCATTTCCGCAGTTCTTTTGCAGAAGGCGGACAATTAAAGGAGAATATGGAAGGTTACTACAAACTGATTGCAAAACGTCTTGCACAGCAAGGAGTAATAAGTGAAATCGAGGCGGATAATATCCGCCCCGACATCCAAGTTACGGGCGACGCCCGGAATAGTCTAGCCGGTGAAAAACCGGAGTCTAGTTCTCCTACCGCTGAGGAGCAATGAGATTGATATAAATAATAAAGGAATAGGTTATCTTCTTGAACTGCTGTTTCTTTCAGAGGAACGGGAAGAGCTTTGAGTGCTATTACCTCTCGTGCTTCCGGAAGAAGAGCGTCTTTCTGTTTGTCCGCTGGAAACATTGCTCCGGGTAGAGCTACCGCTGCTTCGAGTAGAACCCGAACTACCGCTACTACGGCTAGAGGTAGTACTACTGCGACGGCTGGTAGTATTTTCACTACTGCGACTGGAATTACTACGACTGGAGCTAGAACTGCCACGATTGGAACTAGAACTGCCACGACCGGAGCTACCACGACTGGAAGAACTATTGTTTCTATCAGAACTGTTATTTCTATTATAGGAACCACTACTATCGTTTCGCCTACTTGAACTTTCCCTTGAGCTGCGACTTGTCTTTCCACTTTCACGGTTGGAACCGCTACTTGTCGAACTTCCGCTTGTCGGTCTGCGATTAGAGCTTGAAGAACCGGAACTTGTTTCCGGACGGGGACGAGTCGACGTACTAGGTCGCGTTGTCGTTCCGAGACGAGACGTATCAGGACGAGTAGATGTGCTTGGACGAGACGTTCCGGGACGTGTTGTTGATGAACCCGGACGGGAAGAATTACCCGGACGTGTCGGTGCATTATGCGGACGAGTGGAAGTATTCGGACGGAACCGGACAGAACCGAAGTCCGAACGACGATAAGAGTGATATACTCTCTGATCTCTCACCCGGTGCGGTGCAGAGTAATGGTTGAAATTAGTATATCTTCCCCGATAGTAGCTTGTATGGTGAAAGTGCGGACGATAATGCGCTCCACAATAAGTACGGTAATGATAAGGCACACCAAAATAGAACAAGCTACGGTTCGGGTAATTGATGTACACCCTGAAACTCCATTTCCCTCCGGTTACATAAATCGGCCGATAGAAATACTCGGCACCGAGAAACCAGCGATACTGCGCATCACTCAATACCCAGCGAAGATCGTCGTTACGGATATCCAAAGCTTCATAATAATCATCCAATGCCCATTCGTAACCACGTGCTACGTAATCCATTATATTACGGACAGAATAAATAAAGTCGTAATTAATCTCATACGCATCATTATATTGCTGTGTACTCAAACTCAATTCATACGCCATCTTATCGGTAAGAAAACGTGTCTCCTTACGTACCTTGCTGGTGCTCATTCCAGCCATTACGGTCATATTGGCAGTCAGGCCGACCGCAAAGAGTAAAAAAAGTATTCGTTTCATAATTCAATCTCCTATCATTTATTATTCCGATAATATTCCTCAATAAACATGCGTAACATATCTCTATAACCGTACAGTTAATAGTATCAACGCCGACCATACCCTATCACAAAATCATTCATCTTGTCCTTGCTGGAAGTAAATGTCAGGGTATTAATCACTGTAAAGAAAGCTTCTTTATCTACAATGCGGGGATACATTATCTTCATAATTTCCATCCGGTCATCGTCAAATGTATAAAGTTTGGTCAGTTGGAGACATTGGGCAGATGTAAAATCAGAACCGGCCAATGCAGCATTAAGCAACTTTATACGATCATCTTTAAAAGGCTCCTTCTTCATCTCATTATAAAACGTTTGAAAGAGCTGATCGTTCATGACCCTGTTGTAACCATATCCTGGGCGGTGTTCTCCTTGTCCCGGACGATGTCCCCCCTGTCCGGGGCGGTCGGGTCTTTCCGGGTGCACGTTATCACGTCCGTCTACCCATATCTCTTTCACTCCCCTACCATCGAAATAAACATAGTCTTTATACAATTTTTCTCCTTTCCATACTCGCTCTCCCGGACGGGTAAAGCGGGTGGCATATACTTCAACAGTATAATGTCCGGGATTCAAATTGGCTATAAAGCAGGTAGTAGTAGGCAAACTGATTTGGTTTCCTCCCAAGTAAACAAGTATCGGAGTATTCCCGCCATCGATACGGATTCCGTTAACAGACTGCGCTTGTAAGGAAAGGGCAGCGAACAGGATGCAGAAACTTATTATAATCTTACGCATAACTTATCTAGTTTTTATTATTTATATCTTTAATCTGATACCACAAAAATAGGGTGAGGAAACTCCCCACCCCAATGATTCTCTCTATTCGTATGTAGGGAAATCCCTATTCTGTTTAGGAATCCGCCAAAACAATGCCATCCTCGTGCAAGGTTATCAGACGTTTCTTATACAAGTCGCCCACTCCTTTCTTAAAGGTTTTCTTGCTGACACCAAACGTGTCGTAGATATCTTCCGCAGGACTTTTATCATTCAAGTTGATTCGTCCCCCGTGCTCTTTGATATAGTCTAGCAGCGTTTTCGAAAAATCGTCAATCTTTTCAAAACCGGGTTTCTGAAGAATCAAATCTACCTTACCATCTTCACGCACCTGTTTCACAAAAGCTTTCATTTCCATCCCTGTCTCCAACGGACAGAATATTTCATTTTCATACAATAAACCGCTATACATATCATCTATAATTGCCTTAAAGCCTAAGTCCGTCTTCTGCCAGATAAGAATATTCACCTCTGCTCCCGGAGCATATTCCGGCT
>ERZ773195.2237-NODE-2237-length-12594-cov-8.627881_pt1 | contig 12594 bp, 8 predicted proteins | sample MGYA00580530_ERZ773195 | MGnify/ENA primary metagenome ERZ773195 (study PRJEB29015, sample SAMEA2737751) | human gut metagenome | biome: human gut; feature: human-associated habitat; material: faeces | place: China | collected 2012 ...
ATCTGCCGCACCTCGCTCGCCGTATCGGCACTTAGAATTATGCGGTATTGCCTTACATCCTGCTTGTGTTTGCGAAATGTCCGTCATTTTCCTTGTTTTCAGATACGCCTTGAAAATCAGAGAACCATGAACAAAGAAGGTATATTGTAATGAAAAAAGCATTGTCTTTGATGACTGCCGCTGCCTTGGTCCTGAGCCTGGCTGCCTGCGGTTCCACCGCTTCTTCTGCTGCATCTTCCGAAGCCGTTTCCAGCGATGCTGCATCTTCCGAGGCTGCTTCCTCTGAAGCAGCCAGCGAGACTGAAACTGCTGAGCTGTCCACCGTTGAGCCGGGCAAGCTGATCATGTCCACCAACGCAGCCTTCCCCCCGTACGAGATGACCACCGATTCCGGCGAATTTGAGGGCATCGACATTGAGACCGCACAGGCTATTGCTGACAAGCTGGGCCTGGAGCTGCAGATCGATGATATGGACTTTGACGCTGCACTGCTGGCTGTACAGCAGGGCAAGTCCGATATGGTTATGGCTGGCGTTACCGTTACCGACGAGCGCCAGAACGTGATGGACTTCACCGATTCTTACGCAACCGGCATCCAGTCCATCATCGTCAAGGAAGATTCCGATATTGCCAGCGTGGATGACCTGGCTGGCAAGAAAATCGGCACCCAGCGCGGTACCACCGGCTACCTGTACTGCTCTGACGACTTTGGCGATGAGAACGTTGTTGCTTACGACAACGGCCTGACTGCCGTGCAGATGCTGAACAACGGCCAGGTTGACTGCGTTGTTATTGATAACGCTCCCGCTAAGGAATTTATTGCTGCCAACCCCGGCCTGAAGCTGCTGGACACCGCTTACGTGGAAGAAAGCTACGCAATCGGCGTTGGTAAGGGCAACACCGAACTGAAGGATGCCATCAACACCGCTCTGGAAGAGCTGAAGGCTGACGGCACCCTGCAGGCTATCGTGGACAAGTACATCACTGCTGAATAAAGCAGCTTTTTCACAAGTGCCACAGGGAGGTGGCCCGCAGGGGCGCCTCCCTTTTGTTGGTAAGACCGTAAAATAAACGCCCGGTGCCCTGGTGCCGGAACACAGGAAAGGTGTGGAATGCGGATGGCCGCACAATACGAAATGCTGACCCAGCTGGCGAAAGCTGGTACAAAGCTGGATTTCGGGCAGGATCTGTTCGTCAAATTCTACCAGGCATTTATTGCCTCAAACCGCTGGCAGCAATACCTCAAAGGGGTCATCCCCACGCTGTATGTAACGGCAATTGCTTTGACGATCGGCGTGGTGCTGGGCAGCGTGGTTGCCCTGGTGCGTGTTGCGCATGACCAGCAGCGCCGCGGCCACCACAACCCGGCTCTTGCCGTTGCCAACGCTGTATGCAAGCTATACGCCACTGTGATCCGCGGCACCCCCATGATGGTGCAGATGCTGATTATGAGCATGGTTATCTTTGCCAACAGCCGCAACTTTACCATGGTCGGCGCGCTGGCACTGGGCATTAACTCCGGTGCGTATGTTTCGGAGATCATCCGCGGCGGTCTGATGGCCGTTGACCCCGGCCAGATGGAAGCCGGCCGCAGCCTGGGCCTGAACTACATGACAACCATGGTGCTGATCGTGATTCCGCAGGCCATCCGCTCGGTGCTGCCTGCCCTGGGCAATGAGTTCATCGTCCTTCTCAAGGATACCTCGCTCATCACCGTTATTGGCGGCAAGGAGCTGCTGTACGCTGCACAGGGCATCATGAACCGTACTTACGAGCCGATGTTCCCGTTGTTCGGCGTGGCGCTGATGTATCTGATTCTGGTTATGATCTTTACCTGGCTGCTTGGCAAACTGGAAGGGAGGCTGGCGAAGAGTGATCGTCGTTAAGGACTTAAAAAAGAACTATAACGGTCTGGATGTGCTCAAGGGCATTGACCTGACCATCAATAAGGGCGATGTTGTCTGCCTGGTTGGGCCTTCCGGCTGCGGCAAGTCCACTTTTCTGCGCTGCCTGACCCGCCTGGAAGAACCGGACGGCGGCACGGTTATGCTGGACGGCAAAGAGATCACCGAACGCGACATTGATGCCACCCGCGCCCAGATGGGCATGGTGTTCCAGCATTTTAACCTGTTCCCCCACCTGACGGTGAAAAAGAACATCACGCTGGCTCCGGTGCGCCTGGGCCGTATGAGCCAGGCTGCTGCCGACAAGCAGGCCATGGAGCTGCTGGAGCGCATTGGCCTGGCCGATAAGGCGGATGTTTACCCCAACATGCTTTCCGGCGGCCAGAAACAGCGCATTGCCATTGTGCGTGCACTGGCCATGAACCCTGAAGTGCTGTTGTTTGACGAGCCCACCAGCGCGCTGGACCCCGAAATGGTAGGCGAAGTTCTGGAACTGATGAAAGAACTGGCCCGCGATGGCATGACCATGGTGGTGGTGACCCACGAAATGGGTTTTGCCCGCGAGGTTGCCAACCGTGTGATCTTTATTGATGAGGGTGTTATCAAGGTCGATAAGCCCCCGCAGGAGTTCTTTGAGAACCCCGACAATCCGCGCCTGAAAGCGTTTTTGTCCAAGGTACTGTAAAATCAAACTTTTGTCCGCCCCGTTTAGAATGGTGAGAGCTGTTCTGGATGGGGCGGATTTTTTAGTTAGGAGGGAGGAGGGAGGAGGGAGGAGTTTTCGGCGGCAATTAGAAATTAGTAGTTAGTAATTAGGAATTGGAGGTGGGACGGGGGGGCTTTTTAATGAATAAAGAATAATGGTGGTGGGCCGCGGCGCGGAACCCTGCCGCACTGCGAACTTTTGCACCAAAATTCCAGACTCCAAACCGATCCCCCGCAAAACCAAAGGCATGCGGACCCTCGTATCTACCGAGAATACGCATGCCTATTTCTTAGGGTGTATCTGAAAAGTCGAAAATTTAGTCTATTTCTACAAACACAGCGGGATTTTGCGAAATATCCGTTATTTTCTTTGTTTTCAGATACACCTTAGCTTATGTGATTTATGCGATACCCATTAAAGTCTTTCGCCAAGGCCTTTTTCAAAAAGGCCGGAAAACTCCCGTAAGGAATCACTCCAGTTCGAAATCCCCCGGCAGCAGCAGGTCCAGCGCGGCATCAGCATCCGCGACCAGGCGCTTGGACTGGTTCAGGATGGCTTTTTCCAGCGTGTTACGGGCCATGCGTCCGTTGCCATTTTCGGCGGCGTTCTCTGACTGGCGGCGGTCGAAGAATGCCACCAACGGCATCGCACAGGCATCGTCCAGGCGGTACCCCTTGCTTTTGGCAATGCTCTGGGTGATCGCCAAAAGCTCAGCGCCTGTGTAATCCGGGAATTCAATCTGGTTCGGGAAGCGGCTGGCCAGGCCGGAGTTCGCCGTCAGGAACAGCGCCATCTCCTTGCTGTACCCGGCCAGGATCACCACCAGGTCATCGCGGTGGTCCTCAATACCCTTTACCAGGGTGTCAATGGCTTCCAGCCCAAAGCTGTCCTCGCCGCCGCGGTACAGGCTGTATGCTTCATCAATGAACAGCACGCCGCCCAAAGCGCTCTGGATCACCTGGTTGGTCAGCGGGGCCGTGTGGCCGACATAGCGGCCCACCAGGTCGGCACGGGTCACTTCCACCAGCTGGCCGCCGCGCAGTGCGCCGATGGCTTTCAGATACTTGGCCAGAATGCGGGCAATCGTGGTTTTGCCGGTGCCGGGGTTGCCGGTAAAAATCATGTGCATGTTCACATCGGCAACTTTCAGGCCCTGGGCCTTGCGCTTTTGCTGGGCCTGCACGTTCTGGGCAATGCCGCGCACAAAATCCTTTACTTCGTCAAGGCCCACAATGGCATCTAGCTCCGCTTCCACGGCATCCACATCGCCGCGGTACTGGCGGGGCAGCAGGGCCAGCAGGTCAAACGGTTCACCGCTGCCAATGGCGGCCATCAGGCGGCTGCCGTCCACCGTCAATTTGGCGGGCGTTCCGGCGGTAGGAATGTCGTCCGCATCCAGAACGTACTCTGCAAAGGCGCGGTAGATGCTGTCGACATAATCGCGCATGGCGGTCATGCCGCTGGTTTTGCCGTACTGCGCGGCAACCAGGTCCCGCACATCGCTGCCCATGGCAAGCACAAGGCCGCACTGCGCCTTGACCCGCTGGGCCAGGTGGTTCAGCTCCCGCGCGGCAATGGCGGCCAGGCTTTCGGGGGTGAACGCCTGGGTGCGGCAGATGTCCCCCTCCAGCGCGTCCACGAACCGCGCGCCGAACTTGTCCGCCAGGGCGGTTTCGTCCCGGTTGGAGAAAAATACAAAATACTTGCCGGCAGCCTGCAATTCGCCGATCGCGCCGGGGGCCAGGGCGGTGCCCACATCCACCAGAATGCCGCGCTGCAATACATAGCGGCTGGTCAGCGGCAGAGTGCCGTCAATGGCCAGCGTTGCCAGCATGTTCAGGTAATTGGATGCACAGCTTTCGTAATGGTCAAAGGCCAGAACCTCGGCGTCAGACTGCAAGGCGGCATACAGGTCCTGCAAAAACAGCTTTTCCTGTGCGGGGCCGGGGTACAGGGCCAGATCCATCGTTTCAATCAGGGCGCTGTGCAAAAGTCCGCGGCCTGCCATCTCGTCCACAATGCAGGTCAGGGCATAGTGCCGCCCGGTACCGGTGGGGCCGCACAGCAGCATGCTGCCGCGGGCATGGGCGGTATCGGCGGTGCCCATCACAAAGGGGCGGCGGAACGCCTTGACCACCTGCCCCACAAAGGCATCCTGCCCCAGCACCTGCTGGCGCACCCGGTCGGCCAGGCCATTAAAGTTTTCCGGGCCGGCTTTTACCGGTTCTGCTGCGGGGGCAGGCTGTGCGGTTTTGCCGCCCAGCAGGCCGTCCTGGCGCAGGCTTTGGGTCAGCTCGCTGCTCATGCGGCGCACACTGTCCGCGGTGGCGGCGCCGGCGCGCTGCACGGCGTTCAGGGCGTCCGCGGCAGATTTCTGGCGTTTTTGGCTTTCGGCCAAAGCGTCCAGCTGGGCCTGCATAGCGTTCAGGCTGTTTTGCGCGGCATCGCGGTCCTGTTTGGTAGCGCTGTGGCGGCCTGTACCGGTCACACTGCGCACCCAGGCATCGTATTGATCTTCCAGGCTCATGGCTTTGCCCTCCGTTATATCAGTCGGCCTTTTTCACGGTAATTTTATAAAAGTTTTTGGTACTGCACCCGGCGCGGCCGCCGCCCGCACACGCGCAGGCGCATGCACAGCTGGAAACACAGGCACACGCACACGCGCAGCTGGAATGGTTGGAGTGATCCGAACCGCCGCTGCGCCGCCCGGCACCACCGCCGCGGGTCTTTCCGCCCCCGGCCTTGAAGTTTGCGGGTGGGGGAACGCGATGGTAGCCTTCTGGCGGGGGCAGATTACGGGCAACATGGATATGGGTGTGCCCGTTGGAATACCAGTACCAGTCGTCGGGGTCATCCTCGCCAAAACCACCGTTCCAGATCCCGTTTGTGCGGGAAACGGAAACCGTGATCAGAGCAATCACGATAATGACCAGAAGGAGCACGAAGAAGAAAACCAGTACCTGGTCACTGTCGTCATAATACATTTCGCTGTCCGTTGCGGCAGCATCGGGGGAGTAGTTTTGTGCTGTATGGGCGGGAACGCTGACATGCACCGTGGCGCTTTCGCCATGGTCCAGCGGGCCAAAGTTCCACACAAGATAGTTGCCGTCCTGGCTGTCGTTATCGGCCTGGATACCGTCCAGCGCCACCCAGCGGATGGTCAGCTCATCCACACACAAATCATCGAACCAGCCGGGGGTAAAGCTGTAGTCGGCGTTGCCGTCCTCGTTCAGCAAAAACAGATGGGACTGGTGTACCTGGAACGCAAAGTGTACGCTGCTCTGTGCGCCGATGGTGGCGGCAATATCCGGCGGGAAGTAGGCGTTGATAAAATCAACCTTGGCAAAGGAACCGCCGTCATCCACGGAACTTACGTTAAGAACTGTATCCGGCGTCAGGTTGACCAGGCTGTCGTTGTGGCTGTTGGGCAGGCCAATGCGCACCCAGGTCAGCGGTTCATCCAGGCTGCCGCCGATCACGTTCCAGTCCAGCTCATAGGTGATATCGGCGGAGCCATCGGCGCGGGTGTCCACTGTTACGGTATAGTGGGTGATCTCATCCATGTCGCCGTCATCCGCATGGGCGGGCAGGGCGGCGGCAACAAACAGCAGCAGAACGGCCAGCATAGCCCACAGCTGCGCGGCAAAGCGTAAAACGGATTGTTTCATCACAAACCTCCCTGTGCGGGAACGGTTGTGCCAAGCTGGCAGATGTGTTCCATTTTCGCACTTTCTTCCCGCACACGGCGGCAGGCGGGGGCATTCCAGATCTTGTGCCAGGGATCATGCAGGATGTTGCCCAGGCCAGCGCCCTCCCGCAGCCAGCTCTGGCAGGGCAGAACGGTGCCGTCCGGCGCAACGGCCATGTTGGAAAGGCAGGCCCCGCAGCTGGGCACCTGGGTAAAGCCAAGGTCCAACAGTACCGCATCCGGCAGCCAGCCGGGGCTGGTAAAGTTGATCTCCATGTGGTTTTGTTCAGCATAGGCCATCGCGGGGCGCAGCACGGCGGTCAGTGCTTCCGGCGTTAAGCGGGTGGCCTTGCTGGGGTCGGTTTCGGCCCCGCCGGTGGGAATTAGCCCGCTGCAGGTGGCATAGCGCACGCCAAGAGAGTTGGCCAGCGCCAGCGTTGCGGTGTAATCCTGGTTCAGGCTGCACAGCGGGGTGTTGATGCTGACATTCAGCCCCGCCTCCACCGCATTGCGGATGCCGCTGATGGTGTCCGCATAGCCGGGGGCACTCACCAGCGTGTTATGGATAGCTTCATCCGTCGAATATAGGGTGACCTGCACGCTGTCCAGGCTGGCGTCCGCCAGTTCCCGGCAAAGGGCGCTGGTCAGCATGCGGCCGTTGGTGTTCAGCCGGGTAACAAACCACTGTGCGGCATGCACCAGGCTGACCAGGTCATTGCGCATGGTGGGTTCGCCGCCGGTAAAGGTCAGCTGCGGAATGCCCGCCGCGCGGCATTTTTGGATAACAGCCAGCCATTGGTCGGTATCCAGCTCTTTCACCGCGCCAAGGGGCTGGTTGGCGGCGTAACAGTGCAGGCATTTCTGGTTGCAGTGCCAGGCACCGTCCTTTTCCATGGAGCTTACCATCAGGTCCATACGGTGGGGGGCTGCCATATAGCGGGCGTAAGCGCCCAGGTCCATCGGCTGCACATGCACGGGCGGTTCCTGCCCGGCGGTCAGCGCGCGGAAGGAGGTCAGCATGGCATTCAAATCCGCGCGGATCTGGTCGGGAGCCGTTTTCGGGTAAACAGCAGCGGCGGTTTCCACAGCCTGGGCGGCAATGCCGGCCCACTGGTCCTCGGTGATCTCCTTGCCCTCAAAAGGCTGCAGGGCGTCCATCAGCCCTGCCAGCAGAATGGCCCAGGAAACGCTGAGCGGCAAAATATCCTGCCCGTTCAAAAGTGCAACAAACGGCACATTGCGCCGTGCTTTTTTGCAAGGGAGCAGGTGAATGCGCAGCACACCGGGGCCCTCCGGGTCCAGGGTGACATGGCGCACAACGCTTAGGTGCTGGTGCAGATAAGAGGACTCTGCACGCGATAAAAACATCATCTAAAACACTCCAAAACAGATTTAGCGGCCAAACACATAAAAGCAGTGCCGCTGCAGTGGTTGACTATTAAATAATTCTCCCAAATGTGTTAAAAATAGTACAAAGAGATAATTCTGTCCCATTATACCATGTTAAGCAGGTGAATACAATCTACAACCCCAAAAACCTGACGATGCAAAAACAAAACCCCAGGCAAGCCAGCGGCGCTGCCTGGGGGAAATGTACTGTAATACCAGAGAGAAAGCAGGCTGCGGTTCAGCCGCGCTTCATGCGGCCCAGCAGCAAATAATACCCCGCCCAGTCCAGCTTGCCGAACAGGGGGCTCTGCGTGCGCGCAGCTTCGGACAACATCCATAGCAGACGCAAGCTGTTCCAGCGGCAGGGCAGGTAATAGGGGCTGTAACAGTGCTCATGGCGCATTGTATCCAGCAGGCTTTTCAGCCATGGACTTTGCAGCGCGGTGCGGGCTTTGGCGCGGCGTGCGGGCATGGCGTCGGGGTCCCGCCGCAAAATGTCCGCGGCACCCTCCGCCAAAACCTGCAATTCCGCGCGGTGCAGCGGCAGCATATCCTGCGGCGGGCAGGCAGCAGCGGTGCAGGCGGCGTTCAGCTTGGCAAAATGCTTGGGCCAAATTTCGCAGTAATTGGCGTGGTACTTGGTGGAAAGGGTGCCGGTGCGGCTGCAATCGTAAAAGGTCAGGGCGCTTTCCAGCACAAGGTAGCTGAAATCCGGCTGGCAGCGCCCCAGCAGAGCCAGATAATCCAGCACAAACTGCAAATCTTCGCCAAGGGTATAAGCCTGGTCAAAGGCAAGCTGCCGGGCGTATGTGCGCCGGTAAAGCTTGTTCCACGGCATGGCGATCAGGCAGTCCAGGTGCAGGCGGGCCAGGTCGCTCTGTTGGGCCGGGTGGGCTACTGTGGTTACAGGGGTGGTATCGTCCGGCTGCATGGTGTAGTGCCAGAGCACAAAAGCGTTGGGGGCAGCGGCCTGTGCCGCAAGGGCGGCGGCCAAAGCGCCGGGGCGCAGGGCATCGTCACTGTCCAAAAATACAATATACTCGCCGGTGGCGGCCCGTAGCCCGGCATTGCGCGCGCCGGAAACCCCGCGTTCCCTGCGGTGCAGTACCATCACACGGGGATCCTTTGCTGCGTAAGCGTCACAAATTTCGCCGCTGCGGTCTGGACTTTGATCGTCCACCAAGATCAGCCGCAGCCCGCCCGGCAGCTGCTGGGTCAGCACACTTTCGATGCAGCGGGGCAGGGTGGCTTCCGCCTTGTATACCGGAACGATCACACAGATGACGGGCTGTTCCATAGGTGACCTCCAAAATCGTACACAATGCGTACAAAATCATCATAAAAGCGTGCAGAAGAATAGCGCTGTGCCGTCTTTGCACCGGCGGTGCTCATCTGGGCGCGCAGATCCGGGTGTTCGTACAGCATGCGGATGGCAAAGCTCAGCTGCCCGGCTACATTGCCGTCACGGTCCACCAGCACGGCCTGGCTGCCGTCCAGATATTCCGGCATACCGCCGCTGCGGGTCGCCAGCACGGGGCGTCCGCAGGCCATCGCCTCCACGGCCACAAGGCCCGCGGCCTCCTCCACCAGCGTGGGCACGCAGCACAGGTCGGCCAGGCGGTAATAGTCGGGCAGGTCCTCATTGGGGATGTAGCCCGTGAACTGTACGCGGTTGCCCAGACTCTTGGCCTGCTGCTCCAATTTGCGCTGGAACGTGCTTTGCTGGGTGCGGGCGAAGAAGGGGCTGCCCACGATCAGCAGCTTGATGTGCGGCTCATGCAGCGCGGCAATGGCCTCCATCAGCTTATGGATGCCCTTGTCCGGGTCGAGCCGCCCACAGTAGAGCACGACGAAATCCTCGTCGGTAAAGCCGAGCTGCGCGCGCAGCGTTTTGGATGCCGGGCCGGGGCAGAAGCGGGCCGTGTCAATGCAGTTGTGCAGAATGTAGGCCCGCTGCGGGTCAAGGGTGCTGGATTGCAGGTAATCCTCGCGGATAAAATCGCTCAGCGCCAGCACGCCGCCGTAGATGTCGTCCATCACGGGGGTACAGGTCGTCTGGCCGTGCAGGTGCGCCAGACAGCGTTTGCGGCCAAACATGCGGCTGATGGCGCTGCACTGGGTCAGGTTTCCGCCCTCGGCCACGATCAGGTCGGGCGGCGGCAACTCCAGTGCCAGCGAGAGCTGGACCTTCTGGTACCACGGGTCATAGGGCGCGGCGATCCCGGCGCACCGCTCCAGAAAGACCATCGGCCAGTAGCGGCGGTGGCCGCCCGGGCGGTTGATGTAGAGCATCTTCGTATGCTGCCAGCCCTCGGCGGCGCGGCGGGCGGCATCGTCGGTGACACTGGCGCACAGCAAATCAAGCTGCCCCTGCTTCTCGTTCTCGCGGATCAGGTGGGTCAGCAGCGTCTCCACCGCGCCGCCCTGCACCGCGGGGACCGGCAGATCCGGCGGCGGCACCAGCAGCACGCGGGGACGTCTTTCCTTGTCTAGCTTCAATAACGCCAATGTGGGCTCCTTAGGATGTGGATTTTTGGCTTCTTGGCCCCCTCTGGGAGGGGGCTCCGCCCGCAGGCGGTGGGGGAGAGAGCTTCCCAACAACCCGGAGTATTTCGGATTAGGGCAAGGTTCAACCCTTCCGGCCCTGCGGGGCCACCTCCCCTGCTAGGGGAGGCAAGAAGGGACGATTATTTGATCGGGCACAAACTCTGTGCGCTCATCATCGACCAGCGGGCGGCGCTCAGCTTCTCGGTCATCTTCATGTTGCGGCAGTTGGGCAGGTAGCTGATGAGCCCCTGCATCAAAAACTGCTCCTTGCTGATGGCCTTGACCAGCTCGGGCGTCGGGGACTGGCGCACCTTCGCGCAGAGGAACAGATACCGTCGCCAGCAGGCCGCATAGGCTGCGTCGATGACCGCGCGGTCCGCGTGGTTCTCAACATAAAAGCGATAGCGGTCCGCCAGACCGTCCACGGCGTCGAACGCCTCCGGGCGTATGTTCGTGCGGCAGATGCTGCCGTTGCGCAGGCGGTAGTGATAGAGCGGCTTGTCGATGCAGACGACCTTGTCGCAGCGCCAGAACAGGCGGTGTGCGACGAAATCATCCTCATGCAGGCGGCCTTCGGGGTAATGCAGCAGTTTCCAGACCTCGGCGCGGTACATCTTGTTCCACGCGACGGTGTAGACCGTGCCGTAGGGGGTGTAAAACTCGTTCAGCAGGTCCTTGCCGCAGAAAACACCCTCCTGCGTGGGGCGTGTGAAGTAGGCCGGGTCGCAGCTCTTGCCGTCCTCCTGCACGTCCTCGACAGAGCAGAGGGACATATAGGCGTCGTGCTCCTCGCAGGCGTCGTACAGTGTCTGCAAAAAGCGCGGCAAAACGACATCATCGGAGTCAATAAAGGAATAATAGCGGCCCTTGGCGGCGTCGATGCCGGCGTTGCGCGCGCGCTTGAGCGCGGCGGACAGGCCCTGGTTCTCCTGATGGATGACCCGCACGCGCTCATCACGGGCGGCGTACTTGTCGCAGACCTCTCCGCAGCCGTCGGTGGAGCCGTCGTCGATGAGAAGCACCTCGATGGGCACATTGATCTTCTGGTCCAGAATGCTCTCGATGCACTCGGCCAGGTAGGGCTTCGTGTTGTAGATCGGCACGATTACACTGATCGCGATATGTTCCATAATTTATTTCCCCTTCCTCGTATGCAGGCGTCCCCAGGCAGCCGCCGCGCCGTAGGTCAGCGTGGGGCTGGCGCAGAACGCGGCAGCCCGCAGCTTCTCGCCCAGCGGCAGGTATTTGCTTGCCAGTATGTCGGGCAAAATGGCATCCAAATGCTTTTTGTGCGCCATAAACTTTGGCCTGACCTCGGGTAGGTTGCCCGCAGCATCGGACTGGCACCAGAACTGGTAAAAAATCTTCCAGTACCGCACAACGGCCCAGTCGTAGTACTCCTCGCGCCCGGGACGGGCCGAGAAGTATTGCAGCCACTCCCAGTACATCCGCAGGTCGTCGGTCTTGCGCGGCGGAAAGCCCGCCGTTGTGATCTGCCCGGCGCGGGTGCGGTAATGGTAAAGCACATCGGTCAGGCAGTTGCAGCGCTCACCCTCAAATACACGGTGCAGCACGCTGGCATCGTCACCGAAAAGCATCGTCTCATCGTAATGAATGCCCTTTTCCTTAAACAACCGCGCGTCGAACAGCTTGTTCCAGCTTAAAGGTCCGTAAAAGCTGCCGGTCTGGAACGCCTCGAGCAAAAGCTCCTGCGCATCGCGCACGCCGCCCTGACGGATCGTGACCATGCGGCCTTCGATTTTTTTGCCGTCGGCGTCGATGCAGTCGCCCGCGCAGGCGGCCAGCCGCACGCCATCGACCTGCACGGCGCTGTACAGCGTTGCAAACATGGTCGGTTCTATCAAATCATCGGAATCGACCATGCCAATGTAGTCGCCGCGGGCGTTGTCCAGCCCGGTGTTGCGGGCGTGGGCCGGGCCGCCGTTCGGCTGGTGGAACACCCGGATGCGGGCATCCTCCTGTGCCAGCGCGTCGCAGACCGCGGCGGAGCCGTCGTGGCTGCCGTCATCGACAAGCAGCAGCTCAAAGTCGGTGAACGTCTGGGCCAGAATGCTCTCCACAGCCGGGCGCAGGTACGGCCCCGTGTTGTAGACTGTGGAGATTATGCTGATTTTGGGATGGTCGGACATAGGCTTTTCCTTATATAAATGAAGAAATTTCTCGGCCCCCTCTGCGAGGGGGCTCCCGCCGAAGCGGGTGGGGGGAGAGAGCCTTGCGGCAATCCGAAGCATTTCGGGCTGTGGCAAGGTTCAACCCCTCCGGCCCTGCGGGCTACCTCCCCTGCTAGGGGAGGCAAGAGGCGGTGTCACAATAAATTTTGCTTCGACATCGTATACCCC
>ERZ773195.2239-NODE-2239-length-12589-cov-12.880645_pt1 | contig 12589 bp, 10 predicted proteins | sample MGYA00580530_ERZ773195 | MGnify/ENA primary metagenome ERZ773195 (study PRJEB29015, sample SAMEA2737751) | human gut metagenome | biome: human gut; feature: human-associated habitat; material: faeces | place: China | collected 2012 ...
AATATGATGCATGGGGAAATATCGTGTCCAGCTCCGGTAGACTGGCTGAGATCAATCCGCTGCGGTATCGCGGATACTATTATGATAATGAGACGGGGTTCTACTACTTGCAATCTCGTTATTATGATCCCGCAAACCGGAGATTCATTAATGCGGATACCTATTCCAGCACAGACCCCGGTGATGCAATCGGCTGCAACATGTTTGCCTATTGCGGGAATAATCCTGTCATGCGCAACGATTATTCCGGAGACGCATGGTGGCATTGGGTCGTGGCCACGGTGGCCGTTGTTGGCTTGGCGGTTGCCTCTGTTGTTACCTGCGGCGGTGCTGCAGCTGCTGCAATGACCGCGACGGCACTCATAAGCGGAACCTGCACGACAGTCCCGGCAGCGGCGACCATTATAACGGGCGCTGCCTTGGGGGCAGGAGTTGCCTATGCCGGAAGCGTTGTTTCTGCTGCCTCAAGCGTGAAATCTACGGAGGAATTTGCTGAATACGGTAAGAGCGCACTGATCAGCACGGTGGCCGGTGCGGTAGTAGGGGCCGTCGCAGGAGCGATAAATGCCGCCACATCCTGCTTTGTCGCCGGAACGCCCGTGCTGACAGAGGATGGCGATAAGCCCATAGAGGACGTTACCGTTGGAGATTATGTCTGGGCTTGGGACGAGGCGACCGGCACGACAGAGTTAAAGCAGGTTGTTGAGACTTATGTAAACGAGACGAGTGAACTGACGCACATCTTCGTGAACGGCGAGGAGATCGTTGCAACACCGACGCACCCGTTCTATTGCCCGGTTAAGGGCTGGACGGACGCCGCACATCTCCGCGCGGGCGATATCCTCGTCCTCGTCAATGGCGAGTATGTCGTAGTCGAAAAAATCCAGCATGAGTTGCTGGAGAACCCGGTCAAGGTCTATAATTTCCAAGTCCAAGATTACCATACATACTATGTAGCCGAATCCGGCGTTCTAGTACATAATCGTTGTCTACCTGAGAATTCTGTGGCAATGAGCACAGATGATGCTCTGGATACAGCCAGCGACTACCTTGGCCCTAACTATACAGAAGTCGAGAACGGCCGTTATGTATCCTTTGACGGAGATTTGCAGGTGCGCATTGGAAATGCGGATATCTTGGGGCAACATGCAGGGGGACCGCATATAAATCTTGACTGGATTGGCGCAGGAAAATACCGGACCTTTCATATTTTTCTATTAGATTAGGGGAGGCGATATATATGCAATTGGAAGAAATTCAGATCCCTGTCTATTTTGGCGGATTTATCGATGTATTTTGGGACAGCGATGGGATCATCCGCGTGGACACGGAGCGGGATCGCCTGTCCATTTGCGCAAACGGTCCGGCATTGGCGGCTTTGGCAAAGCAGCTGCTGTATTTTTCGTGCAACAATTCCCTTCGTCATGCTCATGTGCATTATGATTCTTTCTTTTGCAAGAACGGCTATGTCGGAGAGCCCCTGATTTTGGAGTTCAGTCCGAGGGAGGAGACCCATGGCTTTGATCTGTATGACGATGATACCGTAACGCTCCGTCTGGATATTCCGTCTGATTGCGAGCCAGATGTGCCCGGCCTGCTGCAGGTATTTCCGGAGGAGTGCCGCATCGTTGGAGACGAAAAGGCCATGCTCTATCTCGCAAAGGCAATGCTGATGCTCCGGGGCAGAGAACAGGGATGCAGCTTGTCGTTTCGTTCCGGCAATGCGCCGCGTGCCGCGCTCTGCCTGACCCGGATATAACCCCCCGTCAGCACGGAAAGGAAAACACGATGAAACTGATCTGGACCAGAGAACTCGATGTACAAAACCCATGGGAGCCGGAATTCCACGGCATATTCTCTTATCAGGAATCCGGGATTTCCTTTTATTACAAAGATGAACATTTGGTTCGGTGCGTACACGGACAAATGGATGAGCCCGAAATACTATTCGAAGGGAGGCAGGGAGTATCGCCTCCTCTGCCGCATGATTGGATGATTATAAAACAGGATGACGCGCTTTTTCTGCTGTGCGGAGAACAGATTGCAATCGAATTGAAAACAGGCCGCTCAAAAATTCCGGCTCCTGACAATCTGCAGTCGGAATACCAGCGGCGTAAGCCCTCGCCCGAACATTTTGTGGAGGACTCTTTCGTTTTGAATGAATATCAGGTCCGTCACAAAGGAGAATGGGGGTACATCTGCCAGAAGGACGGACAGGATATCTGGACGTTCGGCGGGCGCGGGTATCTGTACACCGACATGCAGCGCGAGGGCGACAACCTGTATTTCGGGACAGCCGGAGCTGGCGGCTATTTTTACATTCTGAATATCCATACCGGCGTCCCTATCCTCAGCCTGCGGACCGGCGGTACGACCGTGATTCAGCGGCGCGGCTCTCATGCCTATCTCTACACAGGCGTGGGACAAAGAAAATCCCAACTGATCTGCGTCGACCTGATCAGCGGCAGCATTCTGGACGAAATCGAGCTTCCCGGCATCGCGTCGGACAGAAGCGCGCTTGGCATGAGGGAAAATCATGTTTACACGATAACGTTCACATATAAGAAACGTTATGGCGCCGTAAAAGATGCGCTTTACAGCTGTATTGCGCTGGATTAGTCCTGCTTGTTATGTAGTTCTCTGAAACGACGGATTACAGTGAGTAAAGTTTCAGTGCCAATCAAACTGCAAAACGGGACGGTTCCTGCTAAAGATGATACTTTCATTTTTAGCAGGTTCCCGCTCCGACACCAGTGCACCGTAACGAGATGGCAAAATCCGCGACAGGCTTGACAGAGTGACGCGGATGGTGTATTCTGGCGGCAGGTATGTGAATTACCGTTACAATGCAGAGGGTTCTCTTGCCGAGCTGGATTACGGCGAGGGAAACGCGGCCCCGACGGCGACGTACCGCTTCGAGTACGACTCCCTCGGCCGCCTGATCCGCAGCCAGCAGCGCGACGGGAATACCGTCACGCAGCGGACGGAGCAGCTTTACGACACGGCAAACCGCCTGTCTGCGCAGGGCTGGACGATCGGCGGGACGAGCTACCGCGAGTCGTATGCCTACGACGCGTCAGACGGCAGCCTGACCACGCTGAACACGGCCGTCGGCACGAAGATCGGCTACAACTACGACGCGCTCAAGCGTCTGCGCAGCCGCGCAATTTATCAGGGCAGCACGCCGCTGTTCGAAAACCGCTACGCTTATGCCACGCAAAGCGGCAATCAGAGCACGGCGCTCGTCGAATTCTTCAACTACCGCCTCGCCTCGGACGACGGCAGCGGCGATATCATCGTCGGCTACCAGTACGAGTACGACGACGGCGGCAACATCACGGACATCAAGGCCGAGGTCGACGGCGCGCTGATCCCGCTGGAGCATTACGAGTACGACGAGAAGCAGGGCCAGCTCAAGGAAGCGATTCGCTATGAAAATGGCGTAGAAGCCGACAGATGGACCTATTCCTATGACACGGCAGGAAATATCCTGTCAGAGGACCACGAGGGAAGCAATAGCGAGCTGCACGAGTACGCCTACGAAGACGGCCGTTGGGGCGACCTGCTGACCTCCGTCGACGGCATCGACCTCGAGTACGACGGCAGCGGCAACCCGACGCTTTACGCGAACGGGACGGAGCTGCTCTGGAGCATGGAGTGGCAGAACGGCCGCCAGCTCAGCCGCGCGGCTACCGAGCGCGACAGCACGACCGAGGACGTCCTCGATTTTGCCTACGACGCAAACGGCATCCGCACGAGTAAAACCTATACCGTTCGCTCCACTGCACAAATTCCGGAATATACTGTCACATTTAAGGCTGATGGTATAACTGTCAAAACTATGACGGTCGAAGACGGCTATGTTCTGAAGGATGGCGATTATCCTGCAGTTCCGGCAAAATCGGGCTACAGCGGTGCGTGGAGGAAGTATACTGTGGCGATTCACAACGATGTGACGATCAATGCCGTATACACGGCGCTTGAAACGAAGCACACTGTCATATTCTTTGCGGATGGAAAGGCGCTGAAAACCATGCAGGTGGACAACGGCTACACACTGCAGGCCAGCGATTACCCGGCCATTCCGCCGAAGGAAGGCTACACCAGCCGCTGGGATACCAGAGTAACGCGAATCGTCAAGGATACGGCCATTTATGCCATCTATTCCGATAGTTCTACGCATACTGTAACATTTATTTTCGCTGAGGTTGAGTGCGGCACATTGACGGTTGCAGATGGATATATCCTGCAGGACAGCGATTACCCCGCTCCGCTGGTCCCCAGTAAGGATGTGTCGGCGGTCGCAGTTTGGGAAAAATACACCTCGCCGATCCACGAGGATATTACCGTGCGCGGAAATTGGCAGGGCAGTGCAGTCCTTCCGACAGAACCCAGTTATCCGGATGAGATCATGTCCGGTGGAGAGGGCGAGCCTGTCGAGGCAGAGGAGCCGGAGGAGAATGGCGCGGAAACCTACAGCGCGAGGACGATGGACGAAGCGGACACCATAACGCATGACTATCTGACCCAAAGCGGCAGGGTCGCAAGGGAAACGATCCGGCAGAGTGTCGGCGGAACGGTTCTGAAAACGGAAACTTTGGATTTCTTCTATGACGAATCCGGCAGACCGTTTGCGTTCAATTACTCTGTCGACGGGGGTATTGCGAGCACCTATTATTACATCCTCAACCTGCAGGGCGATGTTGTTCAGATTATCGACAAAACCGGCGTCATGCAGGCAGAGTACGTCTACTCCCCGTGGGGCGAGATTATCTCTGCAGAGGGTGATCTGGCGGAAGTCAATCCGCTCAGATATCGAGGCTACTATTATGATAGTGAAACCGGCTTCTATTACCTGCAAAGCAGATACTATGACCCGGAGAACCATCGTTTCATCAATGCGGATAGTTATGCGAGTACGGGGCAAGGATTTCTTGGCGTAAATATGTTTGCATATTGTAGTAATAATCCCGTTAACAATTTTGATAACGACGGGAAACGGCAAGGCCATGCAAGTGCGATAGCAAAGGCAAAACGTGAAAATGCCCAAGGAAAGTATAATGAAGATACAATCAATATTTACATGGAAGGCAATGGCATTGATGATGCTAGTAAATTGAATGTGCGTTTTTACATTGCCGACGCAGAAAAAGGATATGTTAATATTAATATTGACAAATCACTAGAAATTACCAATGTTTATGAGATGTACGCTGTCCTGTCGGTAATCGTTAATAGCGAATATTATAGCGAAGAAATGTTTGGAAGCGTTGATTATATGATTGGGCAATGGATTGCACATAATGAGTGCTACAACATAGCGTCTGCGAGCGATTCTGGCTATACAATTATGCAACGAATATCTGGCGCGACAAATCCCATTGAAAGCGCAAGATCGCTGGATTTAAGATGCAAAAATAATGTCTCTAATAGAGCTAAGGTAATTTATAAAATAATTCCATTCATTTATGCCCTACTTAATTAAATTTGAGAGGTGATAACAAATGAACTGGTGGAAGCGAAAGCAGATCACGCATGTTTTACTCCTCCTTTTGTGTATTGGCCTTTTTTCCTGTACAGCGGACCCTCCTGTCGGCGGGGCCGAAATCACCGCGCCGGAAGAGTACCTGAATGTCAACCATTATGTCGAAACGGCCCTGCACAGCGACTTTCCAGACTTTTTGCCTGACCGAGAGGCGCTCGACCCTTCCGCCGATATTCTCCGTTACCATTATGAATATTGCTGTGGCGTGTTGGGAGATCCGCAGTTCGCCATCTCTATGCAGGTAGAATTCCGTGACGATGCGGCCTATCAGGCAGAGTCCGGCCGGATCATGCGGTTCACAGGGGAACCTGCCGATGAAGTCACCGTCATATGGCTGAAGGGAAGCCTCGAAGAGCTTGCTGCCTATCTGGACATGGGACGCGCTATGTTCTTGCATGTGTGCAGCTCGACCCGGTGCAGAAAACGGTCTCCTACTTTGCGGCGCAGCTATATGATGGGCAGAAGCCGCTTCCTGCTGTTTCGGATATCCTGCATGGTCTTGGCTTGAATACCTAATGTAGCGGTACTTCCTGCTAAAGATGAAACTTGCATCTTTAGCAGGTCTGACCTACAGATAATGAATAGGAAGTGACACCTTGAACCAAACAAAAATCTATTTCCCGCTGATCTTTATTTCTCTGGAGGACGAGCCGTGGGAGCCGATCGAGCCAAATCCGAATGCGTCCCCGGAGGACGATTCGGACGTTGCAGAGCAGGATCTGTCTCAGTTCGACTGGACGCTTGCCTCGACCGAGACCGTGACGCATGAATATCTGACCCAAAGCGGCAAGGTCGTCCGGGAGACTATTACGACCTCGATGGATACCACGACCCTCGACTTCTTCTATGACGAATCCGGCCGCCCGTTCGCGTTCAACTACACGCCGGAGGGAAGTACCCCCAATACCTATTACTATATTCTCAATCTGCAGGGCGACGTGGTGCAGATCATTGACGAAGGCGGCGTCCTGCAGGCAGAGTACGTCTACTCCCCGTGGGGCGAGATCATCTCTGCCGAGGGCGATCTAGCCGAGATCAACCCGCTCAGGTATCGCGGATATTATTATGATTCCGAGACGGGATTCTATTACCTGCAAAGCAGATACTATGACCCGGAGAATCATAGGTTTATTAATGCGGATAGTTATCTCTCAACGGGGCGTGGAACGGTTGCACAGAATATGTACGCGTATGCAGATAATTCACCTGTAATGAACACTGACTCCTGCGGAAATTATACGTTCTATACGGTAAACGAAGTTAGCGATGTAGCGTCACTAGGAGAAGAAAAAGGCGTTCAAATGTATTCTGTAACAGTGAAGTATACTTGCGAAGTGATCAATTTCAATCTGCCGGTGAAGGATGCGGTTCTCGACGGAACAGCAACATTTGTATTTGGTGTTAAATCGGATGGCGTATTAATATATGATAATAAATCTCAAAGTGATTTGGCCTTAATTGCTGACAAATCAATTGGCATTGCTGTTGCTAAGTCGATGTACGAAACGGCAACGGAGCAGGTTCCGGGGGCACTCTCGGAAAGAACAATTGAGGGCATTGCGCGAGAACTGCGCGCGCATTACCGAGCATCACGCTTAGTCCCCATAGATAAACTTTTAATTGCGGATATGGGGGGCTTGGACGAATCGATGCCGGGTTACGATTATAATGCGAAAATGTTTGAGGAGCCCTATAAGCCAATCAACTATTTTAAAACGTTCATCGATATGTTCTTTTGAGTGATCTGAAGGAGTATATCATGAATCGAACGAAGAAAATAGTGAAAATAATTTTGATCGTTGTGGCTTCGCTTATAGGAACCAGCGTATTATTCTTTGCGGCAATGCCCTACCTGTCCATATTTATGGGTCCATGGGTCCACAAAAAGGAAATGAATAATTCTATCGTAAATGCGGGTTATCCGGGATGGCACGAGGTAACCTTGGATGAGCATCTCCAAATCAAGCTGCCCGAAGCATGGACTTTTGTACCCGGCGAACGTATCACCGTGACGGATGAAAACGGAGAACCTGTTCTTGACGGTGTAAAAATCGGGTGGGGATCTCCAGAGTCAGAACGGTTGACGCAGGAAGTGTTGAGCAAGTGCAGTGGAAAACAGGTTTCTTCCTATCGGATGGAACTTGCTGGTTACAACAAGTATTCGAGTTTTTGTCAAACAATGTGGATGTGGCTGGATGAACAGGAAAAAGTGACAGGCGTTATGATAACGCATATGGATGCTGAACCGGATAACATTTATTATTATTTCTTCTGCTTCCATGATACAACGGGAGCCTATCTTACAGAAGCAGAAGCAATCGCGTGGTCAGCAAAAGACCGCTGAGTGAAAACTAAAGACCTGCTAAAGACGAAACTTTCATCTTTAGCAGGTCCACCCCTTCGGCAGCCTCGTCCTCTCGACGAACGACTACGCCCCGCGCGGCGGCAGCCTGACGACCATGACGACCGCGACGGGCGACAGTCTGGAATTCGGCTACGACGCCCTCAAGCGACCGTCGAGACGTTCACGCAGCTTCCGGACTATACCGTCACCTTCCAAGCCGACGGCGCGACCGTCAAGACCATGACCGTCGAGGATGGCTACACGCTGAAGGACAGCGATTACCCCGCCGTCCCGGGCAAAACCGGTTATACCGGCGAGTGGGTGAAGTATACGTCGGCGGTGCACAGCAATGTCACGGTGCAGGCGAAGTATACGGCAGTCGTGGCGAAGTATACCGTTACCTTCAAGGCCGACAATACGGTCGTCAAGACCATGACGGTCAAAGACGGTTACACCTTAAAGGCCAGTGACTACCCAACCGTGCCCGCAAAAAGCGGCTACACCGGTGAATGGGTGAAGTACACCGCGGCGATTCACAGCAACATTACGGTGCAGGCGAAGTATACTCTTATCACAAAGACGTATACGGTTGTCTTCAGTGCAGACGGGCAGCTTGTAAAGAGAATGACCGTGCCTGACGGCTATGTGCTGCAGAACAGCGACTACCCGACCGTGCCGATCAAATTCGGCTACACCGGCAGCTGGCGCAGAGTGATCACGCCGATTCATACGGATACCACGGTGTATGCAGTTTACACGGCAACAGGCAGCGGCGGAGGCGGAGGAGGCGGAGAGATCATCATCCCGACCCAGCCGACCAGCCCCGGCGAGATCATGTCCGGCGGCGAAGGCGAACCGGTCGAGGCGGACGTTCCTGCTGAAGATGAAACCGTTGCCCCGCAGGGAACTCATGTCACCGGAACGCAGACTGTCACCCATGAGTATCTGACCCTGAACGGTAAAGTTGCCCGTGAAACGATCCGGACGAATAATACCTTGACAGCCGTGCTGGATTTCGTCTATGATGAATCCGGAAAGCCATTCGCGCTCAAATACTCGACAAACGGAACGAGTTTCCAGACATACTATTATGTTCTGAACCTGCAGGGCGACGTGGTGAAGCTGATCCATTATATCCCCGGCTTTGAGTATGAGTCTGTTGCAACCTACGAATATGATGCATGGGGAAATATCGTGTCCAGCTCCGGTAGACTGGCTGAGATCAACCCGCTCAGATATCGTGGGTACTATTATGATAATGAGACCGGATTCTATTACTTGCAATCTCGTTATTATGATCCTGCGAACCGGAGATTCATTAATGCCGACAGTTATCAAAGTACAGGGCAGGAATTCGTTGGGACTAATATGTTTGCGTATTGCAATAATAGTCCTGTAGATTTGTATGATCAAAGCGGTAATGCGGCTGGAAAGTCTTTCTTGACCGTAATGGAGGATTGTGCCGGTGGAAGGCCGCGCGAGTTGGATCCCAATGGCATTTATCAGTACGCTCCAAGTGGAACAGAGGCTCTGTTGCTTTATGAATCCCCTTATGATTCCCGCGCCAATCTTACGAGAAAAGTAACATACCTTTCTCCTACACAAACGCGTGAATATGTTGAGAATTTAGCGTACTCCAATTTCATTGGCACAAGTTCACCAGAAAAAATGTTGGGAGGTATTGCGGGGTCGTATTTACTAAACTATACCGACAAATTGCTTACTCCGGCACAAGGGGCTACACTTACAGCAGCAATTATTTGGATGCAAACTTATCAACACTCAGCCGAATCAATCCGTGCCCGTCAAATGATAGAAATTATGAATAGCGGAACCGGAATGGTCATTGTTAATTTCACAATTTATGGAACGCAATGTGTTGCATATCTCCCGTGGGATTCAAACTCTCGTGGGGGAGATTACGGAATATATCCCTATGCTCGAATTGGTTGATAAGTGGGGTGTCTAGACAATGAAAATCTTTCTGAGAAGGGTGCCATTTTTCACACAGCAACTTCTTGGTTGGGCTTATCTTGTATTTTGGGTTTTGAAAATCGTCTCTCCAGAAATACAAGTGCAATTATCGCATTTACCTAGGCTTGTATATGATTTGCTGCTATTCGTTACGCTGAATGCATTCATTCAAGTACTTTCTGCACTTCGACGCCGGAAAAAAGCAACCCAGTTTCTCAGCACGCTGCCCACACAGTTTTACGAGACAGTCCATACTCTTTCCGCTATGCCAATTGCATACCTGAGTTCTGCAAAATCCAGAAGGAGGCCGACAGCTGTCCGGGTTGGTGGAATGTTTGTCCAACCGGCACAGCAAGCCTGCGCAGAGAATATACAAACGGCAGCAGAGCTTGCAGCACAGCTCCGGAACGCGTTGCAAGAGCGTGAAAACAAATTGTATGCAGATTATTCGGAACCTCCTCAAGTTGATTTCAGCTTCTGGAATTTGGGTGTCGATGTTTACCGCATTAAAATTCGCAGCTCTGACCTGAATAGCTATACTGAACTGTACTATTCCCCGCTCGGGAAGACGAAAGCCTTAAAGGAACGGACGTGGTTCCCGCCGGTCGAGCTTGCTCCGTCGTGGTTTGTGTAAGCCATTGCGGGAATGTCATACCGTACATAGGATGAATTAGGAATACCTGCTAAAGATGAATGTTTCATCTTTAGCAGGTACACCAAAAACGAACAGGCAGGTGATACATTTGCAACAAACCAAGTTTTTCTTTCCTTTGATCTTTCTTTTCGGCGAGGAGGCAATTCCGAAACGGATTGGCTACACAGGTTCGTGGCCGAAAACAGGCGCGATCCATGCGAACACGACGATCACGGCTGTCTACACGAAAGATAGCGGAATCGTCATTCCAACGCAGCCGACCAGCCCCGGCGAGATCATGTCCGGCGGCGAGGGCGAACCGGTCGAGGCGGACGTTCCTGCTGAAGATGAAACCGTCTCCCCGCAGGGGACTCATGTCACCGGAACGCAGACTGTCACCCATGAGTATCTGACCCTGAACGGCAAGGTAGCCAGAGAGACAATTAAAACGAATAATTCCCTGACAGCCGTGCTGGATTTCGTCTATGATGAATCCGGGAAGCCGTTTGCACTGAAGTATTCGACGAATGGAACGAGCTTCCAAACATATTATTACGTTCTGAATTTGCAGGGCGACGTGGTAAAGCTGATCCACTACATCCCCGGCTTTGAGTATGAGTCTGTCGCGACCTATGAATATGATGCATGGGGAAATATCGTGTCCAGCTCCGGTAGACTGGCTGAGATCAACCCACTGCGGTATCGCGGGTACTATTATGACTCTGAAACGGGGTTCTATTATCTGCAGAGCAGATATTATGACCCGCAGAACCGGAGATTTATCAATGCGGATAGCTATGCCAGTACCGGGCAGGGATTTGTTGGGACCAATATGTTTGCGTATTGCAATAATAGTCCAGTTTTTTTGGTCGATTCGTATGGTAACATGGCCGGAAAATCGCATCTGGTGTATTCCAGCGAAGGTGGCTCTCGTTATCGCAACGTACAAAACGACGGGAAAGGTGCACGGAGTGCAGAATTAGAAGAGTATCTAAATGGTTATCTTCTCCCGTATGATTCACCTTATCTGAAAGCAAATATTGAATATCTTGGTAACTTATATTGGGATAACAATACTGAAGAGTACTGGCTAGCTATGACAAAGTGTTCCTTGATATCTTTGTTCCTCAGTAGCAAAATTCCTGCTGCTGGCATACTGGGGGCTGCTGCTACATTTCTTGATGTTTTTAATCATTTTTTTGGTGAAGATACCCCTTCCGATGCTTGGCATGATTTTTACAAAGTATCCATTGACGTATATATTGAGACGAGTGATTTTGTTGGCATATCTCACCGAGAATACATCTATGTATGGGCAAACAATTCGCCAACTTCTGCTTTCTGGTATCAAGTTCCTACTGCTAACTGTACTGGAGGGAATTCATAATGTCACAATATGCTCACTTCCCTGTAAAAGGCGATACATTCTGGGAAAGATATCGGAATGCATGCTTTCAATGGATCAAATGGTGGGATTTTCCGGTCATGACCTGCGCGGAATGCGGTGTCAGGATCATTCCTTCTATTCCCGCAATGATCCTGAACGATGTTTGCTATATGATTGGCCTCTTTTTTCTTCCATTGGGTATTGTATTTTCCGGCCTTGTATCAGCGGTTGACTTACGATATTTGCTGTCTTTAGCCTGCTTTCTTCTCTGGTTTTTCACAATAGCAGGCCTATCAACGCTTCTCGCCGTATTGCTTCCTTGGAAACAGCTTGGTGAATCTCCAAAAACGGATCGTTTTCGCTGCGTTGCAGTCCATCCGGTATTGTCGCTCGTCCGCTTGGTTCTGAAAATCGTGCCGTCATTTTTGCTGCTTTATTTTGTTGTTTCATTGTGATGCAATGATAGTTGTTTAAATAGTTCATCGGTGGAAAACCTGCTAAAGGCGAAAGTTTCATCTTTAGCAGGTCCGCACCATCCCGCAGAAAGGAAGTGCCCTTTGAACCAGACAAAACTCCTGTTCCTGCTGATCTTTATTTCTCTGGAGGACGACAGCAGCATCGTCATCCCGCTGCAGCCGACCAGCCCCGGTGAGATCATGTCCGGCGGCGAGGGCGAACCGGTCGAGGCGGACGTTCCTGCTGAAG
>ERZ773195.2247-NODE-2247-length-12560-cov-16.055658_pt1 | contig 12560 bp, 9 predicted proteins | sample MGYA00580530_ERZ773195 | MGnify/ENA primary metagenome ERZ773195 (study PRJEB29015, sample SAMEA2737751) | human gut metagenome | biome: human gut; feature: human-associated habitat; material: faeces | place: China | collected 2012 ...
CCTGCGCACGCTCGAGCAGACGCTCGAACAGGCGCGGCGGGACGCCGCGGCCAGGCGCACCGCGCTCGAGCAGACGCATTTCGGCGTGCAGACGCCGGACGAGGCGGGCGAGACCGCCGAGCGCGACGCGCAGCGGGCGGAGGCCCTTGCTGACACGGCAGCCCACGGCGGCAAGCCGTACTTCTGGATCGCGGCGCTCGTGCTCTCGGCGCTGTGCGCGGTGCTGGGTTATCTTGTGGCGCAGCCGCTGTATTATGCGGCCATCGCGCTCGCGGTGCTGGCCGTCGTGCTGCTGGTCGCTGCCAATAACGGCAAGAAGCGCGCGCAGCAGGCCGCCGCCGCGCTCGGGGAGCTCCTGCGCAGCTACGGCGCGCAGGACGCGGACGGCATCTACTATCAGGCGGAGGTGCACCGGGCTGCCTACCGCGCGTGCGCGGCCGCCATGCAGGCGGAGCAGAAAGCCGCCGCCGCGCTCGAGGATGCGCGCGAGCACCAGTGCGAGACGCACGAGCGGCTGCTGCAGAGTCTGGACTTTGAGAGCGGCACGGGCGAGGCCGCCGCGCTCTATCAGCGCAGGAGCGCGCTCGAGAGCGTGTGCACGCGCCTGCGCACGCAGCAGGCGCAGCTCACGGGCGCGGCCCTCGCCATCGGCGACCCGATGGCGCTGAAAAGCGAACACGCGCAGCTGCTCGAACAGCGCGACGCGCTCGAGCGGCAGTATGCGGCCATCGCGCTTGCGATCGAGACGCTCGGCCGTGCGGACGCGGAGCTGCAGAGCCGCTTTTCCCCGCAGCTGGCGCAGAAGGCGGCGGACTACATGGACTACCTCACCGACGGACGCTATGACGAGCTCGTGCTCGCGCGCGACCTGTCGGCCAAGGCGCGCAGCACCGACGACCCGACGCCGCGCGACACGGCCTATCTCTCGGCTGGGACGGCGGATCTGCTGTACCTGTCCGTGCGCCTGGCGCTGTGTGAGCTGACGTGCCCGGCGGATGATCCGTGCCCGCTCGTGCTCGATGACACGCTCGTGAATTTCGACGATGCGCGCGCCGGGCGCGCCATGGCGCTCTTCCGGGAGATCGCGCAGCACCGGCAGGTCATTTTGTTCACCTGCCACGAGCGCGACTGCCCCGCGCAGGCGTAAAACACGCGAAAACAGCAGGACTGGACACGGGACATTCCGTGTCCGGTTTTTGTCGTTGACAGGCGGGGCAAATCGCGTTATACTGACGGCGTTTTGCGTTCCCGGCAAAAACTTTATGGAGAGGGGATCCCAATGGAAAAGCTCTTTCACCTGAAAGAAAACAACACCACCGTACGCACCGAGATCGTCGCCGGCCTGACGACGTTCATGACCATGGCGTACATCATCGCGCTCAACCCGAACCTGCTGACCGGCTTCGGTGCCCAGGGCGGCTCGCAGCTCTGGAACGGCGTGTTCCTCGCCACCTGCATCGCCTCCGCCGTCGGCACGCTCGTCATGGCGTTCGCGGCCAACAAGCCCTTTGCCATGGCGCCCGGCATGGGTCTCAACAGCTTTTTCGCCGTCGTCGTGGCCAACATCGTCACCCTGACCGGCATGAGCTACCTGCAGTCGTTCCAGACGGCGCTGTGCGTCATCCTCATCGAGGGCATCGTGTTCATCATTCTCTCGGTGCTCAAGGTGCGCGAGAAGATCGTCGAGGCCATTCCGCTCGGCATCCGGCTCGGCATCGCGCCGGCCATCGGTCTCATGCTGCTCAACATTGGCATCGGCTCCAACGCCGGTGTGTACTCGAGCGAAGGCGGCCCGTTTTACGTCATGCGCGATTTCTTCGGCGCGCTCACGCCCAGCCTTGCCAAGGCCAACATGGGCGACGGCTACCCGCAGATGGTGCTCACGGTCGTGACCATGTTCGTGGGCCTGTTCCTGATCGTGCTGTTCGCGCACAAGAAGATCAAGGGCTCCGTGCTGCTGGGCATGCTCTGCGCGTCCGGCATCTACTGGGCGGGCGAGGCCATCTTCCTGCACACGAACCCGTTTGCGCCGCTCAAGGGCGCGTCGTTCGTGCCTGCGTTCGGCGACATGGCCGAGACGACCCTGTTCAAGTTCGACTTTGCCGCCCTCGGCGAGATCGGCTGGTTCACGGTCGTGACGCTCGTCATCACGTTCTGCATCATTGATATGTTCGACACCATCGGCACGCTCGTCGGCACGGCGAGCCGCGCCGGCATGGTCGACAAGGACGGCAACATGCCGCGCATGCGCGAGGCGCTGCTGGCCGACGCCGTCGGCACCGTCGCGGGCGCGTGCACCGGCACGTCCACCGTCACGACGTTCGTCGAGTCTGCCTCCGGCGTCGAGGCCGGCGGCCGCACGGGCCTGACCGCTCTGACGACCGGCGTGCTCTTCCTTGCGAGCATGTTCCTTGCGCCCATCGCCGCCATCATCCCCGCCGCTGCGACGAGCTCCGCGCTCATCTACGTCGGCCTGCTCATGCTCGGCGGTCTCAAGAAGATCGACTTTGACGATATCTATCAGAGCCTGCCGGTAGCCATCATGCTCATCTCCATGCCGATCTCCGGCTCGATCGGCCACGGCATCGGCTTGGGCCTGATCAGCTACTCCGTGCTCAAGCTCTGCACGGGCAAGGGCAAGGACGTCTCGGTGCTGACGTATGTCATCTCGGTGATCTTCCTCGTGAAGTTCTTCCTCATCGCCTGAGGAAAAATATCCGTCCGCACGGCCGGGCGCGTCTGAATGGACGCGCCCGGTTTTTTGCGCCCTGCGCGCTGCCTTACGAAGATGTAAGCCAACTGTAAGCCAAAACGATGGCGATGTGATGCCGTCCGGGGCTATACTGATGCCAGAAACCGGGGCGGGAGCGCCCCGATGGGAGGCAAGGATCATGACAAATCTTCTGGGCAGTATCCGGCTGGCGGCTTATGCGTTTCCGCTCATCGCGGCGCTGGTGGCCGTGCCGTTTTTTGACCGGCAGGTGCGTGTGTGCTGCTTCAACTGGGTGCGCACCGTGTTCGGCGGTCTGTTTTTGTTTTACGTGCTGTGCGTGCTGGCGCTCGTGTTCTTCCCACTGCCGGATGCGGCGCAGGCGGCGCGGCTGAGCGGGCATGAGATCCAGCTCGTGCCGTTTCAGTTCGTGGCCGATTTCCTGCGCGAGACGCCGCTCGTGCTCTCCGATGCGCGCACGTATCTGCCGGCGCTTTTTGACCGCACGGTGCTGCAGGTCGTGTGCAACATTTTGATGCTGCTGCCGTTTGGTATGTACCTGCGCTATGTCTGCGGGCTGGATCTCGGCAAGGTCGCGCTCGTGTCGCTCGCGTTTTCGGCGTTCATTGAGCTGGGGCAGCTCACGGGGCTGTTTTTCATGTTCCGCGGCTCGTACCGCCTGTGCGACGTGGACGACCTGATGCTCAACACGCTCGGCGGCCTGCTCGGCGGCGAGCTGGTGCACGCGCTGGAAGCGTATCTGCCGCCGCTCGATGCGTTCGACCGCTTCCCGGGCAGCAGCGCGCTGGCGATGCAGAGACTTGGATAAACATATTCATGAGAACCCAGCGAAGCGGTTCTCGTTGGAGAAAAAAACAGCATGGCGTCGGCCATGCCGTTTTTTTGCTGCCGGGGCATTATGCCTCCTCCGTGTCGCCGTCGATCTCGTCGCGGCCGCGGAAGAGCAGGGAAATGCACCAGATCGCGGCCAGACCCACGAGCGTGTAGATCACGCGGGCGACCACGGAGGCCTGCCCGCCGCAGATCCACGCCACGAGATCGAACCGGAACAGACCGATGCTGCCCCAGTTGAGCCCGCCGATGATCGCAAGGATCAGCGCGATGCGGTCGATCACCTGCATATGCTTCCATCTCCTTTGCTGTGTACTCCCGGTCAGTATGCCCCGGCGCGCGAAAAAAGATTCTGCCGCCGACAAAACAAGTGTCCGACCGACACCGTTCGCTCTTTACATTTTGCGCGCCCGGCGCTACAATACCATTACAGCTTATCCAATTGACTTCCGCAGTTTGGAAGCCACGGCTCATATCTTTATCCCACGACCCTGTTTTTGGCGGACTGTTTTCAGTCCGCCCTCTTTTTTTCTGCGCGCGCCCGATTTCGCCGCGTTTTGCGCAATATGTGGATTATTTTTGTGTTGTAAAACACAAGATATGGAGGGTGTGCTATGCAGTTTTCCAACCATCGCAGCCGCGCGGCCCGCGGCAGCATCGTGTATCTGGCGGTGGACGCGATCGCGCCGAGCGCGGTCCAGCCGCGGCAGAATTTTTCACCGGCGCAGCTCGAGGAGCTCTCGCGCAGCATCGCCGAGTACGGCGTGCTCAGCCCGCTGACCGTGCGGCCGCGGCAGGGCGGGTATGAGCTCGTGGCCGGGGAGCGCCGCCTGCGCGCCGCGCGCATGGCGGGGCTCCATGAGGTGCCGTGCATCATCATGGAGCTGGATCTCGAGGAGGCGAGCTTCATCGCGCTGGTGGAAAATCTCCAGCGCAACGACCTGGACTTTCTCGAGGAGGCGCGCGGCATCGCGCAGCTCATCCGGCTCTTTGGCCTGAGCCAGGAGGAGTGCGCGCGGCGGCTGGGCAAGTCGCAGTCGGCCGTGGCGAACAAGCTCCGCCTGCTGCGCCTGCCGGAGGATGTGCTCAACGCCATGCGCAACGCCGGACTCACCGAGCGGCACGGCCGCGCGCTGCTGCGCCTTGAGACGCCGGCCGAGCAGCGCGAGGCGCTGGCCTATATCCTCAGCCGCGACCTGAACGTCGCCGCGACGGACGCCTACATCGAGCGCCTGCTCGAGGCCAAGACCGCGCCCGAGAGCGAGCAGCAGAAGACCTTCATCCTCAAGGACGTGCGCGTGTTTCTCAACACGATCTCGCACAGCCTCGACCTCATGAAGCAGGGCGGCATCGACGCCGGCATGCACCGGCAGGAGACGGACGAGGCGCTCATCCTGACGATCAACATCCCCAAGGCGCGGCGCAGAGAGCCGGCGCCGAAACAGGGCGAGCCCGTGCCGGTCGGGTAAAAAAATCGCGCGCAGCGCTTGACAGCGGCGCGGCGGCTTCCTATACTCTTACATAAAGAAGGGGCCGCCCGGCAGGGCGGACAAAGGAGGTCACTGCATGAAAACGCTGATCCTGTTCGCCTCGCGCTACGGCGCGACGGAGGAGATCGCCTATATGCTCAAGAGCGCCATCGGCGGCGATGTGACGCTGTGTAACATCCGCGACCGCAGCATCTCGCTCGAGGACTATGACACGGTCATCATCGGCAGCTGCGTGTATATGTTCAAGCTCGACAAGCGCATCAAGCACTTTTTGCGCCGCAACGAGAAGGCGCTGCTGCAAAAGAAGCTCGGCCTGTATCTGTGCTGCTATACCACGCCCGGCACGGAGGGGTATCTGGAGCACTTCTTCTCGCCGGAGCTGCTTGCGCACGCGGCCGCGAAGGACATCCTTGGCGGCAAGATGCAGTACGAGAAGATGAGCTATGCCTACAAGCAGCTCTTCGGCGCGCTGATGACATCGCCGCAGTACCGCGCGCAGTATGCCGAGCCGAAACTCGACATCGCGCGCATCGACGCCTTCGCCGCCGCCATGCGCGGCTGAGCGGCCGGCAGAAAAAATCACCCGCATCCGGGTCGGATGCGGGTGATTTGAGACTGTCGGAAAACCCGGACGGTTTTCCGACAGAGGGCTTGCAGTCTGCTGCGCGCAGAATTTGTGTGCCGATGGCGCACAAATTCCACACTTGCAGCCTGAGAAGTATTTTCTCTCACGCACATGTCGCGAGAGAAAATGATTTCAATGCTTTGCCGCCTGCGGGCGGCAAACTCTGCGAGGCTTTTTTGTTCAAAGCAGCTTCAGCACCCCGTCGCCGTAGTCGGCACAGGTCGCGCCGTCCGGCTGTCCGGTGATGACGACCGGGCAGGCGTCGAGCGCCGCCTCGAGCCGGTCCGCCGCGGCCGCGCGGCCGATGTGCCGCAGCAGCATGACCTCCGCGCGCAGGATGCTCTGGGGGTTGGCGTAGTCGCCCATGCCGCGCTCGATCATGCGCGGGGCCGAGCCGTGGATGGCCTCGAACATGGCGTAGCGGTCGCCGATGTTGGCGCTGCCCGCCGTGCCGACGCCGCCCTGCAGCTGCGCGGCCTCGTCGGTGATGATGTCGCCGTAGAGGTTCGGCAGCAGCAGCACCTGAAACTGCCCGCGCACCCGCTCGTTGACGAGATTCGCCGCCATGATATCAATATAGTAGTCATCGACGGTGATCTCGGGATAGTCGGCGGCCACCTCGTGGCAGAGGGCGGTGAACTTGCCGTCCGTCTTTTTGAGGATGTTCGCCTTCGTGACGACGGTCACGCGCGTCTTGCCATTGCACCGGGCATAGTCAAACGCCGCGCGGGCGATGCGCCGCGTGCCGGGATTGGTCGTGACCTTGAAGTCCACGGCCATGCCGGGCAGCTCCACGCCGCGGCTGCCGAGGGCGTACTCGCCCTCCGTGTTCTCGCGGAAGAACGTCCAGTCGATGCCCTGCTCGGGGATGGTCACGGGGCGGACGTTCGCGTAGAGGTCGAGCGCGCGGCGCAGCTTCACGTTCGCGCTCTCGAGCCCGCCGCCCATGGGCGTCGTCGTCGGGCCTTTGAGCAGCACGTCGCAGGCCAGGATCTCATCGAGCACATCGTCCGGCACGGCCTGATTGCAGGCCAGCCGGTTTTCGATCGTGAGGCCGCGGATGCGCCGCAGGGCGATGCTGCCGCGCGCGATCTCATCGGCGAGCAGCGCCTCGAGCACGCGCACCGCCTGCTCCATGATGATCGGGCCGATGCCGTCGCCGTCCACAAGGCCGATGGTCACGGTCGCTTTTTTTGTATAGTCCACCCGTTCGGCGGTCATGCCCGCGACGCGGGCCTGCTGCTCAGTCAGCAGCGTGCGAAACGCCGTACAGGCGCGGTCAATATCGTTCATAGTGCATGCTCCTTTGTGTAGTTGAGCAGTCCGCCGGCGAGCAGGATGGCCTGCTGCCGCTCGGTGAGGCCGCACACGACGGGGTAGGACTTACCTGCCGCCGTGTCCGTGAGCGTCAGTTTCCCCGCTGCCATGCCGGTGCGGATATCGTCGATGCGCAGCTGCGCGCCGGGCTGCAGCGCGTCGTAATCCGCCGGATCGGCAAACGTCAGCGGCAGAATGCCGGCATTGATGAGGTTGGCCGCATGGATGCGCGCGAAGCTCTTGGCCACGACGCAGCGGATGCCGAGATACATCGGCACGAGCGCCGCGTGCTCGCGCGACGAGCCCTGCCCGTAGTTGCTGCCGCCGACGATGATGCCGTCCCCGGCCGCTCTGGCGCGCGCCGGGAAGGTCGGGTCGCAGACCGTGAAGCAAAACTCCGACAGCTTCGGAATGTTCGAGCGATACGGCAGGATCTTCGCCCCCGCGGGCATGATGTGGTCGGTCGTGATGTTGTCGCCCACCTTGAGCACGAGCTCCGCCGTGAGCGTGTCGGCAAAGGGCCTGCTCTGCGGGAAGGGCTGGATGTTCGGCCCGCGCAGCACCTCCACCGCGTCCGCCTCGTCCGCCGGGGCGGGCGGCAGCACGGCGCTGTCGTCGATGCGAAACTGCTCCGGCAGCGTGACGGCCGGCATGGGGCCGAGCGTCTGCGGGTCGGTGATCGTGCCGATGAGTGCAGCGGCGACGGCCGTCTCCGGGGACACGAGGTAGACCTGCGCGTCCTTCGTGCCGCTGCGGCCGAGGAAGTTGCGGTTGAACGTGCGCAGGCTCACGCCGCCGGAGTTGGGCGAGAAGCCCATGCCGATGCACGGGCCGCACGCGCACTCGAGCAGGCGCGCGCCGCTGGCGAGGATGTCCGTGAGCGCGCCGCAGTCGGCCAGCATGGTCAGCACCTGCTTCGACCCCGGCGAGATCGACAGGCTCACGCCCGGGGCGATGGTCCTGCCCTTGAGCATGGCTGCGACCTTGAGCATATCGAACAGAGACGAATTCGTGCACGAGCCGATGCAGACCTGATCGACCTTCGTGCCCGCGAGCGTTTCCACGGGGACGACGTTGTCCGGGCTGTGCGGGCAGGCGATCATGGGCTGCAGCGTGTTGAGGTCGATGTCAATGATGCGGTCATAGCGCGCGTCCGGGTCGCTCGCAAGGGGGATAAAGTCCGCCTCGCGCCCCTCGGCGGCGAGGAAGGCGCGCGTCACGTCGTCCGACGGGAAGATGGACGTCGTCGCGCCGAGCTCGGTGCCCATGTTCGTGATCGTGGCGCGCTCGGGCACGGACAGCGCCGCGATACCCGGCCCGCCCCACTCGATGATCGCGCCGACGCCGCCCTTGACCGACAGGATGCGCAGCAGCTCGAGGCTGATGTCTTTGGCCGTGACGTAGGGCCGCAGCGTGCCGGTGAGGTTGACCTTGAACATTTTCGGCATCGTGATGTAGTACGCGCCGCCGCCCATGGCGACCGCGACGTCCATGCCCCCCGCGCCGAAGGCCAGCATGCCGATGCCGCCGCCGGTGGGCGTGTGGCTGTCCGAGCCGATGAGCGTCCTGCCCGGCTTGCCGAAGCGCTCGAGCTGCACCTGGTGGCAGATGCCGTTGCCCGGGCGGGAGAACCAGACGCCGTGCTTTTTGGCCACGGTCTGGAGATACCGGTGGTCGTCCGCGTTTTCAAAGCCGGACTGCAGCGTGTTGTGGTCGACATAGGCCACGCTCAGCTCGGTCTTCACGCGCGGGATGCCCATCGTCTCAAACTCCAGATAGGCCATCGTGCCGGTGGCGTCCTGTGTGAGCGTCTGGTCGATGCGCAGCGCGATCTCGCTGCCGGGCGTCATGTCGCCGTGCAGCAGGTGCGCACGGATGATCTTCTGAGCAAGCGTTTCACCCATGATTTTTCAGCCTCCCCATCATACTTTCCTTGGCGTGGATGGTGTGCTCGGTCGTGAGCGCGGCGGCGCGGTCGGCGTCTCCGGCGGCGATGGCGTCGAAGATGGCGCGGTGCTCTTTGACCACCTGCGCCGTGCGCTTGGTGTCGGCGATGGACGCCTTGCGGTAGCGGCGGGTCTTGCGGTGCAGCGGGACGAGTGTGTCGCTGATGACGGCGTGGCCGCTCATGTCGCAGATGACGTCGTGGAACTGGTCGTCCATCTCGCGCAGGTGCTCGGCGTCGCGCTTTTCAAAGTAAAACTCCTGCAGGTCCAGAATGTGCCGCAGGCGCGCAAGCCCCTCGGGCGAGACGTTTTTCGCCGCGTAGAAGGACGCGAGCCCCTCGATCCGGCAGCGGATGTCCATGATGTCCACCAGATCCTCGGCCGTGATGCCGAGCACGACGGAGCCCTTGCCGGTGTCGGCGATGAGGTGCTCCTGCTCGAGGCGGCGCAGCGCCTCGCGGATGGGCGTGCGGCTGACGTTGAGCTGCTCGACGAGCTTCAGCTCCGTGAGCACCTCGCCGCGCGGGTACACGCCCTGAATGATATCGGATTCCAGCCGCTCAAACACCTGATCGGCCAGCGTAACGGTACGGAAATCTTTCATACTGCGCCTCCTGTCAAACCTGCGCGAAGCGGCCGGGCGCCAGCTCCGCGATCTTGGCTTTGAGTTCCTTGGCGGACAGGACGGTCTGGCGGCCGTCCTCGTATTCCGCATCCACCCAGCCCTTGAGCGCGAGCACGAGCGGGTCGTGCTTGTCGATCTGTTTTTCGCCGGTCAGGTGGTAGTTCTGGTTGATCCAGTAGGCGATGCCCGCAAGGCCGGACGTCTTGCCGACCTGCACGGACGCCGGGCGGTTGAGCAGCTTCTCGGTGTCGAAGATCGTGTAGATCTCGGCATCCTTGAGCAGGCCGTCGGCGTGGATACCGGCGCGCGTGGCGTTGAAATCGCGCCCGACGAACGGCGTCATCGGCGGGATGTCGTAGCCGATCTCGTGCTGGAAGTAGTCGGCGATCTCGGTGATGACCGTCGGGTCCATGCCGTCGAGCGAGCCGCGCAGCGACGCATACTCGAACACCATCGCCTCGAGCGGGATGTTGCCCGTGCGCTCGCCGATGCCCAGCAGTGAGCAGTTGACCGCGCACGCACCGTAGAGCCACGCGGTCGAGGCGTTGACGACGGCCTTGTAAAAGTCGTTGTGCCCGTGCCACTCGAGGCACTCGCTCGGCACGTCGGAGTACTGCTGCAGGCCGTAGATGATGCCGGCCACGCTGCGCGGCAGCGCCGCCTCCGTGTAGGGGATGCCGTAGCCCATGGTGTCGCACGCGCGGATCTTGACCGGGATGCCCGCCTGGCGCGAGAGCTTTTGCAGCTCGTTGACAAACGGCACGACAAAGCCGTAAAAGTCGGCGCGCGTGATGTCCTCGAGGTGGCAGCGCGGGACGACCCCGGCCTCAAACGCATCGGCCACGGTGGCAAGGTAGTAGTCCATGGCCTGCTTTCTGGTCATTTTCATCTTCTTGAAGATGTGGTAGTCGCTGCAGCTGACGAGGATGCCCGTCTCGCGGATGCCGAGGTCGCGCACGAGGCGAAAGTCCTCCTTTGTCGCGCGGATCCACGTCGTGATCTCCGGGAACTTCAGCCCCAGCTCCATGCACTTTTCGAGTGCCTCGCGGTCTTTTTTGCTGTAGATGAAAAACTCCGTCTGCCGGATGATGCCATACGGCCCGCCGAGCCGGGACAGGTACTTATAAATGTTGACGATCTGGTCGACCGTGTACGGCTCCACGGACTGCTGCCCGTCGCGCAGGGACGTGTCCGTGATCCAGATCTCCTCGGGCATGTTCATCGGCACGCGCCGGTGGTTGAACGGCACCTTCGGTACCATTCCCTGCGTGTAGATGTCGCGCTGGAGGTTCGGCTCCGCCACGTCCTGGAGCGAATATTTATACGCATTCTGCTCCAGTAAATTCGTCTTTCCGGATATTTCAAGCATGGCAGTTGGGCTCCTTTCTGTTGCTTTGTATTATTGTATACAATTATACACATGATCGTGCCGTTGTCAACGCGCAAATGTTCACAATTTTCCGCTTGCTTTCCGGGCGGATGCTGGTATAATACAAAAACGTTCAAAATTGAACTATTTTGGGAGGTGACCATCGTGCTCAACGCAGCTCAGGTCTATACCTACACGCGCCGCATCCTCGACGCTTACGCCGCCGTAATGCAGCCGCTGAGCGCGGAGCTGGATATGGCGCAAAATGCCGTGGACATTCTGCTCTTTCTGGCCAACAATCCGGGGCTAGACACCGCGCGCGACATCTGCACGTACCGGAAGCTCAAGCCGGGCATCGTGTCGTTCCACGTGGACAATCTCGTGCGCGGGGGTTACCTGCTGCGCACGCGCGACCCCGGCGACCGCCGCCGCTGCCGGCTCGTGTGCACGGACAAGGCAGCGCCGATCATCGCGCGCGGCCAGGCGCTGCAGGAGCAGTTCGCCGCGCAGATGTCCGCGGGCCTCGCGCCCGAAGCGCTCGAAACGTTCCAGCACTGTCTGACGGCGTTCGCGCAGAATCTCGACCGCATGGCCAACAGGGAGGAAAGTTAAATGCAGCAGGACAAAACATTTCTCGGCACGGAGCCGGTCGGACAGCTTCTGCGCCGGCTCGCGATCCCGACGGTGATCGCGCAGCTCGTGAACATGCTCTACAACATCGTCGACCGCATCTACATCGGCCACATTCCCGAGGTCGGCAGCAGCGCGCTGACGGGCGTGGGCGTGTGCCTGCCGATCATCCTGATCGTGTCGGCCTTCGCGTGCTTCACGGCCTCGGGCGGCGCGCCGCGCGCGTCGATCTACATGGGGCGCGACGATATGGACAGCGCGGAAAAGACGCTCGGCGGCTGCTTCACGCTGCAGATCGGCATCTCCGTCGTGCTCACGGCGGTGCTGCTCCTCTGGGGGCGCAAGGCGCTGCTCGCCTTCGGCGCGAGTGAAAACACCATTGACTACGCTGCCGACTACCTGCATATTTATGCATTCGGCACGCTCTTTGTCGAGCTCACGCTGGGCATGAACGCGTTCATCACGGCGCAGGGCTTTGCCAAGGTGGGTATGTACACGGTGCTCATCGGCGCGGCGGCAAACATCGTCCTCGACCCGATCTTCATCTTCGCGCTGGGCATGGGCGTGCGCGGCGCGGCGCTGGCGACCGTGCTCTCGCAGGGGCTCTCGTGCGCGTGGGTGCTGGTGTTCCTGTGCGGGAAGAAGGCGTTTTTGCGCCTGCGGCGGGAAAACCTCTTCGTCTCGCCGAAGCTCATCCTGCCGTGCGTGGCGCTCGGCCTGGCCACGTTCACGATGCAGGCGAGCGAGAGCGTCATCTCCGTGTGCTTCAACGCTTCCCTGCTCAAGTACGGCGGCGACATCGCCGTCGGCGCCATGACGATCCTCACGAGCGTGATGCAGTTTGCCATGCTGCCGCTGCAGGGCATCGGTCAGGGCGCACAACCGATCACGAGCTACAACTTCGGCGCAAAGAACACCGACCGCGTGCGTGAAACGTTCCACCTGCTGCTGAAGGTGTGCCTGATCTACTCCGTCTCGCTCTGGCTGCTCATCGAG